>Ga0075477_10000806_pt1 | contig 14036 bp, 10 predicted proteins | sample DEB08_DNA_FD_76338 | JGI IMG/M metagenome (GOLD analysis project Ga0075477, IMG submission 76338) | Aqueous microbial communities from the Delaware River and Bay under freshwater to marine salinity gradient to study organic matter... | ecosystem: Environmental > Aquatic > Marine > Coastal ...
CGCAGAATCGTCAAAGGGATGCAGGTGTGGGGGCGCTTTGTGCACGTGCCGATCGGCGCACCGGTCGTCGCCCATGTCCGTGGATCGATCGCCGAGGCTGGCGGATTGGTGAACCCGTCCCCTCGACGATCGTCGAGGGGCGATGCTCGACTCGCGTCGTGGATTCCGTCGCAGACCGGCGGTCGCGCGAGGTCATCGCGCAAGTGTCTTCCGAACATGGAGATCCATGTTTCAGGCAGGCATCGCGTCCACGCCAAGTGGGCGCGAACACGCGTCGGGAAGTCCAATGGACGCGTCACTGGTACCCCGGAGTGTTGGTCAACTCCGCGGAGGGGTCGGTCACGATCGGTCGGGGGGACCGAGGTTCTCGTGTTGGAAAGTTTTTTTCGTCGACCGTGTCTCGGCGGCGTTGCCTGCCTCGCCAGGACCGACGTTGGGGCCGGAGGTGCTCTGGTTGTTCGGTCCGGCGCGGGTCGCTCGTCGCCCGGGCGACCGACGGGAGGATCGCGCCCCTACGAAGACTTCGAAGCAGCAGGCGGTCGCCCGTGGGGACTCGCGGCCGCGGAGTGGTGCCCGCGAGACCGGGAGCGTCGCGAGGAGGCCGAACGACGCCTGGACACTCTCGAGCCGGGATGTCTGCTCCACGGCGGATCGCGTTTCGCCCGTTCGATGGTCCCGGTCCCGGGCCGTCCCGCGTCGCCACTCGCCACGCGAGTTGGAAGCCGGACCCATCGAGTTCGTGGGGATCGACCGTTGGTCGAGCCGATGGAGACGCGTCGGCGTGGTCGGTTGCGTCGGCGTGGTCATAATGATCCGACGCCTCTCCCCGCCGGACTCCACCATGCACGACTCGTCTCCCGATGCCGCCCACCCGATCGCCCACGACGATGCCGCCCGTCGATTCCGCGAGGACTTCGAGAAGGTCCGCACCGAGATCGCCAAGGCGGTCGTCGGGCACCGGGAGGTCGTCGAAGGGGTGCTGGTCGGCCTCTTCGCGGGCGGGCACGTCCTGCTCGAGGGCGTGCCGGGTCTCGGCAAGACGCTGCTGATCCGTTCGCTGTCGCAGGCGCTGCAGCTGGACTTCTCGCGGATCCAGTTCACGCCCGACCTGATGCCCGCCGACGTCACCGGCACCACCATCGTCGTCGAGACCGAGCAGGGCCGCGAGTTCCAGTTCCGCCGCGGACCGATCTTCGCGCAGATCGTCCTCGCCGACGAGATCAACCGGGCCACGCCGAAGACCCAGTCGGCGCTCCTCGAGGCGATGCAGGAGCGGTCGGTCACCGTCGGCGGCACCACCCACGAGCTGAAGAAGCCGTTCTTCGTGATGGCGACGCAGAACCCGATCGAGCAGGAGGGGACCTATCCCTTGCCCGAGGCGCAGCTCGACCGGTTCTTCTTCAAGCTCGAAGTCGGCTACTCCTCGCGCGAGGAGTTGATCGAGATCCTCGATCGCACCACCACCGGTCGCAGCGCCGACATCCGGCGGGTGATCGACGCGGAGACGATCGTCGCCCACCAGCGTCTGGTCCGCGAGGTGCACGTGCCGCCCGACGTGCAGGACTACGCGGTGCGCCTGGTGATGGCGACCCATCCGCAGGGGCCGTTCGCGACGCCGATGGTCAACCGGTTCCTGCGGTTCGGGGCGAGCCCGCGGGCGGCGCAGACGCTGGCGCTCGCGGCGAAGGTCCACGCCCTGCTCGCCGATCGACCGAACGTCTCCTTCGACGACGTCAAGCGCGGCGTGCTGCCGGCGATGCGGCACCGCTGCCTGATGAACTTCGAGGCCGAGGCCGAAGGGGTCACCGCGGACGAGGTGCTCGCGAACATCGTCGAGACCACGGTGGCCGAAGGCGTGCCGGTCGGGTAGGCCCGAACGCGTCTCGATGCATCCACGGTGCCGGGTCCGCACGGCCTCCCGCTGCAACGTCGCCTCGCGTTCGGTAGGTTGCCCGGATGCACCGTCTTCCCTCTCGATGTGCCGCGCTCTGCGGCTTCGCCCTCGCGAGCCCGGTCGTGTTCTCGGCGCAGGACTCGATCGCGCCGTCCACGGCCGACGCCGAAGCCGCCGAACTCGCCCGCTGGGCGGCCGATCGCGACGAACGCATGGCGTGGTGGCGGGACGCCCGACTGGGCATGTTCATCCACTGGGGCCTGTACTCCGGCGCCGGCGGGGCGTGGGACGGAAAGGTCTACCCCCAGCACTACGCGGAGTGGATCCAGAACTGGGCGGCGGTGCCCTGCGACGAGTACGCCGAGAAGATGAAGCCGCTCTTCGCACCCGACGAGAACTTCGCCGAGGCCTGGGCGGCGCTCGCCGCCGAGGCGGGGATGCGCTACGCGGTGCTGACCGCCAAGCACCACGAGGGCTTCACGCTGTTCGATTCCGACGAGGCCTACTCGATCGACAATCCCGTGACCGGCGGCACCAACATCTCGCCGGACGGCCGCGACGTCGCCCGCGAGTTCGCCGACGCGATGCGGGCGAGGGGACTGCGCCCGGGGTTCTACTACTCGCTGCTGGACTGGCAGCACCCCGACGCCTACGAGATGGCCCTGCCCGGATATCCGCGCGACGCCGAGCGATCGCGCGATCACGACGCGTACCGCGCCTACGTCCGACGCCATGTGGACGAGTTGCTGACGGGATACGGACCGCTCGGCACCCTCTGGTTCGACTACTCGGACGCCGCGCGGCAGGGCGCCGCCTGGGGCGCCGCCGATCTCATGGAGGCGATGCGCACGACGCAGCCCGGCATCCTCGTCAACAACCGTCTCTATCAGGGACTCGAGAATCGCAACGGCGACTACGGCACGCCGGAGAAGTACGTGCCGCCGACGGGCCTGCCCGGCATGGACTGGGAGGTCAACCACACCCTCAACGAGAGCTACGGCTACAGCGGTCACGACGAGAACTGGAAGAGCACCACCGACGTGGTCCGGCTCCTGTGCGACATCGTCTCCAAGGGCGGCAACCTGCTGCTCAACGTCGGGCCGGATGCGCGGGGGCGGATTCCGCAGCCCTCGATCGACGCGCTGCGCGGCCTGGGACGATGGATGCGGGTCAACGACGAGGCGGTGTACGGAACCACGGCGAGTCCGTTCCCGCGCCTTCCCTGGGGCCGGGCGACCCGCAAGGGCGACATGCTCTACCTGATGGTGTTCGACTGGCCCGACGACGGGCGACTCTTCGTCCCCATGCGGGGTGAGGTGCGCAGCGCGCGGATTCTCGGCGGCTCGAACCGCCTCGAGTTCGGGCCGAACCGGGCCCGCGGCGGCGAACTGGAGATCCGCGTGCCGTCGGCGCCGGTGGACGAGGCGTGCACCGTCGTCGCGCTCGATCTCGGTGGTCCGGTGGATCCGACCCCCTTTCGGGTGCATCCTGCGGCGGACGGCTCGATCGAGCTCCTTCCCCACGACGCCCGGCTCGAAGGCCCCTCGATCCGCGTCGAGCAGGTGGGCGTCGTCGGCGACGTCGCGTTCAACATCGGCTACTGGCTCGACGAGGCGGCGACGGCGACCTGGCCCTTCGGAGTCGGCCCACGCGGCGGGACCTTCGATGTCGAGATCGACCTGGCGTGTCGCAACGAGGCGGCGGGCGCCGAGATGAACCTGGTGATCGACTCCGGGGACGACTCTCTCCGGGAGTTGTCGTTCACGATGCCCGGGACCGGCGACGGCTGGCACGCCTACGAGACGCTTCGGATCGGAGCGGTCGATCTGGAACCCGGCCCCGTCCATCGCCTGACGCTTCGCGCGGTCTCGAAGCCCGGCGAGGCGGTCGGCAACGTGCGGGCGGTGCGGCTCGTGCCCGTGCGGTAGGAGGCGCCCCGCGGCGCCGGCGCAGGCGTTCCTCCCACGGCCGAGGGCACGACGCGGTGCGCGGCGAACCGAGTCAGGTCGACTCGGCCGGCGCATGCCGCACGATGCGGAACTCGTCGTAGGGGCGTTCGTCGGATCGCTCGGCGATCCGATCGATGTCGACCCGCTCTCCGAACCTGCGGGCGAGTCCCTTCACGAGACCGACGACCAGCGGCGCCAGACCCCGTCGTTCCGAGACGTATCGCAGGGTCAGGGTTCCGTCCTCGGCTTCGGACACGCTGAACGACGGCGGTCGAAGGTGGGGCATTCCGAACCTGATCCGCGTGTGCAGCTGATCGAGGTTCGCGAGGAACTCCGGCAGGGTCCGCCCGGCCGCCAGCATGATCTCTCCGTAGCCGGCCTCGGCGGTGTACTCGATCCAGTACTCGCCGAAGGCCTCGAGGATCTCCTCCGCGGGCACGCCGAGCACCTCGCTCGAGGCCGCCACCAGTCGATAGGTCGTCTCGTCGGGATACTGCTCCATCGACAGGAACTCGGTCTCCTCGACCTTCGCCATCGTTCGAATGCGGGCCCAGGTCTCCTCGCCGTGACGGTCGAGCACCAGGCCCTGCACCGCGCGATTGATCATCCCGTACATGACGATCGAGACTCCTTGTTGTCGCGTTGGGCGACGAGGTTCGCGATCCGATCCGCCAGCCGATGCGGCGGGAACGGCTTCTGCATGAATTCGTGTTCGCCGCTGCCGACGCTGCGCCGGAAGGCCGCGTCCGGAGCGTAGCCCGACATGAAGATCGTCCGAACGCTCGGATGGACCTGCCGAATCTCCTCGGCGAGCGCGGGCCCCGGCATGCCTGGAAGTCCCACGTCGCTGACCAGCACGTCGAGCGCCTCGAGCGCCGTCGCCTGGCGCAGCGCGGCCGCGGGATCGGAGGCCGCGTGCACCGTGAAGCCCACTTCACGAAGCGTCGTCTCCAGCACCGCGAGGATCGCGGGCTCGTCCTCCACCAGCAGGATCGACGCTTCGACGTTCCGGCCCGACCGACTCGCGGCCTCGGCGGCCGCACCGTCGATCGCCTCCCGGGTCGTCGGAAGCAGGACCCGGAAGCAGGTTCCCTTGCCGACCTCGCTCTCGATGGTGGTCTCGCCGCCGGCCTGCTGCACGATGCCGTACACCGTCGACAGGCCCAGGCCGGTGCCCTGTCCCTGCGACTTGGTGGTGTAGAACGGCTCGAAGACGCGTTCGATCGCCTCGGGCGACATGCCGCAGCCTTCGTCGCGGACCTCCAGCAGGGCCCACCGCCCTCCGTCGTCGTCGGCCTTCTCGACCGCCGACGTGCGCACGGTCAGGACGCCGCCGTCGGGCATCGCATCGCGGGCGTTGACGGCGAGGTTCATCACGATCTGGTGCAGGGCGTTGGGATCGATCTTCACCGCAATCGGATCGTCGACGTGCTCGACGACGAGGCGCACCTGTTCGCCAAGCAGCCGGCGCAGGAGGGACTCGGACTGACGAACCTCCTCGGAGAGATCGACGATCTTCGGCTGCACCACCTGGCGGCGCGAGAAGGTCAGCAGCTGCGAGGTCAATGCGGTGGCGCGTTCGGTGACCTTCTGGATCTCGTCCAGATAGGTCCGAGCTCGGGTGCCCTCGGGCAGCTGCTCCGACGCCAGCGAGGCGAAGCCGAGAATCGCGGTCATCAGGTTGTTGAAGTCGTGGGCGATGCCGCCGGCGAGAAGTCCCACCGCCTCCATCTTCTGGACCTGGCGCAGGGTCGCCTCGAGACGCTGCCGGCGATCGAGCTCCTCCTCGAGTTGCCGGTTCCGATCGTCCAGCGTGGTGGCGGCCTCCTGAAGTCTGGTGGCGAGGGCCCGCAGTTCGACGAGAGCGGTGTTCCGGGTCTGCAGCAGAAGAAGCATGTCCCCGATCGACTCGTGTGGCGGGAAGTCCTTCAGCGACAGCCCGAACCTCGCGAGTTCATCGAGTTCGGCGACCCAGGGGGCGCCGAGGAAGACGGTCGCACCGACCGACTCGACCGGCACGAACTGGCCTCGCAGGCGAAAGCCGTCGGTGCGGCCCTTCGGCGCCAGCAGATAGGGCGTGTCGCCTCGGGGTCGCTCGGGGACCGCTGCGCCGCCCGAGGCGAGGTCGATGTCGAACACCTCCTCGAAGGCGGCCCCGACGCGGGCCGCGGGTACGACATCGGCCAGGCGAGGGCCGACGGCGAGGAGACGCCCCCAGGACCCCGCCGACTCGGACAACGTGAATCGAAAGGGAAACGACGCATCGAGCGCAGCGCCGTCGAGCCCGATGTTCGAATGCGTCCGGTTCATGGAGTCGGATCCGGGCGACGTGCTCATGGTGTGGGGGTCATCGGGAGGAATCGGCGGCCGCACGATTGTCTTCGATCGACGCAACGGAAGGTTGGAGCGTATTCCCGAATCGTCGCGATCGAGGACACGCGCCGCGTGCGAGGCTGCGGGCCTTTTCGGACGGATGCGACGTGGTCGGCCGGCGATCGTTCGCGGCGATGGCGATGGGAATCGGGAGGCGAAGGGGTGCGCCTTCGAACATTGGAACCCTCACGATCGCGACAATCGGACCGATCGGCGATTCGGAAGGCCTCCAGGGTGCCGCGAGGCGGTGCTTGCCTCGGGATGGGGAATCGTCCCGATAGGCACGCGCCCGGTTCGGAACGATCAATTCGCTGCGGGCGGATTCACCGTCCCCGGGGAGATCGAGGACCCTCATGCAGGCACCGCTTCACCCACACGAATTCGAACGGCTCGCCGCCGTGGAGGAGACCGGCCTGCTCGACGAGCCGGTCGATCGCATCCAGCAGGCGGCGGTGGCTCTGGCCAGTCGCATCTTCGACGTGCCCATCAGCGCGGTCAGCCTGGTGGCGGAGCACCGTCAGTGGTTCTCCGCGGTGAAGGGCCTCGACTGCCGTGAGACGCCGCGCGAGCAGGCGTTCTGCGCCCATGCGATCCTGACCGACCGTCCCATGATCGTCGAGGACGCCCGCAACGACTCGCGGTTCCGCGACAACCCGCTGGTCACCGCCGACCCCGGCATCCGCTTCTACGCGGGAGTTCCGCTGCTGACCGCGGATCGCCTGCCGCTGGGGAGTCTCTGCGTGATCGATCGCCGGCCGCGATCGCCCAGTCCCGGGCAACTCGAGGCGCTGTCGACGCTCGCGTCGCTGGTGGTCAGTCAACTGGACATGCTTCGTCTGAACCACCGACTGAAGGCCGAGACCGCCCGACACCGGGAGACCCTCGAGCGCGAGCGGGGGATCGCCGCGGCGCTGCCCGGCGCCATCGTCGAACTTCGGGTGTCCGAGGCTCGAAACGTCGTGACGATCACCCACGCGAGCCCGATGCTTCGTCGACTGCTTGGTGGAGACTCCGATCCCGAGGGCGCCGATCTGCTCCAACTGGTGGACGCCCGAGATCGGCGCCGCCTCCTGGCTGCGCTCGGCGAGCCTCGCGACGGTCACGCCCGGCGGTCGATCGAGTTCCGCTCCGCCGAGCAGGACCAGGGAGGAGAGCGATGGTTCGAGCTGGACGCGATCGGGCGGCGGGGCCGCGACGGCACCCTTTGGCACACCTTCATCGCCGAGACCACCGAGCGTCGGCGCACCGCTCGCGAGGCCGCCCGACTCGCCGCGATCGTCGACCACTGCGACGAGGCGATCCTCTCGACCGATCTCGCCGGTCGCCTGACCAGCTGGAATCCCGCCGCCGAGCGGATCTTCGATCTGCCGGCCTCCGAGGCGATCGGCCGTTCCGCCGAGTGCGTCGTCCCGCAAGAGCGCATCGGAGAGTTTCGCGGAGCGCTCGAACGAGTCGCCTCGGGCAGGGGAAGCACCAGGATCGAGACCACGCGACTCGCCGCCAACGGCGAACGTCGCACCGTCCTGAGCGCGCTGTCGCCGCTGCGCGACGAATCCGGCGCGGTGATCGGATTCTCCGAGATCCTCAGCGACGTCACCCGGCGAAGACAGGTGGAGACGCAGTTGGCGGAGTCGCTGCGGGTCGTGGACGACGTGTCGCACGAGTTCCGTACGCCGCTGGCGGTGATCAGCGAGTTCTCCTCGATCATCGCCGACGGGATCGCCGGGCCGGTGACCGAATCGCAACGGTCCTACCTGTCGATCGTCGGCGCCGCGGTCTCCGACCTCAACCAGATGGTCGAGGACCTGCTCGACTCCAGTCGTCTCCGCGCGGGAAGCCTGCGGGTCGAACGCCGGCCGGTCGGCGTCGAGTCGCTCTTCGAGTCGATGCGAGGCGCGCTTGCGGCCAAGGCGAAGCTCCGCTCGATCACTCTGCACGAGTCCATCGATGAGGGATTGCCGCAGGTCTTCTGCGACGCGGGCAAGGCTCGCCGGGTGCTGTCGAACCTCATGACCAATGCCGTGAAGTTCTCCCCGGACGGAGGCGAGGTCGAGATCACCGCACGGCTCGCGGAGGGCGGCGGCGAAGTGGTCGTCGGCGTGCGGGACCACGGGCCCGGACTGGGCGAAGAGGACATCGGTCGCCTGTTCGGACGTTTCGAGCAGCTATCGACCGCGCACCGTTCGACCGCGAAGGGATTCGGTCTGGGCCTCAGCATCGCGCGGGAATTGGCGTGGTTGAACCTCGGCGGGCTGACGGTGGACAGTCGCAAGGGCGAGGGCGCATGCTTCTCCTTCACGCTGCCGGTCGCCGATCGCCGGGCGGTGCTGGAACACGCTGCGGCCACGATCCATGCCCTCGGGGCGGAGAGCGATCCCCTCGCGGTCGTCGCGGTACATGTCTCCGAGCCGGATCGGGAGTCCGACGACCTCCTGCTGTCGTGGCTGTGCTCGTGCAGCTTCGCGACCGATCTGGTGCTGCCCGCGGACTGCTGCGACGGCTCCGGCCGGGGGGCGGTTCTGGTGGGCCGGTCGCGTGCGCCTCAGGCGTGGATCGATCGGTTGCGCCGGGTCCACGCCGAGCGCCGGGCCGAGGACCCCGAGGGCGTGCCCGGGGCGCGATTCGAAGTCGATTCGATCTGGCCGCCGGGCACGCCGCCGTCGGAGTGGCTGGCGGCGATGCGATCCAAGGAGGTGTTCCATGAGGCCTGAGGTCCTGATCATCGACGACGAGTGGGCGGTGTCGAGGGCGATATCGGCGCGGCTCGAGGCCAGCGGATTCGAGGTGCGCACCGCGGTGAACGGCCTCGACGGCCTTGCAGCGATCGAGGCGTCCCGGCCCGACGCGGTGCTGCTGGATCTGCGCATGCCGGACATCGACGGGCTCGAGGTGCTGCGGCGCCTGCGCGCCGACGATCGGAACGCGGGCCTGCCGGTGATCATGCTCACCGCCAACGTGCAGGATTCGCTGCGAGGCGAGGCGTTGGCGCTGGGGGCCCGAGGATTCTTCGGAAAGCCGTTCGACCATCACGCACTGGTGGCGGCGCTGCGTCGCGCGACCACGCCGACCGCCGACTGGGAAGGAGTCGCGTCGTGAACACATCTCGAATCCGAACCATACTTCTCGCCGACGACGATTCCGCGGTGATCGCGGCGCTGTCGGTGCGTCTGACCTCGGAGGGGCACCGCTGCATCGCGGCTCGCACCGGAGCGGAGGCTCTCGCCTGCTTCGATCGCGAGGCGCCGGACCTGGTGATCTGCGATCTGCACATGCCCGACGGGGACGGGGCGACGCTCGCCGAGTGCATCCGTGCGTCGTCGGCGGTGCCCATCATCCTCATCAGCGGGGTGCGCGAGGAGTTTCGAAGACGCCTGCGCCGCATTCCCGACGTGACCTTCGTTCGAAAGCCCTTCCTGACCTCGGACCTGCTCGAGATCGTCGATGCGGCATTCATCGCATCCGACGCCGCCACCGGTTCGCCGGAGCAGGCCGCCTGATCCCGCCGGACCCCATCGGAGACCCGTCATGCAAGGACAGCCCAGGATCCTGATCGCCGACGACGACCGGGCGCTGCTCACGGCCATCACCGCCCGCATGAAGGCGGCCGGCTTCGAGGTGCGCGTGGCCGAAGACTGCTACCAGGCCGTGCAGGTGGCCAATCGCTGGCAACCCGACGTCGTCGTCCTCGACGTTCGGATGCCCGCCGGAGATGGGTTCTCCGTCCAGGATCGAATCGCCTCGATCCGAAGCGGACGAATGCGTCGCACGCCCATCATCTTCCTCACCGGAGAGCGGTCGGCTCGGATCGAGGCGATGGCCTCGTCCGGCAAGGCGTTTGCGGTGCTGCACAAGCCCTGTCGCAGCGAGGAGTTGATCGACACCGTCGAAGCGGCGCTGCGGGAGAGTCGCGACACGATCGTCATCGGTTGATCGGACCACGGACCGTCGGCGGGGCGAGACCGCGCATGCTCGTCTCGCCGGCGGATCCGCCGGCATCCTGCGACGCCGTGGCTCGCCGCAGGGCCCGCCGAACCGCGTCGGCCACGGATGCCCCAAGCACCTCCGAACCGGCCGCGGTGAAGTGGACGTCTCGGGGCTTCTGCAGTTCGGGCAGACGATCCTTCGCGACCGCGTGCAGATCGAACACCTCCACGCCGAGCGGCGCCAACACCTCGCGGGCGCAGGCGTTGTAGCGAAGCACGTCAGCGGGATCGCGGTGGGGGCTCACCCCGCCGGTCGGCACGGGCGTGGTCGTGGCGAAGACCACTTGCGAACCCGTCGCGACGAGTCGCCGCGCGATCCCTCGAAGCTGTCGGCGATAGGTGTCCAGATCGGCCTGCCGACGGGACTGGGGATCGTTGGAGTTGCGGCCTTGCTCGTCGACCCGCTTCAGGTCGTGCAGGCCGAAGTTGAAGTGGATCACATCGACCTCGCCGGCGTCCTCGAGCCAACGCTCGATCTCGGTCGCGCCGCGGGTCGTGCCCGCGCAGTTCTCGAGCGGGCGCAGCACCACGGCCTCGTCGTCGAGGCGACGCACCACCGAGTCGTGGTAGCCCATGGAGATCGAGTCGCCGAGCAGAAGCACGCGGGGGAGGGGACGCCCCGCATCGCGGTACGCGGCGCTGCGGCGGGCGGTCTCGCGGCGCATCGACTCGAGACGCGCACGGAACTCGGGATCGCCGGAGAGGTCCCGCTGTTCGAGGGGATCCTCCGAGAGTTGGTAGAGGTGCTCCGGAGCGCCCGGCACGTCGAGGTAGCGGGCGTACTTCCACTGGCCGCTGCGCAGGCCCTCCCAGCGCGGAATGCGAGGATGCCGCATGCGGTGTTCGCAGTAGAAGTCCTCGCGGGGCGCCGCGTCCGGAGCGCCGGCGACGCTCGAGAGGACTCGACCCTGCATCGAGGGACCGGGTTCGAGACCGACGGCGGCGAGCAGCGTGGGCGCGAGATCGATGTTCAGGGCGATCTCGTAGGAGACCTCGCCGCCCGTCGAGGTCCGCCGTCGAGGATCGCGGACGATCAGGGGCACTCGGAGCGACTCCTCGTGATGCGACCACTTGCCGGCGAAGCCGCGCTCGCCGAGGTGGAAGCCGTTGTCTCCGACCACCACGACGACGGTCTCGTCGAGCGTGCCGCGATCGGCGATCGCCTCGAGCACTCGTCCGATGTTGCGGTCGAGGCCGGTGATCATCCGGAGATGGTTGCGGAGGTTGCGGTCGTACTTCTCCGGCTGGTCCCAGCGCCAGAACCATCGGTCCCGATTCATCGAGTCGCGCAGATGCGGCGGTTCGGCGGCGAACGCGTCGTCGCCGTCGAGCCGGGGGCGGGGCATCTCGATGTCGGCGTAGAGATCCCGCTCGGTGGGGGGTGGAGGGAAGTGGTTCTCGAGATCGCCGTCCACCGCGTGCGCGGCGTTGAAGGCGACCGTCAGGCAGAAGGGCCGATCGGTCGGGGACCGCTTCACGAACTCGGCGGCGGCCTCGCCGATCAGATCGGTCGCATGTCGTTCGGTCCCGTCCGCATCGCGACGAAGGTACGGCTGCGTGATCGAGATGAACTGGTCGTACATGCCGTCGCGTGTGGCCCCGCCGGCCTCGAGCGTCACGCCGAACTTGCCGATGTGGCCGGTGTGGTAGCCGGCGGCGCGGAGGCGTGCCGGGTAGCTGGCTTCGCACCACGCCACCGCGAGCGGCGGTGTTCCGAAGGTGTACCGGTGGGTTCGTTCGACCACACCGGTCAGGATCGACGCGCGACTGGCGGCACAGATGCTGGTGGTGACGAAGGCGTTGGCGTGGCGGACCCCTTCGGCGGCGAGACGGTCGATGTTGGGCGTCAGGAGGAAGGGATGGCCGGCGCAGCCGAGCATGTCGGCCCGATGGTCGTCGGTGATGAACAGGACGATGTCGGGGCGTGTGCGAGACGGATCGGATGTCCGGCCGGGCGCGGCGCTCCGCCCCTCTGCGACGGCGACGAGGACGAGCAGGAGTGCCGGAGGCAGGATCGACCTTGCACGAATCGCGGGCTCGCAAGCCGACCTGCTCGGGCGGCGGGTTCCAAACGCGGTCGAGAGTGCCGAGACGGGCATGTTCGGGTTCCGCGCCGTCGACGTTGGAGGCGGTGGCGGTGCGAGGGTGCCGGTGGATCTCGCGGAGCCAGGCGACGTACGGCCAACCCACTGTATCGCCGCCGTTTCGGAGCCCGTGGCCCGGTGTTCGAGCCCTGGGCGCTCCAACCTCGACGACCGGGCGCGTGAGAAGCCTCGACGGGAGGGGGTCGCCCGGGGCCTTCGGCGGCGAGAACGAAACGCGGCGGCTGGATCGCTCCAGCCGCCGCGGCATGGCCCGGTGAGGGCGACGGTGGTCGTCGCCGATGCGAGGTGTTCGCCGATTCAGCGGCGACGACGCGATCCGGCGAGGCCGGCCAGCCCGATCAGGGCAAGGGCGCCTGGAGCCGGCACCGCGGTGCCGTTGATGATGAACGGCAACTCGTAGCCGTCCTCGGAACCGGTGTCGACGGCGGTGGCCCAGGTGTCGTTGGCGACGTCGTAGATCAGACTGTTGCCGGGAACATAGGCATCCGCGTTGCTGACCGGCGGAACCCACGGTCCGGAGGACGCCGAGCCCGTGGCCGCGAACTGCACCCAGTAGGTGCCGTCGGCGAGGGTGACGTCGAGACCATCGGCGGTGATGTTCATGATGGCGCGGTTGTTCGCCTGGAAGTTGTCGTTGGTGCGGTAGATGCCGGACCAGTCGGTCGAGGTCATGATGTTGGTGGTCATGTCGCCCCAGACCACGACGTCGTCGCCGTCGATGCCGTCGCCGTCGGTGTCGAGCCAGATCTGGGCATAGAGACCGGTGATGGTCGAGGGGATGCCGCCGTTGGTCTGGTATCCGAAGAACGTCATGCTGGAGATGTTCCAGCCGCCGCCGGTGACCGTGAAGTCATCCGCCCGATTGAAGGCTGTCAGGTTGAAGTTGCCGCCGTACAGGGACTGACCGGGCGAGATGGCGGAGACGTCGGCACCCTCGAAGCCGGCACCCGGGTTCGTGACCAGCGGGCCGTTGTTGTAGAGCTCCACGCCAGAGCCGAATCCGGCAGCCGTCGAGCCCATCAGGCAGGCGATTGCGCCGATGGCGAGAATGGATCGGGTCATGTCTGTCTTTCTCCACTGGATGACGCGCCGGCGCCAAGCAGAGGTCCGACCATCGGACCCTCGATGACTCCGTCGCAGCAATCCCGAGCAAGGTTCGGGATCACCAGTGGAGAAGGTGCCTCCAATCCAAGGGTGGATCCCTGACAAAGTCCGAGATTTTGCGAAATCCCCCATTGACCCTCGGATTCGGTGATTCGACTGCGGTAGCGATGGCTTGGGGGCCAGGTCGCTCGGGTCCAGTCGGCTGGTTGCGGGCACCTGCCGACATCACGGGGCGACTTCCGACTGGAAGCCGAGTCGTGCGAACCCGCCCACGGACAGGGGCGGGGGTGCAGGCGATCCGGCGGGGGCTGGTGGGTGCTCGCAGCGCTGCGCGCAATGCCGCGATCGGCTGTGGGTTCGTGTCCATGATTCGCCAGATTCGCCACACGATCCCCCATGACTCGGTGCACGATCCGGTGGCTTGAGGCAATCGATGCGGAGGCGTTCGCGTTCACCGTCTCTGCGCCGCCGCACGGCGGCCGCGTCGCCCCCGCATCGATCGGCGGAAGGCCATGCCCGACGATCGCTCCTTCGCCTCGCGTTGCCGGTTGCTCCGGCCCGCTTGCGATTCGCGGCGGGGCGTTCGTCCTCGGTGGCGCGGCGCCGATGGACCTCGCCTTCGAGATCC
>Ga0075477_10000807_pt1 | contig 14018 bp, 27 predicted proteins | sample DEB08_DNA_FD_76338 | JGI IMG/M metagenome (GOLD analysis project Ga0075477, IMG submission 76338) | Aqueous microbial communities from the Delaware River and Bay under freshwater to marine salinity gradient to study organic matter... | ecosystem: Environmental > Aquatic > Marine > Coastal ...
AGCAGCACGGTCTGCTGTTCCGCCGACAAACCGTCTTTAGGGTCCCAGTTGATGCCTCGGCTAGATAACGCAGTTCTAAATTCTAGCGTACCCATTATGCCGCTGATCGTTTTCTTCGGCAACTTCGACCACACCTCGTGAATATCATTCACCGTAGGAATCTTGCCGTTACGACGAAACGCCGTATCAAACGCAGCTAACGTGCCACGAAACGCAGAATCCGTGTACCCCTCAGGTGTGGGAATGTGCTCGACATCGCCACCCGGCAAATGTACCGCGACACCGCCCTCAAACTGCTCTATTTCGTTATTTGCTTCCACCCGGCTCAATACCCTCACGCAAACTAGCAGCCACCATCTGCTTCACCGCTTTATCTTTACTGTCGTGCGTACCAAGCGTCTTACCCGACTTACTGGTCACCTTCCAACCACTGCCCGACTTACTAATGTAATACGGCATCAATCTTCCTTACCTGCGTCACGCGAATCCGTGTAATGAAAACCTGAACCTTTAAATGATATACCCGCAGGATTAAACACACGACGCAAACCCTCACCGCACTCGCACAAATCCGTCACCTGTTCGTCGAACCCATGATGCCGGTCATAGGTTCGACTACAGGTGTTGCACTTATACGTGTAAATCGGCATTACCGGAGAACCCGGCTCATTTCGTCATAAAACATCTCCCACGGGTACGCACGCTTACTCGCGTACTCCTCCGCAAGCTTCAAAACCTTCTTCTTCTTATTCCCAAGAAACATCATTGCCATCCTTTCTACACCCCAAGCCAATCAGCCTGAGCCTTCTCCAACGCGTTGACATGCGGATACCGCACATCCTCCAACGCCTCCCGCAAAGCCTCAGGAAACGTCAAAGTCTCACCACGCATATAGCGTGTCATCGTAATACTCGGCACCTTCAACAACTTACAAAACCCCTGCAAGCTACCCGTCGTCTCCGCTACAAACCTACCGACAGGTGACACCTCCGCATCACCCACAAAAGGTGGTGCAACCTTCGCCAAAACCGAAGGAGCCCGCAACCGCCTGTCGGCACTCCGCCACGCCAAATACGCATCATTAAGCGAAACCGCGCCAAACTCATCCTCCAAAACCCGCTTAGCGTCAACACCCTTCTCCGCACACTCCCTACCCAAAGCAATACTCTGACGATCAGACACACCCGTATACATCCCAGACTCCAGATACACCATCGTCATCTTCCCAAAACTATGCTTATCCGCAAACTTCTTCTGCGACAAACCACACAACTCACGAAGCCGAACATAAGGATTCTTATCCACAAACACTCCTAGCGTAAACCTGCCACATAGCGTATCACAGATTAGCGTCCACATGTCAAGTCAGCCCTAAACACGAAATAGGGGTCACATGGAATTTGTGCGTGGTTTGTACAACATCGTTTGGGATAGTGGTACGCTAGTGTTATCCACTCACGCAGTGGCTTACCTAAGGAGAATAAAAATGCTGAACGAAACTATTGACAATGTGTGGAAGGCAGTGTGGGGTTCCCCGCGCCGACCTGACTGGATACACAATGTGTGGACGCCTACGCAGGACGCCGTGTTTGTGGAAGGTGTGAGCTGGTATAACCAACCACAACCCTTCTTCATTGAAGACATCGAAGGCAAGACATCCGATCTAATCAACCCCGATGACTTGGTGAAACTTCTTCGGGAGGCTCGGGCGGATGGCTGGACTCATTGCGGTAGGTACCCACTCATGGCAGAAGACCCAGACGCTTGCTTAGGCGATTTGGTACTGCAACGAGCCTTGTTTGGCAAAATAGTTTACGGATAATCAACAACCGGGGGCCGGGCAACCGGCCCCCACAACCTAAGGAGAATAAAAATGACAATGACACGCAAAGACTACGTAAAAATCGCAAACGTTATGAGCGCTTACCGTGGCGCAATTAACGACGATACTCACCTCTGGCTCTGCTGGGAGTTGGCAGATGCCCTCCAGGACACAAACGATCACTTCGACCACCACAGGTTCACGAGTGCTTGCGAAGGTCCGATTCCTTACCAACTCAAGTTCGAGGCCAGACGATAAACGAAGGGAGAATAGAGGCCCCCACTTCGGTGGGGGCCTTCTCTTTTGGCCGGTCTGGAATCAAATGGAATATTGGTTGCTTGCTCGGTGCTTGCCGAATATTTGGTACGCTAGGGGTATGTCAGAAATACTGGCTACCTAAGGAGAATGAAATGTACCGAGCAAGTCTCTACATCGCAGTGTGGAACAAGAAAATCACTAATATCGGTGTCGACATCTTCAACGAGGATGATGACAAGGTGTGGGAAGTGAGCACTAAGTTGGTTACGAACCGCAAGGAGGTTGACAAGTTCTTTGTTGAGCAGGTCAACCACTACAGGTGGGAGCACAAAGTGGAGTTCAAGCCTGAGTACAGCTTGCTGTACAGCACTGTCGAGTCCTCTGACGACAACAAGTTGGAGCTTGACGACTAACAACCCTGTGGGGGCCTTCGGGCCCCCACACAACCTAAGGAGAATAAATTATGGATTACAACGACATGACCGATGACCAGAAGCTCGTTTACCGTTTGTGGGGCGACCTGGAATACACGTTGGTGAATGCGACAGAGCTGGGTATCTGGGAGCCATCTCTGTGCGACACTGTGGCCGAATGGGCTGAGGAGCTGTCTGAGATTGGGTTGCTGAGTCAACACGATTACAAGCAGGCAATGCTCAACGTGGAGCACAATCGCCTCTGCGAATAAACCTCTCCTAGGGCAGAAACCCCCGGCTTCGGCTGGGGGTTTTCTGTTGTATCTGGGATCACGTGGAATATTGGTTGCGTGGTTGCATGATGCATGGTGGTACGCTAAGCTTGGTGTTGTCAGAAATACTGACACGTTAGGAGAATAGAAATGTCATACAAAGTTATTGGAGACCGGCTCGACGCCAGTGTGCACTACGATGGTGTGCCCGATGGCACCTACCTGAAACTCAGTGCCACCACGATTGTGCCTGTCGAATGGGACTACGGTTACCAGGTCGCCTACACAGAATTTAGGCGTCCACGTAGCGGTTACACGACAACAGACCGCACTTTGATCTGGGAACTAATCAATGACCACTACGTTGATGAGTTTGTCGGCGTCTGGACCGACAATGACGGGCTCACATGGGTCGAGAAATGCTACTGGCTCGAATACGAATTCCCCGCCAGAGAACTCGGCACCTACTGGAGACAACACTCAATCTGGGACTGGTCAGCCAGCGAAGAAATAGAGTTATAGACCTATTCTCCTAGGGCAACACAACCCCGGCATCACAACCGGGGTTTTGTTGTGCCCATCACAGCTGGAATCAAGATGGAAAAATGGTTGCACGGTTGCCCGGTCACGCCACCACACCGAATACCCCTATTTTTGTGTTTTGTGTGTGCGTGTGTGTTTTGATCTGTTGTGCCCCGCGTAGTGCCCTTAGGCACGGAGCGTGGGGCACTTGATTATTCTCCTCTTATTTCCCCGATAAGCTCCTTGATGGAGCTTAGCGGGGAAATTTATAGTGTGCGAGTGTGCAATTTGTCGTTGAAATTTTGTGCCTTGTGTTTGTCTGGTATCGGAGCGCGACACGCCCACGTTTTTGCAATTCCGGGTTGCAACACACAAACAAGTACGCTAGCATCGTGTTAGGTCAGACAGTCTGACCAGACAAGGAGAATAAAAATGCTATACATCCAAACCGAATTCACCTGTGTTGAATGTGACCGTGTGTTCGACATGCTTGATGAAGAGCAAGCCGGTGAATGGGCATACGGGCACGATTGTGAGGCACAGTAATGTTCAAGATCGAGTACCAAACAAGTGGCGGGGTAATTGGTTGGCTGAACACTGAGTATCCTGACCCGGATGATGCTGACACGTTGGCACGACGCCTTGTGCAGGGTGCTAGTGGCGATATTGTTCGCACGACAGTTGTGGAGCAAGCCGGGCACGTGTATTCAGAATGGGTGACGCAATGATGTGTGAGCTGTGTGATAGGCGTGAGGCGACGACTGATGGGTTGTGTGACTTGTGTATGGAACGCAGGTATTGGGATTACCAAGAGAGCAGGGTGTTCTGATGGTTACGTGTTTTGAATGTGAGCACACGACGACAACGTTTTACACGTTGACCGATCTCCATGGCTACGACGTACAGATTTGTCCCGAGTGCCGTGGGTTTGATGAGGACCGTAAGGACCGTATGCCGGAGCATCCTGTGCATCCGTCTGGTGAGATTCGCCCGTTGTCGGCGAGTGAGAAGCGTGTGACGCGTGAACATGGTGAGCATGACGGCACGGTGGTTGATTGTTTGGCGTGTGCGTGGGAGGATGCAATATGAGTACGCTAACGTGTAGTATCTGTAATGAAGAAACTGATAACAGTGACGCAATGTGTGATGACTGCTATTGGCTTGAAACTAGGTTAGGACGAAGAAGTGCAACTGATAACTGAGCAAGTGAAACAACTGCAATGGCCTGATTACGACATCAATGTGTGGTCAGAGGACGGGATGGTGATGTTGACGTTTTACCCGTTGCGTTACCCCGGTGATTCTGATTACCCGGATGAGGAGTTAGACCACGGGTTTCCGTTGGTGAATACGTCTGTGTTTTACACGTTGCGTATTCCGGCTGACTCTCGTGGACCCCGTAACAGGGATGCGTTGGAGTATCTGAAGAGCATGGTGAACGCAGATCATTTCGATGTGCCGGAGCACTATCCGTCACCGTTGTGGGATGCGACTGATGGTATGGATTGGTGGAGTTGTGAGACGCAACTGACTGATGCCCCGGAGCTTATCCGGGATTTTGTTAGCAAGCTCCCTCGACGGGGACAGTTGAAGGCAGGTGAATGATGGCAGTGCAATGGAAGTCTCGTAAATGGGACGTGAACTACGATGGTTGGTTTGTTGTTGAGGCTGACACTCAAGAGAAGGCATATGAGATGGCGAACCACGTGTTGAGCGGGTCGCGTCTCATCAATGATGGTGTCAAAGGTGAATGGTATTTGTTGAATGCAATGGAAGAGGAGGATGAATGATGTGGTATGTGAAGCAGAAGGATGGCACGTTGCAACTTGTGCATAACCTATCCACAGCTAGTCAACAGGCTAAAGAGTTGGGGACTGTTGTGGTTGATGGTTGGAGTGGTAGGGAGTACACGCCATGATGTTTGAACCGCCGTATCCCATCATGTCTGATGACATGTTGGAGGATGAGCTGGAGGATGACCCTGATGAGTGGCATGATCAGCGACAGTTTGAGAGAGCATGTGAGGAGTTAGGACTGTGACGATTACGCAAGTGTCCCGTTGTGATGTGTGTGACAACATGTTTTGGGGCGAAGACTTTGACTACGAATTGCACACGTGTGTGGCTTGTGCTGAGCATTTGAACCCGGAGGGTGAGGACGCTTGAAGCAGGTTGACCGTAGGGAGCTGGCTGTGTTGTTTGCGCTTGCAATGTCACAGGCACCGTTGTCGATCCCTGACCTTGCGAAACGCACGGGCAGGTCGTACAACACGGTGAAGAAGGTTGTGACAACTGATGCACGTGTAACAGCACAGCCAGGTCACCCTACGCGCTATTACTTAGCTATGCCTGACCAGTTGCAGGGACAGGTCATCCGTTTGTCGGGTGACAAGCCCGCTGAAGGTTGGGTGAAGTGGCTGGGTAAGGTGCGTCCAAAGTTGGGTGAGCTGACCGCATTGGATAAGACACGACAGCTCGACGAAGTAACAAGGCAGGGCATGATTTTGGAGGCGCTGGGTATCAACCTTGTGTCGTTGGGTCGTGAACTGCAGGACAAGGCGGATGAACCTGATTGGTATTCGCAAATAGGAGGGAATGAAGATGACACTTTTACAGGGGTTTCTTGACCCCGAAGATGATTTCTGGGTTGACGACCTGTACGACATGGATGACGCACAGTTGCGCAAAGAAGCGGAGCGCTATGCACGTATAGCAAAAAAGTATGAGCAAATGAAGGACAAGCGAAAACTGGGTGAGCAACGTTTGTCGTACCAGTTTGCATACTTGCGACACCGTGAAGCATTGAAACTATTGGAAGCGAGAAGTGAATGATTGAATTTATTGCACTGTTTGTTTTGACAGGGTTGGCTGTTGTTGGCTGGTTGTGGATTAGTATCACAGCTATCCGTTGGATTGAATACCAGATCGGTAAGCCTCGACCTCGTTACCGGAGGCATGGTCTGTGACATTGTTCGATGAGGTCAGTGATCTTGAGGCTCGCCGCAGGCAGAAGCTTGCAGATGCTGAGGATAAACGTGAGCAGATTGCTCGTCTGATTGGCGGGTTGCAGGATGATGAGAAAACTGAACGTGAGCATCGCAAACAGGTGCGTGAGTTGCGTAAGCAGGAGGAGGCTAAGCAACGTAGGCAGGAGTCTATTGAGCAGGGTGAGGTTGTCAAGGCTAAGGCTGAAGAGCTAGCTAACTTTTATTTGAACCGTGCTGTCGGCAAGCCTTGGTATAGCGGTGACGATGATGTGCCACCTATCCTTGATTTCCAGTGGCGTGGTGCCTTGTTTGGTGCTGGTGCTGGGCGTTGGATTTTGGGCGATGGTATGGGGTTGGGTAAGACACGACAGAGTGTCGGATGGCTTGACCTTGTGGATGCTCGCAAAGTTTTGGTGGTGTGCCAGGCTGACATTTGCGATCAGTTTGCTGGTGAGCTGATGACGTTGGCTCCACATCGTACCGTGTACAACTTGTACAAGAAGTCGCCTAAGACGCGCCATGCTCAGATGGACAAAATAATTGGTGCGCAGGAGGCTGTGGTCGTTGTCAATTTTGAAATTTGGCGCAGGGACAAAGATTTGTTGCGCAAACTTGTTGCTTGGCAAATTGACAGCGTTATCGTTGATGAAGCGCACAACCTGAAAAATACTGCAACGTCAAATTTCAAAAACGTGGAAACTATTATCAAAGCTGATAACACGTGCGCACAATGTGGCGATTACATGGATGGTTTGTATGACCAAAAGTACAAGCCTCGGTTGGTGCCTCGTCTGTGTGCCTCGTGTGGTTGGCGCAAAGGTACAGACGACAAAGAGTACAAGTATTTGTTGGACGAATGGTTATCGACAAAGAGTGTGAAACATGTGTGCTTTACGACAGGTACACCGTTGCTGAACAGCCCTCTCGATATCTTCTCGATGCTGAACCTGTGCGATCCGATTCTGTTCAAACGTAAAACAGAGTTTATTCGTTCGTTTTGTATACAGAACTATCACTCGGGCAAAATTGAGTTTAGGGATGGGCAGCTTGACAACTTGAAACCGTTGATTGCTGGGCGTTTCATTGCCCGTACACGGGAAGATGCTGGCATTGTCCTACCCGCACAGCGTAAGCACATTGTGCGTGTCGACATAGACCCTGAGTTGTACAAAAAACAGTACAAGATTATTCGCCAACTGTCTGAGCGTGCATCCATCATGTTGGACAGTGGCGAACACATGACGGTGATGCATTTGATTGCGCTGATCACTCGCAAGCGCCAAGCAAACGTATGGCCTGCAGGTATTGAGCTGACAGATTATGACGGTAATGTCATATTTTCTGTGGGCAGTGAAGTGCAGGAGTCAGCGAAGATTGATGCACTTGTTGAGCAAGCGTTGATTATGCATAAGCAACAGCGCAGACAGGTGGTGTTTAGCCAGTTTACGTCTGCTCTTGATGCGTTGCGGGATAGGTTAGAAGATGAGGGGTTGAGTGTTGCGTTGTTGACAGGTGCAACACCTAAGAATTTGCGTCAAGAAATCAAAGATAATTTCTATTTATCTAAAGGTGAGGAGCCAAGATGGGACATCGTACTGTGCAACTACAAGACGGGTGGGACGGGGCTAAACCTGACCAGTGCAACTGTTACGCACATACTCGACGAAGAATGGAATCCGGGCAAGAGGGACCAGGCTTACGCGAGGACAGACCGCATTGGCCAACAGCAAGAGAACGACGTGTACGTTTACAGGGTGCCAGCGAGCATCGACACGTGGATGAGCAACACGATTCACCGTAAAGAGCAGATGGTGTCGGCGTTCAACGATACAATGACAGAATCTGATGGCGAGATGACGGCTGAGAGTTTGAGTGAAGCGATGAAGAGCGGTGAGATACTGTGACGTTTGATCCAGACAAGTACGAAGATGCGTGGCTTGGTCTTCATTTACGTTTGTACGAACCACACCAAGACGATGTTGCGATCATCGAAGTAGAGCGGGGTGTCGGCAGGCCAATGGCTGAGCCGAGTGATATCACTGATATCACATCGACGGGGCGTAAGCGAGCAGCGATGATGTACCCCATTTTCAAAGATATGAAATGTGAGTGGGGAGGACTCAAGTATGCAGGAGGTGGCGTTGAGCCAATCATCGGTTGCCATGGCAACATTATTCAGCCAACTAAAGGCCCCGACAAGGGTGACCGCCACCATGGGCCTGACAAGAACGTCATCAACAATGCGCCCAACAACGTACACCGTATTTGTTCTACATGTCACAACAGGTGGCACGCCCTGAACAACAAGTATTACGGTGAGAGACCGCCAGCTGACGAGCCTTTTGTGCCCTTGCAAGAGTACAAAGATCACGATGCTGAGACAAAAGCTACAACTGAAGAGATCAATGAAAACGAGAAATGGTGGGCGACACGCCGTAAATTGACAAAGGATGTTTCGCTCGATTAGTGTTACGCTAGTAACAGGACGGAGATAATGATGCAACTGTGGATTGATTTAGAAACTACCGGATTGAGCCCTGACAGCGATGAGATTATTGAGGTTGGCTGGTTCGTTGCGGACAACTGGGAGTGGGTTACCCAGCCCCAGTCAGCTATTGTCACGCCCAGTAAAACAACTTGGGAGCTGATGAAGCAGGACCTGTTTGTGCAGTCAATGCACACACAAAACGGATTGATTGACGAAATGATGAATGGTGACACGTTGATGATTGAAGACATAGAAGACCAGATCATTGACGACCTTCGCCCTCTCATGGCGCTGCAACCTGACGAGCCCGTTATTCTGGCTGGCTCCAGTGTTCACTTTGACCGTGGCTTTATTCACGAATACATGCCACGCCTTGACAAGATGCTGATGCATCGACACTTCGATGTCAGTGTGTTGCGCATGTTCTTCGATGACATGGGCTACTTCAGCTTCAAACTTGAAGGCGAATCTGCACACCGAGCAGCAGACGACGTACGGGCTAGCTATGCTCAAGCACGCAGCTACGTAGAACTTGTCAACGAACTGTCGGAGGCTGACTAACAATGCCAAGCGTAAGCCATTCAGAAGTCGACAGCTACCTGCTGTGCCGACGCAAACACTATTACGGTTACGGCCTCAGCCTTGAGCGCATCAACCAAAGCAACTCGCTTGCCACTGGCACAGCTGGACACAAAGTATTAGAGGTGTTCTATCGCACGATCCTTGATGGCGGTCAGACGTGCGAAGAGCAAAAAGATGTCTTCGAGGCGGGCCTGACGGCAGCTCGTGACGCATTCGCAGAAATAGTCAGGGAAGGCTATGAAGATGCGTCTAGCAGGGCTCGCCTCGAAGACATATTGTTTGACGAAGAATGGGGCTACTTTGCCAACGAGTTCTTTGTCAACAACGGCTGGCGAATACTAGCTGTCGAAGCAGAATACAACTTGCTATACGACGAAGACAGCCAAGCAACCTACCCGTTTGTCGTAGACATGGTGGTTCAAGACACTGAGGGTCGGTATGTTGTCGTCGATCACAAGTTTGTGTACGACTTCTACACGCCAGAACAAACTGATCTGCAGCCACAGATTCCTAAATACATTGGCGCGTTGCGAGCGCTGGGCTACGAGATTGCTTACGGTGCATACAACATGCTTCGCACACGCAAGATAAAAGCTCCGACAGCTGAGAACATGCAGTACCTGTTGATTCTCAAGCCGAACAAAGAGCGTGTTGTCAACACTTTTATGGAACAGCTCGGCGTGGCGGCAGAGATTCAAGCGCTCAAAGAACTTAGCATTGAGGACCAAAACAAGCGGGCCTACCGCACAGCCAACAAAATGGTGTGCCAGTCCTGTTCGTTTAGGGACATTTGCTCAACAGAATTAGTCGGCGGCAACGTCGAACTAATGAAGAAAACCGAATACAAAATACGAGAAAGACGAGAGTTTGCTCCCGTCGTGATTGAAGGAACTAACAATGAGTAATCGCCTTGATGAAATCCTTGGGCGCATGACTGATCTTGGGTCGGAAAAAGTCAGCAAGAACCTGATGGCAATGCTGTATGGCAAGCCTGGTACTGGCAAGACCGTCCTATCCGTTGCGCTTGCACAACAAATAATTAAACCTAAGCAGAAGGTGCTGTACATCGACACCAAAGAAGGATGGGTGTCGCTGGAGAACCATCCCAAACTACTCAAGAATGTCGTACGTGCAGAGTACAATTCATTCTCTGACTTTGCTGTAATTGCTAACGCAATTGCTAACAAAGAAAAAGGGTTGGACAAAGTAGGAGCTGTCGTTATTGACGAGTTCTCTACCGCTGCCGACATGCTGCTTGACGCTTTGTTCCGCGAGGACGTAGGCGCAAGACCAGATGAAATCCCTACAGACAATCTCGATGCAAGACTGTACAAACCACTTGGTGACGCATGTCGTAAAGCTGTCGAGATGTTTCAGAACATTGCTGGTGTTCACGTGATCCTTGTAGCTCACGAGCGTGAGGTTGTTGACCATCGCAAAGTTAAGGTAATCAAGCCAGGCTTTACCCCGAAGAACAATGACGGGTTGCAGAAGCTGATGCACGTTACCGCACACGTCACCAACGAAATCAAGGGAGCTGGTAAAAACATCAGCTACGAGCGTCTGGTACAGTCGCACCCGTCAGCGTTGGTTGACGCCAAGTCACGCATTGGTGGCTTGCCCCTAACTTCCACACCTGAGGACTTCATTGCAGTCATTAGTGACTGGCTTGGAGACAACACCAAAGGCGTGGTAGCAGAGGACAAAACCTTGGCCTCTGATGAACTGCCAGAAGAAGGCGTGCCCGTCTCTGAAGAGTACATCGAAGACGACGAGCCCGTTTACGCTGGCGAATAACTGATAACACTGAAAGGTAAGAACAATGGCATTGCTTGAAGATTATGGCATTGACACATCTGACATCGAAGCTCCGTCATACGAGCTTGAGGACGGCATCTACGAGTTTGAGGTCGGAGATGTTTACGTGAAGCAGGGAAGCCAAAACTACCCTGACCGTTCATGGGTAATCATGGAATACCTTGTGGGCGACACGGGAATCAAGAAGAGCGAACTCTTTGAACTTCCTGCTGACCCAGAGAACATCACTGACCGAGAGAGGACCAAGCTTGGCTACTACGTAGCACGGCTCATGGACCTTGGTGTCGAACGCGATGAGGTCAACAACGTTGACCGTGACGATCTCATCGGACTCCGTGGAACTCTCCAGCTTTACAGCTCTGCTGGTAAGGGCAAGAACGCTGGTAAGATGTTCCAGAACATTAAGAATGTAAAAGTTGGTAAGTCTTCTGGCGCTCCCCAGCCAGCCCAGAAGAAAGCCCGCCAGACAGCTGCTGATAACCCCTTCGCCTAGCAGCGGGCGGGCCGGTGGTCCCGAGAATTTTTATTCTCCTTTCTCGGGACCACCAATCCTTAAGGACGAATAATGGATGCGACGACAGAATTAACAGATTTTTATAACTACATCTGGGGCGAAGACCCCGTAACCGACAGCCCGACATACGTGTACATACCTGTCGAACATGAAGGCAAGTGGGTGCCGTACATGTTTGCGTGGCCTCGCCAACGCAACGGTGTCATCAAACACACATTGAAATGGTCAGCTGTCAAAGCCAACGTGTTTTACTCACCAGCACTGTACAAAGCCGCGAAGCCGATTAAAGAAAATGTGCTGGGCAGTAATGTGTTGTGGGTCGACTTCGATGGTAACGCTCCGACAGAGTGGCCAGACGAAGAACCCGACGTAGTATACATACCACCACCGACACTGATCGTGCAGTCCTCTATTGAAGGGCACGAGCACTGCTATTGGAAACTGGACAAGTTTCTGGACAACATCGAAACATTGGAAGACCGAAATAGAGCTATTGCGTATTTGATGCACGCGGACACATCAGGCTGGGACGCAGACCAAATTCTACGACCCATTCGCACCACAAATCACAAGCGCAACATGCCCGTGATTGTGAAGGAGTGGGAACGTGAAGACACGGTATAGTCTCGAAGACTTTGACCAGATACCGTCAGCCAGAAAAATTGTCAGCACTGACATAGTTCTTGGTGAGCTTCCTACACTGGACGATGTGCGGGCACTCGCACATTGGACCAACGATCTGTTGGAGAAGTTTAACCGTGGGCCAGAATACTTTGCAGGCCCGCCAAAGAAAGACCGTTCAGCAGCCATGTCGGAGCTGGCACATTTAGGCGCTGAGCTGGGCTGGGGCGACGAACAAATTGCGGTAATGCTATATGACGCTGACGACAGGTGGGGCAAGTACAAAGGGCGTTATGACCGTGACCGGCGCATGGCTGACTTCATCAACCGTGCCCGACAGAAACACGGTTACAACTCGTTAGACAATGTTGACCTGACCAAGATGATTGAGTCAGCCAACCAGACCACGCCAATCATGGGCGAGTCCAAACTGATTTATGGGTATCAAGAGTTTGTTGATGCCGAGTTCAAGATTGAATGGATACTTGACGGCCTGCTTGCGCAGGGCGGATTAGGTTTGATTACTGGGTACCCCGGCACAGGTAAGACCCAGTTTTCTATAGGCGTGGGGGCGCACCTAGCACTCTCCAAAGAGAAATTCCTGAAATGGTCCAACGTCGCAGGGTCAAAGAAGGTTCTCTTTCTGTCGCTGGAGATGGGTGCGGCCCCACTTAATCACTTCATGGGCACCATTGCCAAAGGGTACGACGACATGAACACGCTTAACCGCAACTTCCTTGTCGCACCCTTTGGCACGCCCGTGTATCTCGACACGCCCGAGGGTCAAATATTTCTTGACCAGATAATGAATGAGCACATGCCCGATGTCATCATTATTGACTCGCTGCAGAAGGTGTCGTCTAAAGAGCTGACCGATGAGCAAGCGGTAAAGACATTGATTCACTATTTGGCAACCGTACGTGCCAAGTATTCTTGCGCCATGCTGATGATTCACCACAACCGCAAGAAACCCAATGATGGGCAGAAGAAGGGCGTAGAACTGTCGGACGTGTATGGTTCAACGTACATTACGACAGATGCCGACTTTGTGGTATCGCTCAAGATTGTTGAGGGCGATCTGCTGCAAGTCGACACACTGAAGAACAGGTTAGGGCCAACCTATGACCCGTTCCAGATTGAACGTAACCCAGAAACACTTGGGTTTACTTCAGAGCTAGGCAGAGTATTTGAGCAGTTTGGGGTAAGAGATGGCGATATTGAAATCTGACAACATTGATGCGGAAAGCCGCAAAGTATTAGAGCTGCTGGCCGCTAACCCAGGAAGCGTAATAGCGCTGGACACGGAAGCCACAGGCATCAGGGTTGCATCCCACGAGGACACATGTATCGGTGCAAGCATTGCTGCTGTTGTCGGTAAAAACGCGTTCAGTCATTACTTTCCTTTCCGCCACGAGGTAGGCGACAACATCGGAACCGAAACCTTTAACTTGTTTAAACAAGTTATGGAAGAAGGCGAGCACACGTTTATTTATGTGAACGCACAGTTCGACATCTTATCGCTGGAAACTGTGGGCATTTACCTTGGTCCCGAAAACTTTTACGACGTGCCAACAATGGCCCACTTGATCGACGAGAATAAGCCCTACGCCAAAAGCCTTGACCAACTATCCCAGCACTACATCGACAAAAAGATTGGCAAAGTAAAAGACCTCAACATCGAGCGTGAAAAGAAAAGCGGATGGACAAATACTGACTGGCGTA
>Ga0075477_10000808_pt1 | contig 14007 bp, 9 predicted proteins | sample DEB08_DNA_FD_76338 | JGI IMG/M metagenome (GOLD analysis project Ga0075477, IMG submission 76338) | Aqueous microbial communities from the Delaware River and Bay under freshwater to marine salinity gradient to study organic matter... | ecosystem: Environmental > Aquatic > Marine > Coastal ...
AGATAATCTAGACAATCAGAGGCACTTCCGGGTAATTCAATAACAAATTCATTGTAGTGGTCCACTGAATGATGTGGAAGATTGATTCCATCAATTTGACTAATCTTCTCAATTGCCAATTGACATGCAGCCATATTCCTTTCCGCAAGTAATTCTAAACCCTCAGGACCAAGTAAAGACATGTGCATTGCGCCCATTAGTGCAATCAGTGTTTCATTTGTACAGATATTAGATGTGGCTCGATGCCTTCTAATATGCTGTTCTCTTGTTGAAAGAGTTAAACAAAATGCTTCATTTCCATCTACATCTATTGATTTACCAACAATTCTACCGGGCATTTGGCGCAAGTAATCTTTAGAACAGGCGAAAATGCCGTAAAGGGGACCACCGTAGGTAATAGGTGAACCGAGTGCTTGTCCTTCTCCCACTACAATATCCGCATCATAATTTCCAGGGGCTTCCACTAATCCAAGACTTACCGGAGCCACACCTACAATGAATGCTGTATTAGGTCCAATTATTTCTTTCACTTTAGTCAAACCCTCATCAAGAATTCCCAAAGGATTTGGCTGTTCTAAGTATACACCGCAAGAACCTTCGGCTTCAGCAAGGGAATCTAGGTTTAGAGTTCCATCTTCGTTGTGTTTTATCTTCTTGATTATAACTCCGCCACCTTGACTGTAATTTTCGATTACTGATACTCTTGAAGGTGGGATTAACTCACTGATATAGACAGTGTCTTTTTGAGTAGCCTTCTTATTATGAATACGAATTGAACATGTTAATGCTTCTGCAGCCGCTGTAGAGGCGTCATAAACTGAAAGATTTGAAACTTCGAGCCCGACTAATTCTGAAATTAGGGTTTGGAATTCCCACATAGCCTGTAACATACCCTGACTTACCTCTGGCTGATATGGAGTGTAAGAGGTCAGGAATTCCCCCCTCGTAACGAGTTGGAATATGCTTGCAGGGACATAATTACGATTTAAGCCAGCACCAAGGAAGCTAACTCGGTCACCAAGTGCGATATTTGCACCAAGCAATCTTCTCGCATCAGCAATTATTTCTTCTTCTGTTTGAGGAGGTGGAAGGGGTAGTTCGATGTTCATCCTCACTGCTTCCGGAATGTCCGAAAACAAATCATCCATCGAGTTCATTCCAAGTGATTCTAGCATTGCTTTTTCGCGCCCAAGGTTAGGTAATTGGTCGACCATACACTCCCCGCCAACCCTTGCGTATCGCGTACCCAAAATGAATGTTGGTTTGTCAGCAAAAACAATTCATTAGTAATACTTGGGCGTAGCATGGCGAATGTTGCATTAGTGGTCACAAACGCGTGTTCTCCTGACCCGAGGGTCGAAAGACATGCAAAGTGGCTTACCGAACTCGGACATAATGTCATAATTCATGCTTGGGATAGAAAAAAACTACACCCAACACAAGAAACAAAAAACGGATACCAGATTTTTCGCCACGGCCCTGTCCTTTCTGAGAAATATAACTTGTTTCAAATTTGGAATTCAAAGAAAAAATTTCTAGCCAACCTAAAAATAAATGCTGATTTAATTGTGCTAAATGATTCTGACACTTATGGTGTAAAGTTCAATTGTAAAATGATTCTCGACATGCATGACCTATCTCATTCATGGCCTTTGATGAAAGGAAATTCAATTTTGCATAGAATAGCATCAAATCTAATGCTGCGAAGATGTAAAAAACTCCTGAGTAAGTCAGACTTAATTTTAACAAGCTCGCCAGGGATTACAAAATGGATTAAATCTCTCGGATACAATTCTCATACAGTTATGAATTACAGAACAACAGTAAGCCCAACAAATACTAGGAATAAAAAAGCAGTAGGTTATTTTGGACGAATTAGAAATACGGAATCAATCCAGAAATTAATTTTTGCAGCAGATAAGGTCGATTTTAAAGTTATTCTAGCAGGAAATGGCCAATGTGTGGAAGAAATTCTTTCCGATTTTCCCAATGTTGATTATCGTGGCGGTTTTAATGAAGAAGATCTAGATATTTTGATGAAAGAAATATCAGTCATGTACGCAATGTATCCACCTAATCACTTGAATATAAAACAAGGGGCTATTGCTGTGAAAATGTTGGATGCTGCCGCATACGGGATATGTTCTGTTGTTAGTATGGACACACCTATGGCTATTTTTGGTGAAGAAAATGAAATCTGTTTGTCTGCCGATTTTTATGATGTCGATGACATTGCATACGCAATAAAAAAAGCTTCACAAATTTCTGTGAAAAAGCAATTAAAAGAAGATCGTGATGTATTTGTTGAGTTGATTGAATCGTTGGAGTTTTAACCTTGCCATTTTGTCCAAGATCCATCAGCGTTTTGATACCAATTTGTGCCGTCATTCGCTCTGAACCAATTTGTACCGCTTTCATCTGGATCTAAATAATCTCCACCGGGTAAGTCTTCCCAAGATTCTACAGTATTTGCATCATTAATTCCAGGTTCATCTTCTGAATCTTGGCTCTCTGGGGAAGAAGACCCTTCCTCAGGAGGTGGAATTCCGGTTTTGGCAGGACCCTTCTTTTTCAGTGGTGGTTTTGGTCCCTTTTTCATTAATACAACAATAATACCCGTAAGTGCAGCTACGATAACTCCACCAATGGCCCCGAAGATTACCACGTTATCGATTCCACCTGAAGCATCATCAACATTCGTCTTTGAAGTATCATCGGTCTTTCCACCGTCGCTAGGTTCAGTCAAAAGACAACCTGGATAATTCACTTCGTCGTCGAATCTGCCATCAGGTACTTGGTCTGGGCACATGTCAGCATTTGTAGCGCCTTCTATGTATACACCAGGCCATGACTCATCCCTTGATTCATTCCAATCAGGATTACCCCAATTATCTCCAAAGCCATCTTCATCAGTATCAAACCATTGAGTTGCATCAAATATGAACATATCAGGACCGTAACCAAGAGAATCCCACTTGCTCACACTCCAATATGGGTCGGGGTCTGAATATCCGTCTCCGTCGAAGTCAGGACAACCAAATCTATCGATTGTTGAAGTTCCCTCATCATCACCACAGAAATCGAACTGGTATCCGACATTATTATCTCCAAAGCCGTCCCCATCAGCGTCTGACCATTGTGTTGGGTCGTCGCTGAAGGCATCTGCACCCATTTCAACCGTCCATGAAATCTCTGGGTCTGAATAACCATCACCATCAGAGTCGATACATCCTACCCTATCTGTGGAAGAGTTACCATAGAAGAGTGGACATTCGTCTGGATTATTCCCTAATGGATTGTCACCAAAGCCGTCCCCGTCACCATCATTCCATTGTGTTTCATCCTGGAAGAATGCGTCCTCTGCGTCAGCTACGCCATCTTCATCGAAATCGGGGCATCCCTTCATTCCAATAGTGGCTGAACCTTCCTCCAATGGACAGAAATCGATTAAATCGCTAAATCCGTCATTGTCATCGTCAGTGTCTTCTCTGTCATCTAAACAACCATCAGCATCGTTATCATTGGTCGTGTTTCTTGTCCAGTTTATGATTCCTTTTTCGCATCCATCTGCTTCATTCGTGACCCCATCATTGTCGTTGTCATTGTCTTCTAAGTCATTCTTGCAACCATCAAAATCCCAATCCGTATTTTGTGTTGAATTCCAATCTATTTCACCTCTTGGACACAAATCTAACGTATCGTTTACACCGTCGTTATCGTCATCAGTATCCTCTTCAGCATCATCGTAACATCCATCACTATCCCTGTCAGTTTGCGATTCCGAAGTCCAATTTAATTCGCCCATTGGACATGAATCCGCCGAGTCACTAACTCCATCAGAGTCATCATCCCCATCACAGAGATCACCCACGTTGTCTAAGTCATAATCCTCCTGGTTTGGATTGACTAAGTACTGGCAATTGTCTTCTAGGTCAGGAACAGTGTCACCGTCATCGTCAAGGTCTTCATCTTCGTCTCTACAGCCATCTCCGTCCAAGTCAGTTGAATTTACATCTCCAGACCAGCCCAATACACCTGTCTGGCAGTTATCGTCTAGGTCACTCACTCCATCGTTGTCATCGTCAGTATCTTCATCAGCGTCCTTACAACCATCATCATCATAATCAAGGGAAGTGTTTGATTGATTCCAGTTCAAAGAACCGTAACGACAGTCGTCTAAGACATCGTGTAATCCATCATTGTCATCATCATTATCACAGGCATCGCCTTTCAAATCAGAATCAAAATTGCTTTGATTTACATTTGCTATGTTCAAACAATTGTCAACGTAATCTGTTATCCCATCACCGTCTTTATCGTGCTGGAATTTCCAAACGAATACGTCTTGGTCGTTTGCTGAACGTGGCATGTTGCCAAACCATACCGTACCACTGAAGTCACCTCCTGCAATAATTGAACCGTCGCTTTGGGTTAACAATGCACCTACTGTATCGTTATCTTGCCCCCCGATAGATAGAGCCCATTGGAAGTCAGCATTGTGGTCAACCTGTGCAATGAACCCGTCGAATTTTAGAGCTATCGAGTTGTTTCTTACAAGTGTGTAAGTATCGAATTTCATATCAAATCCGTGGCGACCACCGAATTGTACCTGTCCTTTCTGGTTTACTGATAGAGCCTGTAATCGGTCATCTTGTTGCCCACCTGCGTGGTATGTCCATTGTTGTGTACCATTAAGGTCGTATTTTGCAATTAGGACATCCCAACTTCCCTGTGATGAAACAGCATTATTTGCTGTTTTCTTGTACGTCTGATAGAAGTTACCACCAACAATCAAACCACCTGTCGGGTCTAAGACAATGTTGTTGAAGTACACTCCACAACTTGAACCAAAACAACCGTTTCCAGATATTGTACGCCCCCATTCAAGGGTACCATTGTCAGCGTATTTCAGTAAGAACCCAGCATAGGTAGAGGATGGGCTAGAGCTAAAACTGTAATTACCCCAATTTTCCATGCCTGTGTTGTAACCGGCAACATACGCATGATTTGTATTGTGGTCGACGACAATTTGGTAAGGCACTGCATCACCAGTGCCCACTGATCCTTCAGCCCATTCCCAACCTAGAGAAGTTGTGTTGTAATATGCTATGTAGAATTTTGCATCATCAGATGGGTTGCCGGAGTTTAGTTGAACTGCATCAAACTCAGTTATGTTTTGATAGAAACCAGTCACGTAAAAATTGTCATATTTGTCAATTGCTAAATCCCATCCCACATCAACATCGAATCCTCCAAAACGGAATGCTCTGTCGAATTCTCCTGTGGTCGCATTTACCCTTGCTATGTATCCGTCAAAACCAGTTGTGTTTACCTGAGGAGTATTTCCGAACTGGACATCCCCTCTGATATATCCCGTAGCATAGACATTCCCGTAAGAATCCACATCGACACCTCTACATTCGTCATAATAGATTGCGGTTCCAGCAGATACCGCCCATTCCCAGTTTCCTGATGATGATAATTTGGCGATTAGAATGTCTCCTTCTCCTTGAGTTTGTACGTCTATGGCGCCGAATTGTGATACCTGATAGATGGAGCCACAAACAATGATGTCTCCGTTGTGGTCAAAGACCATTTCATAAATCTCATCCTGCTGCATAGAACCTCCAGTAGCAGACCAGTTAGAATTTGCATTTCGCCCCATTGCGAGGGATTTTAATGCCTCTGATTGTTCTAATGTCATCTCGCTCTCATCGATTAATCGGTTCTCAAGAACGAAGCTTTCTTCTTCAACAATTTTTACATCAGTATCAAATGATGGCATTATTGAAACAAGGAAAATAATTACTAAAACTCCAGCAACCACTCTTCGCATGAACAGGCGAAGATATTCACCCTCATCAAGGCAACGCCTTTCTTATCCTCAAATGAAGGGAGGTCGCACTATTTTTGCTCGGAGTTTTTTCTTGGGAGATGCAACGATTACTACCTCATCATCAGGTCTGACGCCACGGATATAACCCATACCGATACCTGCTCGGCCAAGAGACGGTGCGGGAGCACCACTAGTCAACTTTCCAATCACATTTCCATCTAGGTCTTCCACTTCTTTTCCACCACGTGGAAGTGGACCTTTCTCTAACTGGATAATGCCCCACCACTTCTCGTCATCATCTGAGTGCGAGATTACTCTCGATTTCCCAATGAATTCATGCTCTGTATCAAGTCCGAATGGAACGTTTGTTTCCCATGAGTCCCTGTGTAAAAATTGGTTATCATCCAAATCAGGATTAGCAAAGTCGACACCAGACAATAAGAATCCTTTCTCTAATCGCAAGGTATCTCTTGCTCCAAGCCCCACTGGTGTTGCACCGCTTGCGACTAATTTTCTCCATAATTTTGGAGCATCTGAATTTGGAACAAATATTTCATAACCTGCCTCTCCAGTATAACCAGTACCTTGAATCCAACCGGTGATTTCAAGTTCGTTCGGTGTAATCTCCGCCCATTTGAAACGAGCTACATGATTGTCAACCCCCAATACATCTGAACAAATTTGCTTAGAATTTGGACCTTGTAAAGCGATTATACTTGTTTGAGGAGATAAATCCTCGATCGTTATCGAGCCGTCTTCTGGTAGTAAAGAATTGAACCATTTCCACATGACTGGAATCATGCTTGCGTTTGGAACGCCTAAAATTTCTGTTTCAGAAACCACTGCAAATATCATGTCATCGATTAGTAGACCTTCGTTGTCTAGGAAGTGAGTATAGGCACACCTACCTGGAGAAATTGCAGTGCACTTTTGAGTAGCTATAGACTCAAACCAAGCCAATACACCAGTTCCAGTAAATCTGAATGAGCCCATGTGGGAAACATCAAACAATCCCGCTTCTGTCCTGCATGCTATGTGTTCTTCTGTAATGTTTGAATACCAAATTGGTAGTTCAAAGCCGTGAAAATCAACAATGTTTGCATTTAATGCAACATGTTCATCGAATAATGCAGTCCTTACTGGTGGTGAATCACCCATATATTCACGCACTAGAACTCGGCATTAAAGACTCACTATCAGATAATCAATACTCGACTGGCACAGGGTCTAATGTTCTCCAGAGGTACCAACTCGCCGCTGTACGAAAAGGCGACCATCTTTTTGCAAATTCAGTAATCTCATCCTTTTCTTTTAATTCGGGAACTAATTTTCTAACCGCATTTAGCAATCCAACGTCACCGGGGCTGAAAATGTCTTTTCGCAAGAATGTAAAAATCATCAACATTTCTGCAGTCCAAGGCCCGATACCTCGAAATTTTGTGAGGTGATTGAACAATTCTGTGTTAGTCATGGATTCAAAATCTTGTCCCAAGAAATCTTCTGACTCATTAGCCACACCCATTATGTAACTCGCTTTGGGCCTTGTCAGTCCACAAGAGGCGATTTCCTCCTGCGAAAATTTGAGAATGTTTTCAGGAGTTATTTTTCCTACTTTTGCGACCAACCTTTCCCATATTGCATCTGCAGCAATCACAGAAATCTGTTGACCTATTATACTACGAACGAAAGTGTAGAAAATATCCCCTCGCCCTTTCAAGCATTCATTTGGATATAGGGGTATAACTGGACCAAGGATATCATCATTTGATAAGAACTCAACTGCAGATTCCCACCAATGCGGTTTACCTTTTTCCATACTGAAAGCCCGCTATGTTGATTTATTACTGTGTGCTTAGAAGCATCTTATTTTTTCTGAGGGATTCCTTTTGTGATCTCGTCTCCAATTCTGGTAATTTCTGATACCAATCCATCGATTGTTTCTTTCGTGACCGTATGATTTGCAATTACAACTCTTAGAATTATCTTTTCGTCAACGACAGACCTTGAAACCATGTAATTACCATTAATAGTCAATTGTTCCCTTATTTGTAAATTCAACTCGTTAAGGTCTTGGTCTGAGGAAATATAACGAATACAAACATTAGTCCACTCGCGATTACATACTAATTCTAATTTATCTGATGATTTGACTAAAGTTTCCAAGTAATCTGCTAGATTCATGTATGATTCTACCATCCTTGCCCAGCCAGCATCTCCTTTTTCTCTCCACGCCAAAAACAACTTCAACCCATCATTCCTTCTTCCACATTGCAAAGAAAGCCTTCCTAAATCGGAATCTCTCGATTCCTCTTTGAAGAGATAATGAGCTGTTTCCGTGAATTTATACATTTGTGATAATATAGAGGCATCCTTCACGAGGAACGCTGAACAAACAAGCGGAACGCCCATCATTTTGTGAGCATCCCAACAAATAGAATCTGCTTTTTCGATGCCTTCCATCAAGCTCCTATGCTTGGCACTAAAGAGACAACTTCCTCCCCAAGCGGCATCCACGTGTAACCATAAAGCAAATTCATCACAAATTTCAGAAATCGGAACAAGTGGGTCGAATGAACCCCTTACAGTTGTGCCAGATGTAGCAATGACACAGAACGGGGTTTGGCCGTTGGATTTTGCAAATTTTATTTCTTCAACCAATTTGTCAGGACGCATTTTTCCGTTCTCATCACAAGGTACTGAAATTAGGTTGTCCAACCCTATACCCAAAACCGTAGCAGCCATGGACACCGAATAATGCGATTCAGCGGACACAAAGCAAACTAGGTCTCTTGCATCAAATCCTGTTCGTAGCCCCATGGGATTTGCTTTGTGCCTTGCACATAACATTCCAATCATGTTACCATTAGAACCTCCAGTAGTAAGAGTCCCATTACCGTCTGAAAATCCAACGATTTCACACATTCGAGTGATTAAAGAACGTTCAATCAAAGTAGCAACAGGAGATAATTCGTATGTGTACATTGAATTATTGGTCAGCGTTGCAATCACTTCACCAACAAACGCAGTCAGATTTAGGCCACCCCACAATGGATTCATAAATCCAGGAGCATCAGTGCGAACACTATATCTCAAGAAATGAGAAATATCGTTAATGATTGTCTCATAATCCATTCCCTCAAGCGGTAAAGCCAAATCGGTTATTTTTTGCAAACTCTGAGGTGGTATAGAATCTATTACTGAATCAGATCCGCTCAAATAATCAGTTATTTGTTTGAGGACGGATTGTACGAATTCCTCGGCCTCCACACTTTCCCCTCATGTCTTCGGAAATAACAAATGGTATAGTAGTATGCCACTATAGGTATGAATCAAATTGTGTTACTCTTGATTAAATTGTTTGGATACTTTGTCTATTTTTCCGATATTTTATTGGATTATTGATAAATTATTAATCCCAGAATCGATTAGGCATGCATTTTATTTATAACGCATTTGCACCTAGTCGATTTGCATAAAAGAAAATATTTACGAGCGAAATCGGATATTTACACTTAGATTAACGAGGTAAAAATTTTCAATTCCAAAGCTAAATCTTTACGAACAGATCTTCACGATTTGCAAATTTCAAGCAGTACACCTTTTTCCAGAAACATAATTATTCGAAATTTTGTAAACTCTAGAGATAAATCTATGCAAAGTGCATTTTTACCTAAGAAGATTGAATAACTTTAGCCGTTACGAAGGCACATGTTAGGGCAAGATGGAGCGGTATGGCTCGAAAGACTACATATGCAATTGGCCAGAAATCTAAGATCCTCGGACTGGTCACAAGCTGATATTGCAGACATGTTAGGGACAACACAGTCAACTGTTTCTCGTATGGCTCATAGAGAGCTACCGCCCATGGCGGGAACCTCCGATGAATCAACAATAGATGGTTGGGCTCATGAGATTTCGATGGCACTCAAGCAACTTGGACCAAACGCAAAACCAAGTAGAACACGATTTGTGATGGAAATCGCATTTGCACCAGGACAGGTTTTGCGATTCGATAAATCGCTGAGTGGGACTGACTTGGACTCAGATCAGGAACAAACAGCACTAATCAAAAGGTTAGAATGGGCAATTTCGAGAATTGACGTTCAAAAACTAGCCTCTATGATTCCTGCAGTTGGATTGAATATAGCCTGTTGCTTGGAAACCGCAAAAACACCTGCAGAAGTTGCAGCATTCCCGGGAAGAGTAAACATCGTCTCAGGAAAACTGAGACATCATGAAACTCCTTCTTTCGGTGCATCAAAACACCTATCAAAGATGCTTCTCGATTCGAGGAAATATGATTTTTCAAAGACAGCGATTTTGAACATACATCCAAAGAAAGACAAAGATATAATTGAAATGGTGTGCGAAAATTTAGACCTGAATCTTACATTTGCATCTAAAGGGGATATTTCTCCACACCAAGGAATTGATGTTATTTTGGATGAAGGAGATTTTGGATGGGAACCTTCTCTATACATTTTAGCTCACAATCCGCTGGAACTTGTTGACCGCATGCACAAGATTATTTCTGCAATTCAAGGAAGTGATTGAATTAGGAATTTTGTGGTATTGGTTTCAGCCCTGTGTATTTTTACTACACTTTCTGGTTGTTTAACTGGTTTAATCGAAGAGCAAAAAATTGACGATGGAGGAATCCCGGTTCAGTCTGAATATGATTGGATAGATGATGGTGAGTTGACAATTGTAACATATGACGTTTATGGGTTAACGCCGGAAATGATTGAATTATTTGAAAATCAAAGCGGATACAAAGTAAATTTGCTGAAATTAGACGATGCGGGTTCTGTCCTTAGTCACTTGTTACAACATCAGGATAATCAAATTGCAGATTTGGCAATTGGACTTGACAATACATATCTCCCGATCGCCTTAGAGTATGACGTACTGTGGAAACATCAGGCAGAGGTAAGCAACATCTCCGAAGAGGTAATGGGTGTTTATCAAACTGAATACGCCATGCCTTTCGACCATGGTTATGTATGCATAAATTACGATAAATCAGTTATCGATGGAACGAATTATTCGGTTCCAACTTCACTTTGGGATTTGACTAATCAAGAGTTTTCTGGTAAAGTTGCAATCCCATCTCCTGAAACAAGTAGCCCTGGTAGAGCATTTATGACTGCTACTACATATTATTTTGATAATGATGCGGACATGAATACAACTTGGACCGATTGGTGGAATGCTATGTCCAAAAATGATGTTATAGTTACTACAGGATGGTCCGAGGCATATGAAACACACTACACTGGAGGATATGGTGAATGGATTGAGGGATATGTCGGCGATGCTAATTTTGTGGTTTCATACTGCCATTCACCAGGAGTTGAGTCATATTTCAACGGAGATTGGACAAAATCTGCGTCTTTAGATTTGGATAATTACGCGTTCCATCAGATCGAATACGCCGCGGCAATTGAGGGAGGAAATTTAGGGGCAGCATCAAAATTTATTGAATATCTAACTAGTTATGAAATAAATTCCCAGATGCCCCTTTCAAATTACATGTATTCAGTTCTAGATAATACAACACTTCCTGAAGAGATGGGGTATCTCAACAATAGCCTTAATCCTACCAATCCTGCAATTATTAGTTTCCATGAAATTAGTCAAAACATGAGCAGTTGGTTGGAAGATTGGAATTTTGCAATGGTTGATGTATAAAATGAAAAGGGGAATGACACATCTACTGATTGTAATTTCTTACCTCACACTAGTTATCTTTCCACTAATTTTAGCATTCGACCGTTTGATTTGGGTATCTGGGTTTAATCCTTCAAATTGGGTTAATTCACTCGAAGCAAATTACATCTCGCAAGGCGTGTTGTGGTTCACTATCAAACAGGCATTTTTGTCAACTGTGGTAACGGCTCTAATCGCTATTCCAATAGCATGGCAGTTGGGTCGCTATGAATGGAAGTTTGAATCTGTCATCAAGGCTGTATTAACGATGCCTTTCGTGATGCCGTCGATAATTGTTACAATGGGATTTTTGCAAATTACCGGGTCAAACGGGCTTTCATTAAGAGATGATTCATCAACATGGCTCCCAACATTGATTATTGCTCATGCGTGGTTCAATTCTGCTTTATTCATCAGATTTTGCGAACCTGTTCTTTCCAATATTGACCCAAATTATCTCGACCAAATTAGGTTATTACCAGGAGGAAATACTCGATTAAAGAGAATAAGAAATCTATGGGCTCCGCTATTATTTCCCTCGGTTATTGCAGCGTCATGTATGACATTTGTTTTTTCATTTACATCATTTGCATTAGTTAGGTGGATTACAATAGGCGATAATAGTCTTGAAAGTATGATGGCTAGTATTGCTTCATCAGCTGGAATTCAGGGATACATGATAAGCCATAATGAAATTATCTTAGGGGCATCTCTCGTTCAATTTATTTTGTTAGCATCTGCATTATGGTTAGTTTCCTCCATTCAACAAAAAAGACAGAAGCAGATTAGACAGTCGCTTGAAAAAATTGTTAAATCTAAAAATAAAACAGGTTGGTTAGTAATCGGTCCAGCAATTACATTTTCTGTTTTCCCTTTGATAGCCGTCTTAATCTCCTCATTCAGAATTAGGACTACAAGTCAAACGGGCACACACTATGATTGGAATACATCTGCATGGAATTTTGCGTTTTCCGACAATTACTCTCTTGCTTCAGCAAATGATGCTATTTTTAATTCGTTGGGATATGCAACGATCACCGTATTAATCGCCCTACCAATAGGTTGGTTTTTATCGCAAACGATTGTTAAGGTGGAAAGTAAAAACAGATTCTTGGCCAGAGTACTCGACTTATTTGTGATGATTCCTTTTGCAGTCTCGAGTGTTATGATTGGACTAGGCGTAATGATTGGAATGATAAAAATCGACCCGGAATTTTTCTACTCGCTTTGGATAACTCCCGTTTTTGCACACGTGATGATAACCACCCCATTCGTTGTTAGGATCTTAATCTCATCTCGACGTAGCATAAAGCAAGATTACCTTGAATGCGCTAAAGTTCTTGGATTGAACAATAAGGAAAGATTGTTCAAAATCGAATTGCCCTTAATGAAACATTCAATATATATTGCAATCATTTTCGTTATAGCAATGTCCCTTGGGGAATTTGGAGCATCTTGGGTAGTTACCAGGAACTCAGAATGGACTACCTTGCCGATATTAATCGATTCACTAAAGGGTGTTCCGTACAATAATTCACTAACAATTCCTGCGGCGTGTGCGATTGCTTCAATCCTAATGATTTTTACAATAATTACTTTTACAATAGCAGAAAAATTTCGTAAATCAAATACTGGAGGGATGTTCTGATGTTAAAAATTACAAATCTATCAAAATCATTTGAAAAAATACTCTTTGAGGATTTTTCTTTGGAAATTGAGCCGGGGGAAATTATTGCTATTACTGGGCCAAGTGGTTGTGGTAAAACCACATTACTTCGAATAATATGTGGATTAGAAAATAGCGAATCCGGAGAAATTTATGTGAATGAAAAATTAATTTCTAACTTACCACCAGAAATCAGAAATGTTGGATTAATTTTTCAGACTCCAGTACTTTATCCACACTTCGATGTTGAAAATAATTTGAGATTAGGAGATAAGAATGGCAACATTCAATCTGCTTTGAAAGAGGTTAATCTGGAAGGATTCGAAAAAAGGAACATAGACTCTCTATCCGGCGGGGAGAGCCAGAGGGTCTCTATAGCAAGGGCTCTTCTAGCTAAACCAGAAATTCTATTGTTGGATGAGCCTTTTAGTTCCCTTGATGAAGAACTATCATTCCAACTCGTTTCAGATATTCGCAAAATTCTCAAAATGAGAAAATGTCCAGCGATATTAGTCACCCATAACATCAACATCGCTGAAAAATTCGCAGACAGGATTGTATCACTTAACAAATGAAAAACCCCTTGCCATTCCGATTTAATCAATAACTTGGATTAATCCGAGCAAGACATGCTAATGAAGCCATGGGGGTTATGGAAACCTTTGTGGAAAGTTAGAGAGAGCAGGAAATTATTCTGGTACATAATTGCAATTTTGATCCTAACAATGGCCTTACCATATTCAATTATCAATCAAATAATGGGTCATATAGGTCATTCAGCGTTTGACCCTTCAAC
>Ga0075477_10000825_pt1 | contig 13917 bp, 16 predicted proteins | sample DEB08_DNA_FD_76338 | JGI IMG/M metagenome (GOLD analysis project Ga0075477, IMG submission 76338) | Aqueous microbial communities from the Delaware River and Bay under freshwater to marine salinity gradient to study organic matter... | ecosystem: Environmental > Aquatic > Marine > Coastal ...
TGCCGTGACAGGGCAGCGTCATAACCGCTAGACCAATGTCCCAGGTGGGGCAGTTGCCTGCCCCGTAGGTCAGAGTGCTATTGCTCAAACAGCAACGGCAGTCCTCCTAAAGGATACAATGTTATTTGCATCTGTTGTTTGCTTATCCAAGCAGGTTTCAGTCACGCTCCTTGTACCCCGTCGAAACCATGGCATCCCCGAGTGATGGAGATGAGCGGAATCGAACCGCTGTCCGAAATGTAGGTGGCGTCACCTATTCCTCAAAAGAGGAAAGCCTCTGACAGGATTTGAACCTGCGACCTGAGCTTTACAAAAGCCCTGCTCTGCCACTGAGCTACGGAGGCAATAAGTCCCCGAAGGGACAAGTTGTCAATTGAGAACCCAACGACAAACTTCACGATGGTTGACTTCACCACCCATCACGTCATCAATTATGTTTTTGGATTCACGTTCCAACTTAGAATCATTCTTAGACATCACATAATCATAACATGGTTCAACCAGTTTCCGACGTGTTACGTTGGTAACTTCTTTAGTCACATCCTCATTCACAAGGTCACCTAGAAGACGATTGGTTGTGTTCAGTGTTCCACTAAGAGACAATGCAACTGGAAGTCCAACAACTGCAATTGCCAAACTTCGAACAACGTGGTCAACATTTACATTTAGACTCATAACTAAATTTCAACTGAGTTTATTATAAAAAAGACACACAATGGTGTCAACGACTCAAGTAGGATTCGAACCTACGACCGACTGCTTAGAAGGCAGTTGCTCTATCCAGCTGAGCTATTGAGTCAAGTCCTGGTTCCTATCGCCGCTGACCCTGAACCAGGAAGGGAGTCACCGCAGTGGTCTCTCAACCACCCTTATAATATAACCTGTCTTGAGTCAGAGGTCAACCTGGTAGAGACGGTTTAGAAACTGGTTGGAGTAGTGAGTCCTGTTTCCATGAACACCCCAACCCAACCAACGATATGCAGCATTCATGTATTGACCTTGATTGAGACCTTTTTTCTTGAATGTTTTCTCTGCACTGACCCATTGTGGTTCATTCACCATGTAACGAAGTTGTGTTGTGAGTTCTGATGGGTTACCACCATACTTACTAGCAAAGTGTCCAAGACCACGATAACGACCCACTGTTGTCCATTGTATCAGACCAAACCCACCTCTGTGACATTGGTTATAGGAAACACGTGCACCACCCTCACAAATGTTTGGGTTGAACATAGACTCCTGTTGAATGTTTCCCATTATAACAGAGAGTGCAACCTTATCAGAGATTCCTCTTTCTTGAAGGAAATCAAGAACTACCTTTTCATTTGGAGTACAGTTCCTACATTCCCATTTAAGTTTTCGTTTAGCTAGTTTCTTCTTCTCAACAGAATCAACATGTTGAACATTAGTGTCAGTTTTTGCTTCTTGATGATGGTGATGTGAACCCAAAAGGGAAACAAAAATAGTTGGAATGGCAAAAACTTTTAATAAATTCTTCATCTTTAAAAATTGATTGTTACAATCTTAACAGTCTTTTTCTTCTCAGTCAAGTCTCAAAATAATCTTTTCTAAAATATCTTGACAAAATATTTGAGTTGTAATATTTAGGTGTCCCATCTGGAAGTGACTCAGTCAAGACATTATTCTTAAACAGTGCTTCTGTTTCAGCAAAGTTTGTTTTTCCTTTGGTCTCATGAAGAGATAAAATTTCTCTCTTGAAATTGTGAATACCAAAGAGTTTTACATCTTCTTTCAGTTCATCAGATGAACCATAATAGGTTTTCCAATCTGATTCCTTTTTTACTTTTCTTTTCTTTCCAGGAGGCTTTCGAAAAAACCAGAAGACCTTTCTCCCAATGTACTGTCGTTGGTTACTGAGATTGGTAATACAATAAACAAACCCATAGTAGTTGAGAATATCATCACTAGTAAAAGGTCTCTCCAAAAAGGTCCAGGGGTTCTCGTAGTCACACACATATCATTCACAACTGGACTATTTAGTGGTGATGGTCCTCCCCATCCCAAACATAAGGTTCAGATGATGAAACAACATCTGATATTTTAGAACCATGAAGTTCTCTAATTATCCTTACCTGTTCATCCAGAGGTTTCTGGTGAAGATAGATATCACGTTTATACCACCACTCCATAAACTTATGAAGTCCTGCATGGGCAAGAAAACGAAAAGGCGGTCTGAGGGAATCAGACCACCTCTTAAATCTTATCAGAGATTTATTGTGTGGATATAGGTGTTCTATTTCACAATGCAAAGTTTGCGAAAGTGTCTTTCTGAACATCTTGTTTGATTCCACCAACCAGATAATTCTCTACTTCTGTCTCTTGTGGGGCGACTTGTAAACCCTTAGATGAAATCCAGTGTTGTGTCCATGGAAGTGGATTGTTCTTTGCACTGACATCATAAACAGGTTTCAACCCAATTGCTTTAATTCTACGGTTTGCAATCCATTCGACATACTTCTGTAACAAAGTGTCATTCAAACCAATCATTGAACCATCCTTGAATAGATAGTCAGCCCACTTCTTCTCTTCATTGACAGCACGGTCAAACATTGCATAGACCCACTCTTCTTCTTCCTGAGCAATTTGTTTCATCTCAGGATCATCACCCTCTCTCCACTTGTTGAGGATGTTCTGAGTGATAGCCAGATGCTGATTCTCATCCCTTGCAATCAGAGAGATGATCTTTGCAGACCCCTCCATGAGTTTGAGTTCACCGAAAGCAAAAGAACAGGCAAAAGAGACATAGAAACGAATGCCCTCAAGAATATTAACATTGGCAACTGCTCTGTACAGTTTTCTCTTAAGTTCTTTAATCTCATATGCAGATGAAGGTGAACCTCTCCAATCCTCTCTCCACATATTACCAGTTCCCCATTGTTGAGCACTGTTGATGAAATCATCATAAGACTCAGTAACAGTTTTGGCACGATCCAAGATTCTTTGGTCAGTGATAATTGTGTCCAAAACTTCTGTTGGGTCTGAGTAGACGTTCTTAATAATGTGTGTATAAGAGCGACTGTGAATCATTTCCATGAAACCCCAGACTTCCATGCATGCCTCTAGTTCAGGTAAGCTACAGTAAGGAATAAAAGCCATCCCAGGACCACGCCCTTGAACGGAGTCAAGCATAATCTGGTACTTGAGGTTAGAGGTATAGATATGTTTTTGTTCTGGACGAAGCGTGTGATAATCTCCACGGTCTTTCTGTAATGAAACTTCTTCTGGTCTCCAAAAGTATCCAAGTTGTTGAGTTGTCAATCTTTCAAACACTGGATACTTATAAGAATCATATCTCTGAATCCCCAATGGTTTACCAAAAAACATTGGTTGTTTCTTTGAATCATGAACCTCAGTGTTAAACACTGTCATTCCTTCCACTTCTCTCATAATCTTATTTCCACCCACTGGCGAAACTTTAAAATTGTAGTCAGACTGCGCAAGAGTCACACTCTCCCTCCTCGGTTTGATCTAAACTGTCTAAAAGATTTTCTAATTCTGTATTTGATTTTTGTGAAGTATCAATCACATCATCACTCTTTCCATCATATGTGTTCTGATAATAGGATGTCTTCCAACCATACTTATAAGTGGTAAGAAAGTCCTTTGCCATCTCTGAGACAGGAACTTCATTGTTTGGATAGTTCTCTGGGTTATAAGACCAGTTACCACTAATAGCTTGATCAAAAAACTTTTGCATGACAGACACCACTTTAATATATCCACTATTGTCCTTCATGTCCCACAACAATGTATAGTTGTTTTTCAGGGTGGAATATGACGGAACAACTTGCTTAAGGGGTCCTTTCTTGCTCTTCTTAATGGACAGGTAGTCTCTAGGAGGTTCAATTCCATTTGTTGCATTTGACACAACGGAACTGCTCTCCGATGGCATCTGTGCGGACAAAGTCGAATGTCTGAGTCCGTACTTAAGGATAGATGATCTAAGAGATTCCCAATCATGTTGTAGTGCGATTGAACAGACTTCATCGACATCTTTTTTATAAGTGTCGATCGGAAGGATCCCGTCTGAATATTTAGTTCTCCCAAAATTCTCACAATGTCCTTTCTCCTTTGCGAGTTCATTAGATGCCTTTAGGAGATAATATTGGAATGATTCAGAAAGACCATGAACTGCATCCCATGCTTCTTGTGAGTTATAGTTAAAACCCAACTTGGCAAGATAATGTGCCAGGCCAATGTAACCAACACCCAATGACCTTCTTGCCTTGGTGCAAAGTTCTGCAGCCCTTACAGGATAACCTTGGTAGTCAATTAACTCCTCCAAGCCCCTTACAGCAAGGTCACAGAGGTCTTCTAGTTCCTTGTCAGAATGAATCTTACCAACATTCACAGCAGAGAGAATACACAAAGCAATCTCACCATGTTCATCATCGATGTGTTGAAGAGGATATGTGGGAAGAGTGATCTCCTGACACAGGTTAGACATCTCAACCTTATCTTTGAAGGAAGAGTGAGAATTACAATGGTCGATGTTCATAATGTAGATTCGACCAGTCTCTGCTCTCTCCTTTAGGAGATCCAGAATGAGTTCTTGAGCACTGATAGTTTTTCTTGGTACAGACTGATTTTGTTCATAACCCACATACAACTCATCAAATCGATCAGTGCCAAAAGCATCATAAAGACCTGGCGTGTCATGCGGTGAGAAGAGGCTAATCTCTCCATCTGTAATGAAACGTTCGTAGAAAAGTTTTGAAATTTGGATGGAGTAGTCAAGTTTCCTTACGCGATTGTCTTCGGTGCCTTTGTTGTTCTTGAGGACGATGATGTCTTCGATTTCTTGGTGCCAAATTGGGAAGTGGACTGTTGCTGACCCACCACGGATTCCATTCTGTGTACAACATCGTACAGTTGATTCAAACTTTTTAAGGAAAGGAACAATGCCAGTGTGCTGTACTTCTCCACCCCTGATCTTACTGTTGATCCCACGGATTCTACCTGCGTTGATACCGATACCAGCCCTCTGTGCGACATAACGGCCAATGGCCATATCAGAAGTAAAAATGCTATCCAGGGTGTCATCAACATCAACCAATACACAAGACGCAAACTGACGGAGAGGTGTTCTGACACCCGCCATGATTGGGGTGGGAATGTTGAGTCTGTGTTTTGAGATGGCATCATAGTACCTTTTGACATAAGAGAGTCGTGTCTCTTTTGGATAATCACGGAAGATAGTAAGTGCAATCATGATATACATGAACTGTGGAGTCTCGTAGACCTTTCCGTTACTACGATCCTGCACAAGATATTTATCCACAACCTGACGAAGACCTGCATAGGTAAACAGAAAATCTCTATCATGATCAATGTATGATTCAACCTTTTGAATCTCTTCTATAGAATATTTGTCAAAGATCTCCTTATCATAAACATCATTATAAGCATTCTTTGTGATGTGATCTACCAGTGATGGTAACTCATGCATCTTACCAAATAATTGTTTTCTAAGAGAGAATAACAAAAGTCTTGCAGCAACAAACTGATAGTTTGGATGATCCAAATCAATCAAATCACTAGCACTCTTGATAAGAATTTCTTGAATTTCTTCAGTGGTAATTCCATCATAAAATTGAATCCCTGATGTCATCTCAACTTGAGAGGCAGAAACACCTGCTAATCCTTTTGTTGCCTCCTCAACCATCAAGTGCATTTTATCAAGATCAAGAGCTTCAATTCTCCCATCTCTCTTTTTGACCTTTGTTCCGTTACTCATATCTTTTTCCAGGTGGTAAATTTAAGTTTAGCTTCTAACCCAGTATAGGTGTTAGTTTGAATGATGTTTTTAATGTCTCTTCCAGACAACACCATATCATTAAGATCTTTCTCTATTATGTTTCCAGGCCAGATGACGACTTTGTCTCCTCTGGAAATCTTATCTCCAATCCTCCTGACAATTTCTTTATTACGGGGTTCATTATCAAATACATAGACTTTATCGCTTCCCTCAAGATCACATATTTCACCGTCACTACCACACAAAGCCACACTATTAGGGAGGAAAGTGCTGTCGAACGGTCCTTCGACGATATAGACGGGAATGCCTTTATCAATTCGATCAAGCCCATAGACTTTTGGTTCATCATCATCCAACATAATGGTTAAGTATTTAACAGGGTTTGTGGAGAGGGCTCTTCCCTGAACACCAATAAGTATTTCATTCCTAACAAGAGGAATCACAATTCTCTCTTCACCATACTGTGGACTCGAAAATGATCCAGGTTTGAGAGTGTTCACAAACTTTTGAAAGTTTTCTGTATAATAAAACTCACCATCTAAAATTGCCCTAGATTCAAGATAGTGTTTGGATACAGAAACATCAAAGGCATTTGGAAGATCAATCACAATTTTCTTCTTGAACTTAGGTACTGTATTAAGTCTCTTGAAGACATCTTCTGGTTCTTCTGTAGGAAAGTTCTTTCCAGTGTTATTACCTTTGAACTTTTCAAAGACATATTGTTTCTGTGTAACAGGATCTAACTCCTTCAAAAAGTTGTTGAAGGAGATATTTACACCACAGTTATGACACTTAAAGTTTGTGTTGTTCTTTACTTGATAAAGATAACCTCTTGCTTTGGTCTTATTCTTTTTAGAGTCACCACAAAGAGGACACCTGAAATTATAAAGTTTTGGTTTTACTTTTTTAAACTTCTGCAGACGAGAGGAAATCAAATTGATGTACTTTACATCAATAAAATCCATATTACCCTGAATAACTTCTCTCTATGATAAGAGAAGACTGTTGTGTTGTCAAGAACTTAGAGAAGATTCCAGAGTTGTTTACAATAAAAGACATTACAGCAATCCCACCAATTGTCAACCACACTCTTTTTTCAAGTTGACGTAATCTTTGCAACAGACCGTCATAATTCCTGTCCATTTTATCACGGAGTTTGTCAATTTTAGCAAATAATATGTCGTCTGCTTCTTCTTGTTTTGATATTCTTTCTTCATGTACGGCAAGTAACCGACTCACAGAAGTATTTACATCACTTAATTTTTCAATTGTTGCATCAAGTTTGATAATGATTGGTTTAAGGTCTTCAACCTTTTGTTCCACCACTGCTAATCTAACTTGATCTTCCATTGTGAGGTTTGAAGTAGGGATTAAAGTCCAATGCCTTCTTAATGGCTTTCTTATTCTTTCTCTTTTCCTTTCTGTCCATCAAATCCTTGATGGCCTTCTTAACATATTTGTTTCTTCCGTCCAATCTCATAGTGGGGTCGAAACCAGCAGTAGGGCCAGAAGCATTGGAGGAGCCACTAAATCCACCAGATCCCCCAGGAGGATTTGCCACCATGCCTTCCTCTGAGACACTGAACTCATTATACATTGCAGAACGAAATGCATCGATGACTCTATCAATTTTACTCTTTTCCATCAGTAACCTTTGAAAGTTCTTTTAGACAAACTTGATCGATTTCAATGTCATGAATAATAGTGTGAGGATAGTCGGGAAGACGATTCAAAAAGACAATGAATGCTTTGATTGCAGGCCAAAGATTCTCATCAAGTTTATAAAACAACATTGGTGTTGCTGCTTCACCAAAAATATTATAAACAATAATGAAATGATTGATGAGGAGATGTGCTTTGAGTTCATCTCCTCCCCAATATCTCCTCAATAATCTTTTGATATAACGAAAGTGATTGAGATCTTTTTCAAAATCTTCTTTCGTTAATGCTTGAGGATTGTTATAATTTTTAATTGCAAAGAAAAGAAAATTATCCTCATTCAACTCATTAAACTGCATTTATTCATCAAGCAGGTGGATACAGAGGAGTATTACCTGTAGAGATACCAGACATGGATACAAGAACTTCCTTCTTGACTCTCAGGTTACCTTCATTATCATTGTAAGTTGTAACACCAACCCAACCTACACCTGCCTCATATTGAGTACCTAGTGCAGCACCAGAACCAGCAGTTGAGATACCATAGATGTAAGTATCTTTATCAGTGTTGGTTTGGCTATAGTTGGAATCAACAACTGTGTACTTAGGAAGTTCACTTACTTGGAAATCTGTAGATGCAATTGATGCACCAGAGAGACCAGCTGTGCTTCCAATAGTGAGACTTCCTTCGCTCGTGATTCCAATAATTACCGCATCACCGAAATAAGTACCTGATCTGTCACCAAAACGAATAACCTGACCCTCCGAAAGATCCGAAGAGAATGAAGTTCCAGCTCCAGTAACTACTCCAGTGGAATAGTCCAATGATACTGTACCAGTGGAGGTAACATTATCTTTGTTTCCCCAAAGTGCCATGTCTTTACCTAATGATTTTTATCTTAAAATTATTTATAAACTCAAGATTCTCTTGAACGAATTGCACCAGCAACCGTTTCAAGGAGTTTATCATCCATGTCAGTCTTAGTCAACTTAACAGCCTTACCAAGAATGACCAAACAAATGTCGATCAGTTTTTCGCCAAGTTCCTCGTTATCGGGAATCTTGTCAACGGCATCAGTGATAATTTTGGATGCCAAAGGAAGTAAAAATGAAAGCATAATAAACCTCATCTAATAGTCTTAACTATTTAGAAGAGTTAATCTAAATTTGAAACCCACTTATTGAGAGTTTTATCAAATCTCTTAACTTCACCTGGACGAAGTTTCTTTTGAGATGATCTAGCCTTATCCATAAAGTCTTTCCAAGACTTACCATGCTTCATTCGAAGCTTGCGTTCTTTGTCAAGGCGATCATGTTCTTTATCTTCCTTCTCTTCCTTACTTCCGTAATAACCGACGTAAGGATCTTCATTTAAAAAACTCATCAATCTCTGGTGGAGTAGTAAGGTGATCTTGCTTGAGTTTCCTTTTTCTCTTTAGAGGTCAGTCCATACTTCGCTGCACGTTGTGCCTGAGCACCTCGACGACGATTTTCTGCCTGTCCTTCAGTTTCCTTTGCTCCACGAACCTTTTTGGGTTGACGTGAACCAGGGTTCTCTTGACGGAACTTCTTAATCAGACCAAATGCTCTTCCCGATCTCTCATAACCAGCAATCTTCTTACCCTCTGCTTCCTTAGCTGGGTCTCTTTCTTCAGTCTGAGGACCACGTTCTGCACTCAGTTTAGCAGCGATGGCCATCTGACGACGCTTTTCCTTTGACTTGCCTTTGAACTGAGGAGCATCAGATTTATAGAAATCCTTTACCACATCACCCATGTCAGCCTTCTTCATGTTAATCTTTTCATCAAGTTCATGGAACTCAAGAATAACACCACCAAGTTCAGCAACTGCCTCAGTTACTCCCTGAGGAGGATTGATAACAACTTTATTTTTCACTTTCTTTTCTTTGATTTCCTTATTCATCTTATCATCAGTTTGTGCTTCTGATGAAGGAACATCAACAACCTCAATGAGATCCTCTCTCCAGTTTGAGAAACCTTCTTGAACACCAGCACGTTGTGGTTTGTTCAGTGACTTTCTCTTCTTGAAAGAATCCATGTCTACTGTAGTTCTGATGGTTCTTGCCTGAGTTTCCAACTTTTCTCTCTTAGAGGGATTCTTCTCTTTGGATGCTTGATAATCCTTATTGGATGCTTGGGAAAGCATTCTTCCAATGTGGATTGGTTGTTTGCCTTCATTATGAATCTTCATCAGTTTCTTATCAGTTTCCAGAGCATGAGAAACTGGATCTTTATATTCTTTCTTTTCCTTCTTCTTATCTTTTTTCTCACTGTGATCACATCCACAGGACTCATCCAGAGTGCCCTCTAAGCACTGACATGGATCAAAGCCACACACGGGACATACAGTTTCTTCTGCAATCTGCTCCAGATAAACAGCAGACAAGTCGTTCAAGTGTTTGGACATCTCTTCAGATTCTTTTCTTATACTTATTTATGAATTCCTTAATACTTCCAGTGTAAGCCTTACCACCAGGTTGGAGATTTTGACCACCCTCTTCATGTCCAGGTGTCAGATCAGAAGCATATTTGAAATAACCTTTTGTTCCAACCAAAGTGTTTGATTTTGTTTTGGTTCTCATCTTTCTATCCATCTTCACTTCTGTGTACTCATTGAGATCATTGATCCAAGACTTGAACATAATGTTATTCTCGGTGACACAGATCAAATAATTAGTTCCACGACGAACAATCTTACCAACCAAACCAGTGTTCAGGTTCTCTACCAGTTGATCAACGTTGAAGATTCTTCTGTTCACATAATTTTCTCTCAGATTCTTCCAATCAAACTTTGGAGCAATCTCCCACAAGTTCCAAGATTCAGAAGAAACTTTCATTCCTTTACGAACCGAGTTCATGATGGCCTTTGCGGTTCCATCGTCTAAACTATCAGGAATCCCTCTCCTAAATGTTTCAAAATCATTTTCTGCTGCTGCCTTTCTCAACTTAGAAGCTGACATTCCAGTTACACCTTCTGCATCATCATCTCTTTCACCAGCAGAAATGGTTTGAATCTCATCGAAATTATAAAGATCTCCATTATATTTTTGAGCCAAATTATCAAACTCAGCAACACGATCAGATCCAACTACAATCTGAACATTAGAGTAACCTTCATTATCCGCAATCTCTAGTGCATCGAAAATAGTTTTGACATCTGCATCGTTCTCGATGTTATCCGAATAATCAGGATACATCTTCTTCATCAAACGAATCTTTTGATCTGGATCCAAAGGATTCTTCTTTGGATCATAAGATCTGGAAGGATAGATTTTAAAATCACCACCCTGAGAAACCTTATAAGCATTATCTAAAAGTTTCTTATGTCCAACTGTAGGTGGATTGAATCTCCCAAACACAAGAGTTAGTGTTTCACCTTCTTTTTCAGAACTCTTCTCATCTTCAGATTTCTTCTGTTCACCATCTACAGGTTGTGAAGTTTTCTGTTTCTGTGTAGTTTCAGGAGCACCAGATTTTCTCTGAGGTGTAGGTGCCTCTTGTGATTTGGGTTGTTTTCTATCGGTGAAAACAAGTTCCTGACCAACGGTCTTTGCTACTTTCTGACCCTGTTGGTTGACCCAGTTACCCTGACCATCACTCCTGAGACCCAATTGGTGGGCACGTTCAGATGCTCTGGTTTTTCTTGCCTCACCAAAGAAACTTAGAAAACTTTTCATTTCTTACATTTTCCCATAAGAGTATTTATTAAGAAAAATGTTTCCTGAGTTTTTCAATGGCTCTCTTTTCAATCAGGTAAATCATGGTGTAACTCACTCCATAAAGACTTCCACACTCTCTCTGAGATTTGGCAATCTTACCATCAAGTCCGTAACGATCACAAATAACATTGTACTCCCTTTCAGAGAGAACTTTTCTCATTTGATCCTGAATGATTTCCAATTCACAATCTAGTTCTTGAAAGGAGTTATCACAAACAAGATCTTCTAGAGTTGATGATTCACCTACACAACTATTCAAAGAGACAACATAAGGAAGAGTGTTCTTCAGAGCGATAAAACCTTCACTATCGGTCTTCTCCAACTTTCTCAACTTTTCTTTTACATGAGAAGGAACACGAACCCTTCCATAGTGATTAGTGTGGTACTTACTGACGAAACAATAGATCCAATAGTAAGAGTAAGTAGAAAACCTACATCCTTCCTTTGGATCAAACTTTTCAATTGCTCTCATCAATCCCATGACTCCCTCTTGGAAGAGGTCTTCATAAGAATATTGTTCATTCTTATAATACATCTTCTGAGCCAATTTACTAACAAGACCCAAGTTACGGGTCACCATTGTATCAAAAGATTTCCTACATCCGTTTTGTGCTGACTTACAAAGTTCAAGTTCCTCGACATGAGAAAGAAGATTACTTTTTTTCATTAGATAGAATAATAGAGTTTACAATATAAACTTTAGTTTCACCACATAAAAACTTTAGACATCCCTTAAACTCCGTTTTAATCTTTGAATTCTATCACGTCCTGAAACTTTTGTCAACCCATTGTCGAACTCTTCTCTAAAGACTCTTCCTAGTTTCCTATCATCAAGAATGTCTTGATCAACCAATCCCAATTCTAAGAGTTTTCTGTTCACAGCCTTAGGAGATCTTTCTTCATTTCCAGCCTTGATTGCTTCTGCCCAACCCTCCATATATCTTTGACGATCTTCTGGTTTTGCATTTGCCATTGAACGAAGGAAACCACGATAAACATTTTCTTGAAGTGCAACTGTTCTTCTACCTGAAGTATCAGTAATTCCACGAGAAAGACCAGTTGCCTTGAGAAGAGTCTTACCAAGTTTAGATTTCATTCCAGCTGCTTTCTTCTTATCCTTATCGTCAGTGGCAACTTTACGGAACTCTTCTCTCAAATCATTGAATCTACCATCATCATCACTAAAATGTTGTTCCAAAATTTCTCTTGTAACGGAATCACCAAGACCTTTGCCACCTTCACCCAAAAGAGTTTTTGATAGTTCATCACCAACACTTCCAATTTCATTTTGTTTTTCAAACAGTTTTTCAATTCCACCAAACTGTTCTTCTGTCTTATCCTTATGTGGATCAACTTCTCTCTCAAAAAAGTCTTTCATTGACAAATCAACTTTCTTTTGGTTGATGTTGGAATTGATAAGAGTCATGTTGTCGTCATTCTCTCTCTGTTCCCACTCTTCTTTTCCTGGTTTTCCACCATCTTTGTTATTAAAACCACGGACATGTTCAAGGTCCATAGCTTGAAGGTCCAAAGGAAGACCAGTGTAAGCATCACGGCCACCTTGTTGAAGATAGATTTTCCACATCAACTTAGCTCTATCTTTATTTGATGCCGATCCACGACGAATGGTCCCATCCTCGTTCTTACCGAGATAATGAATGTCTTTATGAGCCTTATCATCAGACACATAGGCATCGTTTGTGACTTGACCTTTACCACTCAGTGATTTTTTAAAGGCATCAGGAAGAACATCAAATGATGCATCAACAAAATCATCATCTACTTCAATTGAACGAACAGAATTAACAAATTTCTTGATCTGTTCTGGTGACCCATCACCATACCCTTCCATCAAACGATCTCGATTTGCCATCAAGTTTTGAACATCAGCATATCCAAGATTGTTCTTTCCAGCACCAGCGTTCACACGACCCTCAAATGTTTTTGCATGGGCCATCGATTGAAGAAATGACTTCCTGTTTGCTGCACTAGGAATGTTTTTCAGACTTTCAGTAAACCTTCCAAACTTTTTCTCCATCATTTTTCTTTGACGATCAGCCAAAGATTTCATTGTCTCTTCTACTTCTTTTGTAAAGTTTTCATACTCTTGATTGAATGCCTCTTCATCATCCACATAATCAACTTCTCCATCAATCTCCTCCACCTTGTCTTCAAGTGTTGGGAAATCTTCTGGACCTTTAACTGGCTCTTCCTGTGAAAGTTCCTGTTGATCCTGTTGTGCTTGAAGTTCCGCTTCTAATTCTTTTGCTGCCTTCTCTTCTTGATCCTGAGCAATCATTTGATCAGCCTGTTGTCTGATCTGTTTTTTCCTTTCTGGACTTTGAACTTTCTCTCTACCACGAGATAACATTTTGACAACACTTTGTTTGTCACCAGAACTCAATGCAGTAGCAGATGGCCCACCTGGAACGGTTCGACTGTTTTGGTCAGCCACTGATGGTTCAGGTTCTTGTTGAGGTTTTTGTGGTTGAGTCTCCTTTTTGAATTGCGAAAGTGACTTCTTCTCTGGTTCTTGAGCAGCAGGTTCTTTTTGAGAGACCTCCTTTTGAGGAATCTCTTTGAACTGTAGGCCATCAGCCTTATATCGTTTACCAGATCTTGGGTCTAACCAAACACCACGAGATTGATATTCATAACCAAGCTCATGAGCTCTTTCAGAAGTTGTGCTTTCTTGGAGAGACCTTACTTGTTTAAAGTATTTGAAAACGTCTCTCGTCAT
>Ga0075477_10000827_pt1 | contig 13912 bp, 16 predicted proteins | sample DEB08_DNA_FD_76338 | JGI IMG/M metagenome (GOLD analysis project Ga0075477, IMG submission 76338) | Aqueous microbial communities from the Delaware River and Bay under freshwater to marine salinity gradient to study organic matter... | ecosystem: Environmental > Aquatic > Marine > Coastal ...
GGGCACGACCTCGAGCCCGTGACGCTGCGGGCTTACGGCCGTCAGCAGGGCATCGAGATTACCCACATGGATCGGGCTATCTACCGGCATCCGAAGGTCGCCTGGCTGCAGATGAGCCCCGACGGTATCACCGGCCCCGTCGATGCGCCCACCGCGCACTATGAAGCCAAAGCATGCCTCAACGCCGCCGTAGCGGGCAAGCTACCGCCGTCCGAAGAGATGCCCGCCGACGACTGGACCGTGCCCGACTGGAAGTATCAGCTCCTATGGCAGTTCGCTGCGTGCCCGTCGCTGCAGACCAATACGCTGGTCGTGATGCTGCCATGGTTTGAGGTAAGATCTTACACCCTGCGCCGTGAAGACGTCGCCGAAGACATCCGCGACCTTGTGATGCACGTCGCGAAGTGGCGCACAACGACGCTCACCACGAGCACGCCGCCGCCCGCTGACGGCTCAAGGGAGTGCACCGCCGGCATCAACTGGCTCAACCCAGCCCCAGACGACTGGTCGAAGAAAACCGACGACCGGCCGCGCCGTGACGCCACCGCCGAAGAGGCCGACCTATTGATGCGCTACGCCGATGCGAAGGACGCAGAAAAGGCCGCCAAGACGGCCGCAGCCGCGCTCCGTAACCAGTGCGTGCCGCTCTTCGGTGAATGCTTCCAACTCAATCTTGGCGACGGGGCTCGTGCCACGTGCGACGCTCGCCGCATTATCAAGGTGAAACGATGACCACAGCCCTCGAACCTGCCGAGCTCGATGTGCTCGCCCGCGTATGCGGTACGCTGGCTAAGTCTACGCTCATCCCGCGCGACTTCCAGCGCAGCCCCGAGAACTGCTTGGTTGCGATGCTCATCGCTCGCAAGATGGGTGAAGACCCTATCACCCTCATGCAGCACATGTATATCCTGCACGGCCGCGCTTCATTCAGCACCGCATACATGATCGCCCGTGCCAATGCGTCGGGGCGTCTTCGCGGCGTCGTTATGTGGGATGTCGAGGGCACGGGTGCCGATATGGTCGTGACCGCGTATGCCACGCTCGCCGAGACGGGCGACCGGCTATCGTGCACCGTCAGCATGCAGATGGCGAACGCCGAAAAATGGACCAAGAACAGCAAATACCGCACGATGCCCGAGCTTATGCTGCGCTATCGGGCGGCATCGCAGCTCATCCGGCTATATCTGCCCGACGTGCTGCTGGGATACAGCACCGACGAGATGCAAACCGCGCACGCGCACGAAGCGCCCCAAGTGGTGCACCTGCAGTCGTCCCCCGTCGATGATTGGGAGAGCGCCCTAGCTACGCCGGCAATCACGGACACGTCAAGCGCACCCGATTGACGGCCGCCGCTAGCGGTTGTACTGCTGGCAAGCGTCGCCGTGATTTCCAATGGGCACGGTCAACGCACCCGGCCGCCGGGATAGGCTCGGCGGTCGGGTTGACGTCCTAGGGGGTATCTATGCGTCTAGTCGGTATGTATTGGGCAGCCTTCACGCTGTCGCTTGTCGCCACGCTCGCAGCTTGGCTCGTGCTGTCGCCGCTTGCTGGCGGCATGCCTGCACTTGTGGTCGTCGCGCTGCTTGCATGCTTGGGCACTGGTACGCTGGTCATGCTGCCGATGACTGACGCAATCTGCGAGATGCGCCACTAGCGTGCTTCAAGGATGGTCACCCGTCGCTCGAGGTCGCTAAAGTCTTCGGCGGTCACTGTCCGCGCGGTCTGCACCTGCATCATCGTCGACATCTCGACAACCGACCGCGATAGCTCGTCGATCTGAATCTCAATGCGGTCGAATCGCGCCTCGATGGCGTCGATGCGCGCCCACATCAGCCCTACAGCCGCGAGCAGCGCCCCGGCTTGCCCCAGGTTGCCTAGCGACGCCAGCGACGCCACAGGCCCCGGCAACGGCACGAGAGACGCGGGCTTGACGTCGCCGGCTGTCGTCGGTGTATCGGTCATAACACCCGCCCATACTGCGCACGCCACGCGCCATCAGCGATCTTGTATAGATACTGCCGCTTTGGAGGTCCAGCGTTGACCCGATAGCTCAGGTGCACATGGCCGCCGTGCGTCGGGTGATACTCGAGGAACTGCCGCACGGGCAACCGCAGCCGCCGCGCTACATCCGCAATCCTGCTCGTCTCGTGGTCGCGCAGCAAAACAATGTCAGCCGCCCGCCCCGATAGGTGCTCGCTCGTCTTGCTGCCGCCGATTGCCGTGTTGAGCGCATCGGTTCGGTACCCGCTCGTGATGCGTATCGGCCCCAGCGCATCCCGCAGCGGATCAAGCACCGCAGCGCATAGGGCGACGATTGCCGATTGATGCTCGGGGCGTTTCTGCAGCGCGACCGCGATGAGCTCCGGGCTCACGGTGCTGCTCGCGCAAAACTCTGACCACGTGAACCATCTTCCCGGCCGTTCACAAATCCACATCGTTACACCGTGATGCTTGTGCGTGCTGCCTGTATCATATCACGCTGACTCACGATGTCGGCGGCATCGGTGTAAGCGTCTGCCCACTCGCCCGACCAGTCGAGCAGCGCCCGTCGTGACGGCCCCGAATAGCCCGCGATCTGCGTCTCGATGTCGATGATTACGGCATCGACAATGCCCGACCAGAGCACGAGCGCCGCTGCGAGCTCGGGCGCATCGTCCGCAAGCCCCGCGATGACCGCGCGCTGCGTCGTCACGTCCTGCACTAGTGATGCCGCGATGCTGTATGTCATGGGTACCCCGCCGATGTTTCGACCCACATCAGGTCGTTGCCTGTTCCGCTCGTTTGCGCTGTCCACGTGATGCCGTCGGTACTCGTCAGCACCACGCCGCCGTCGCCGACTATGAGCCACGTCGACCCGTTCCATGCCACGCCATTGAGGGCCGTTGCGACGCCGCTGGTACGGCTTGCCCAGGTCGCCCCGTCATCTGTCGAGTGTAGGATGGTGCCCGACGCGCCGACGATGACGACAGCGCCAGCCTCATCCGATGCAACCGCAAAAAGGTGCACGCTGACGCCGCTGGTCGCTGCTGACCACGAGCCAGCGCGGGCATTGGCTGGCGTCGCATAAGCGATCTTGCCGCTGCGTCGGCTCGCGACGATGTGCGTACCTGACCAGGCCATATCCGAGACACGCTGCGTGCCGGCCGGGTCTGCGCTCGTGTAGCTGCCCGTGCCGCTGCTGCTGTACCAGACCTTGCCGGAGTTGCCGCCAACGTACCAATACCCGTCGTGATAGAGCGCCGCGTATAGGGCCGTGCTGCCGAAGCTAGAAACGGTTGTCCACGTCGTTGCATCGGTGCTGTAATCCAGCCGGCCGGATTGCCCGACAACGACCCAGAGTGCCCCGCCCGACTCGCTCGAGGGCCGGTAGCCGACGCCCTCACGATTCACCGTGCCGCCTATCGTCACGTCGGTAACCGTCGAGCCGTCCTGCGAGATGACGCACGCCGCGCCCGCTTGACCAGCCGCTAGGAACTGCCCGCCGTCCTCATCGTATGCCGTGCCATTGAGCACGCCTTCGGAGGGCAGCCCCGACACGGCCGCCCACGTCACGCCTGCATCGGTGCTCGTGCGCGCTGCACTTTGCGAGCTTCCATTGTCACCCGCTGCGAGGATATAGATCGTGCTCACCACGACAGGCGGCACCACGTAATCGGGCACCCGCGCTTCAAGCAGCGTCACGCCGATGACCAGCCGAGCCGGGCTGCGTGAAACAAGCGTCACCATGCCGAGCCGATCCGTGATGCTGTACCGGTCATCTGTCAGCCGCACGACGTCGCCAATCTGCAGCTCGCTGTCTCCGCCGAGCCCGTGAACCGCTGGCGTCGCCAGGTATTCCAGCGTCACTAGCTGCCGATGCAGTCGATGCGCAATGTGCCGGGCAATGTCGCCCGCCGTGGCATCGTCGTAACACCATGCCGTCTCGACTCGATGCGGCCGGTATCCGTACTCGCTTCGGCTGTCCCCCAGGTAATCGACATCAAGCCCCGTGAGATGGACGTTGCGCCGGTATTGACGGTCGCGCACGTCGTATCCATATGCGACCGTCACGTCATTGACGACGCCGCCCGCGCTGCTGACGCTAGGAGCCCCCAGCCCCGCAAAAAGAGGGCCTTCTACGAGCCGCGCCGTAGCCTCTTTCCAGTCGCGCAGCGTGCCCGTATAGACCGGCCGAACGCCCCGAGCCCCATCAACCAGCGTCACCGGCATGATCGGCAGCAGGGACATCGAGAGCAGATCCCAAGCACTTGTCACTTGGTCCACGACGCCATCAACGCGCCACAATGGCAGCCGCGCCGACATGTCAGCGAACGCCGGAAAGTCAACCAGAGCACCGACCGTGTGCCCCATCAGCACCGCGAGAGCCCCGCCGATGTCTGACGGTAGCCCGTGCGCGGTCTGGCTGTCGTGGTAGCTCGCGAACCATTGCTTGTCTGCAGAGTCGGGCATGTGCGCGTATTGCGACAGCGTGTCTACATCGACACCCGTGTAAATCTTGCCGGCCTGGTCGGCGAAGGTCGCTTGCGTGATCTCGCTGTCATACAGCGCATCAGGATCGCTGTTGCTCGGCCCGAAAAACTGACACGTGCCGAGCTGGGCTACGTGCCCCGCAATCATCACCCGCTCTTCAACGTCATCAACCATCGACGCGAGGATCGCCCGAATGCCTGCATTGCACCGGCCGGGCTTGCCGAAAATCAGCGGATAGGTGCGCCCTTCCACGAGGGCATCGAAGTCTTCGAAGCTCGCCCGCGTGATCGCGTGCTCGAGGCGGGCTTTCGCTTTCGCCAGCGCGCCCGATTCCGCACGGTCGCCGATGACGCCGTAACGGTTGCCCCACGTGCCCCACATGCCCCGCAGCTCGGCGATCAGGGTCGTCGCCGCGATGATCTCGCGTGTCCGGTCGGCCACGCTGCCACGCAGCTCTTGCGTGCGCTCTACATTGATGCGCGACACGATGAGCTCGCTTGCGGTGCTCGGGATCTGCGAGCTGCTGTGCACCTTGGCATTGCCGACAACGAAGATCGTCACCTCGCCATCCCGGCCGGGCTGGATGTCCTGCACCGGGTAGCCCCGTATAGTCTGCCCGTCTTCGTCTTCGATGACGACGCCCGCTTGATTCGGGCGCCAGCCGTCCCGATACATATAGGCTGCGGCATCGTATGGCAGGATCGCCGCAATCTGCAGTCGCTGCGGAGCGTAGCCGCCCTCCTTTGAGGCGAGGTCGATCCGCTCTTCTATCGTGACGTCAATGCCCGAAACGCGCACGAGACGGTCGCCCCACTGAATCAATGCAGACCAGCTCATAGGGACTTGATCCGCACGGTGCCGCCCCGGATGACTTCGGTATACTGCTCGTCACCGTGCCCGGCGTGCTGGGTGCGCCACTCGCCCTCAATGGTGCCGACGACCGAGCCCATGCAGCGATGCCGGAGGATGTGCTCGACCGTGCCCGAGCCGTTCGTGTCGCGGTCATACTGCGCCACATATAGCACCGGGGCGCCACTCGATGCGTGCCGCTCTACCAGAGCCCGCATGGTGCTCATCGTCTCGCCCTCTGCTGCATCTTGGTCGCGGCTTGTGCCGACGCCGAACCAATCGGCCGTCGCTGCGTCAATGTACCAATCGTGCATGTTTCGCGGTGCTGCTTCCCAGTGCAGCTCTACCGTCTCTTCGGCCGGCCCCAGCTTGTGCGTGCGTCGGGTTCCGTCGGCCGCTTCGGCGGTGACTGCCCGAGGGCGATGCACGCGCACCGTGTCTTTTCCATGCTGCCACGGCACCGGCCACGCCGGCCCCACCAGATGCGCTTGCTCAAAGTATCCTTCGGGCGGTGCATTGCCGCCGCCGCTCGTTGTCTGCAACTTGAGCCGGTAACCGCGCTTCGCCGCTTGCGTGTCCGGCAGCAGATGCACCGAGCGCGGAAACACGATCCGCCACGTGCCAGACGCGCCTTCTGTCCCGTCGATGCCTTCAACCTCGATGCGTGCCACGGTGCCATTCTGCGCCGTCGGCAGCGTGATAGCCCCCGCGGTGTTGGCTACGATCTTCCGCACGTCGCCCGAGCCCATGTCAACGTAACCGCCTACGAGCTCGTCTCTGTCAACGTACTGCACGAGCGTCGCTGCCGATGTCGTGCAATACACGATCTGCCCCTCACGGATGCCCGCGATCTCGATGTGCCGGGTCAGAGTGATGTCTGATTCCCACGCGCTGCCGTCGTGCCACGCAAACGCGACGCTCGGGGCGTTCCCCTCGATGTAGACGGCCCAGGTCGCCGAGATGCGCGAGCTATTCTCGTCGCCGAAGCGATACGCCACAATCATGCCGTCCGTGGTCGTCGAGCTCCGCCACCGCGTGCGAGGGCTCGGGTATACGGCATCGCACGCCGCTCGGGCGACAGCATAGGGCGATGTCGGCGACACCGACCAGGCATCGCCCAGATGCGCAGGACCAGCCGAGCCCGCAAGATACACGGCATCTGCGATGTACTGCGGAAGAGGGCCGACCGGCAGCCCGATAGGCTTCTCTCGCGTCGAGCCGCCGCCCGGCGTGATGCCCACTCCCAGGATGGTATGTGGCCGCTCTGCGAGGGTCGTATAGACCGACATGCCGAGCCATCGAACCTTTACCGTCGTTGATGCCTGCAGCTCCACAAAGGCCCTTTGCGGCGTCGCTGTGCCGGTAACCGTATTAAGCGAGCCGCCACCGAGCCTCGACCACGCTCGGCCGTCATCGTCGCCGCTCGTGCGGTAGTACACGACGCCAGCGCCGCCGACAATCATCGCCACAATATCAAGGTGATCCGTGGTCGCGACCGTGCCCATCGACACGCCCGTGCCTATCGCCCCATTCCACGCAGTCAGGTTGCTGGTATCGTGCGCGATCTGCATCAAATACTCGCCGCCGCCGTGCGTGCAGCGCAGCTCGTAGTACACCGTGCCCGCCGTCACTTGCGACGACACCCCGAGCCCCGCCGAGCCGCTTGTGACGGATAGCAAGCCCGTGACGTCATACCGACCCGTCACGCCCGCAGCCGTGCTTAATGTAGTGCCGCCCTCGTTGTTGGGCGTCTTCGTGACCGTGCCCGTCTCGGTGAAGGTGTTTGCCGGGTCACCTACCGGCAGCCACGCCGAGCCCCACGACACCCGCTGAAGCCGGTTCCGCGTCTCGCCCCGGTAGGGCATCACAAGGTCAGCCGAGCCCCCGAGATAGGTCATCAAATAGGAGTTGATCGCCCCAGTCGCCCCGAGCCGCCGAGCCACAAGCGCCACACGGCCTCGATGCCAGCAGACGCACCACGGCACATCGCCCGCCGTCGCTGTTTGCTGCTGGTTGAACTCCGTTCCGTAAACGACCCGAGCGCCCTCATCGACACCGCCGACAGTCGCAATCTGCTGCCAACTGTCCGCGCTGCCGCCGTCGCTGCTGTAGTAGGCGTATATGTATCGGTCGTTGCTCGCGTTATGCGCGTACAGCCACAAGTGCCCGTCGTCGCTGGTCACGAGCCGCACCGGGCCGCATGCCCCGCCGTCGAGGTCTGCCACCTGCACGGCCGTCACATCTGCGAAGCTGTCCGACGCCGAGCCGATGCGCCGCACCTTGACCGGGGCAGCCGAGCCCGTGCCCTCGCCGGTCGCGAGCACGAAGGAGCCTTGCACCACAAGCAGATCCGACGACAGCAGATTGACCGAGCCGATAGACCCGATCAGCGTGAAGGTATAGCCGCCGTCATTGCTGGCGTACTGGTACACGGTGTTTTCATGCTGCAGAATCAAGCACACTTGCCCCGCGTGCTCGGCAACCGACAGCTGGATCGCATCGTTTGCCGCCGTCTCGATGCCCGCCGGTAGGCACTCGGTATTCGCCGCCGTCAGCCCGGCCGGGTCTTCGGTGAAGTCCAGATCGTTTTGTACCGACCGCACAACCGCAACCTGCATGACGTTGACGCCCTGGAGCTGCGTGTGCGTCACCGTGTAGATGAGCACCGAGCCTGCAGCGTCACGCCGCACCAGAGGCGCCGCCGACAATGCCTCGCAGCCCGGAAACGTCGGCACATCGCCACCGCTGCCGCCGTATATCGCTGTCGGCGAGCTCCACACGCCCGCCGTGCTGCGGACCGCGTAATAGTAGTTAGGCGGCGTCAAGCCCGTGTAGGCTGGCGCGTATTGAGTCCAGCTCACGAGGATGCGCTGATCATCCAGCACGACCGCCCGAGGATTCTGAAACAGGTACGCCGTGCCGATCTCGGTCGTGTAATACACCGATTCCGTATGCGTCGGGATCGTCGGCTGGTCGTATCCGTACACGTGCGTGTCGCTGCTCTTCTTCCAGCCTACCTCAAAGCGCGTACCAGCGGCCCCAGCGCGCAGCGTCTGCAGCTCGATGGTATCCGCGCCCTCTTGGTCGCCCGACGCCACAAGACGCACGAGAGAGCCTACAGAGGGCACGACACGGCCCGGCACGGTGTCGGCCGTGTCTGCGGTCGTCTCAGCATCCCACACGGTCGCCCGCGTGTCATGGGCTACGATGAGCTGCCCGTGTTCGTCGGTGCTGCGTATCTCGCTCATGTCCGCCCCAGGGGTATTCCAATCCGGCCGCGCTCACGTGCCCCGAGCGCCCGCGACAATGGTAGCACGATGCGCTCGTCTGTCAGGTCGATGACCGCCTGCACAATCATCGGCCGGTCATCCTCGAGCCTAGACCGCACGCCATCAGCCCCGCCGCTCCGACTGACAAGATCTGGCGGAATCACTACTTCGGGCGCAACCGTCATCACGCCGCCGGTCATGCGCTCGTCTGTCAGCATACCCGATGCCGCGCCGAATCGGCCGGTGTGGAACTGCGGCAAGGGCTGCGATACCGTCGCGATGAGCCCCGCGAACGCCGAGCCGACCGCCGCTGCCAATGCTGCACCGGCCACGGGTCCACCTTGGGCGAAGCTCTGCGAGATGGCTTGCGCGAGATTGATCCCGACTTGAAAAATCGCAAGCGCCCGCTGCGCCGCTGCCATATTCCGCGCCGCTTTTTTGCCTTGCTCTGTCGATGTATCGAACATCTGCGCCACGCTGGCTAGGCTGGACTCGATGTCGCCCACGATGCTCACGACCGCTTCGGCCGTCGCTTGCATGACCTGGGCTTGTGAATCTCGCATCGCTTGCTGCTGCGCTTCGTATGCCGCCGTGATGTCGTCGATCTGCTTTTTCAGCCGTGCATTCTGCCGCTCGTTTTCTTCGGCTTGCTTGCGTCGCTCTTCGGCGTCGAACGCCGCGATAGCTGCATCTCGTTGCGTCTGGTATAGCTCGATAAGCTCGCGAGACTGCCCCGCCAGCGTCGGGTGTTGCTCCATCAGGGCGAAGACTTGATCGATCTGCTGCTGATACTGCAGCGCGATCCGCTCGCGTGCGTCGGCCTCTTGCAGTAGTGCGCCGTCAATGAGCTGCTGCAGTTGCTTTTGAGCATCGCCCACGCGGTTAATCGCCGTGATGCGCCGGTCTGCTCTGGACTCGTGATTAGACGTTGACTCGTTCTCGGCCTCTTCGGTCTGCTCTCGGGCTCGGTCCTGCTCTTGTTTGATCTCCCGAGCTCGCCGGTTGAATCGGGCCGCCGCTTGATGCATGCCCTCGAAGCCGCCCGACACGAAGCCCTGCACGGCGACGATGCCCCGGCTCAAGTCCTCGATGACCGGGGCGACGTTCGCGGCGACGATGACCGCCAGGCTACCGAAGGACTCTTTCAGCGTTGCGACAGCCGCCGATGCCTCCCGAAGCCCCTCGACCTGCTCATCGGTAATCGTGCCGTCTTGCTGCAGTTGCGCGATCTGGTCTTCGTAGGCTTCTAGGTTGCCGATGACATCAAGCACCGCGCCGCCGAGCTTGGCCAGTGCAGCGACAACGAGGACAGCACCGGCCGCAGCACCAACCTGCTTACCGCTAAATCCCTCAAGAGCTGTCGCAAAGTCATCTGCGCCGCCCGTCACGTCGCCGAGTACATCGCCCAGCGGCCCCAGGGCCGCCCGCATGCGCTCTAGCAGCTCGGCCGTTTTGCCGAACTTGGCCACGCCCGATGCCGCTTCGGCCGCTTTGGTGCTCGCACGCTCGGCCGCCGCCGCTGCCTGCTTCTCTGCGCGTTCAAGCCGTTCCTGTAGCTTGAGGGCTGCTTTCGCTGCGCTCTTGTCGGTCATGCCCGGAATCTTCGCGAGCTCGGCCTGATACCGGGCTACGTCGGCGGTGACTTCGATGGTTGCGCGTGCCATTACAGCTCCCTGAACTTGTCTTCGATCAGCCGTGCCAACTTGTCGGGCGCTTTCCGCATTGGCTTACGTACCAGCGTTACCCAGGCGTATTGTCCGCGCTTCATACGCTTCTTGTCTGCAGTATTGCGCGCGCCCTGCATGATGAAGAAGACGTAACTCGCGTCATTGTCGATCTGCGCTGAAAACTGCGTGCCGCTCGCCTGCACATTGAGCACGAGCAGATCACGGCTGCGGCCGCTGCGCACCGGCCAACCGTCCATCGCTCGCTGCGCAATCGGGACGACCACCTCTTGCAATGCTTCGGCAATCGGTGGGGCGATAGCCCGCAGCAGCTCGATAGCTGCCATCGTCACGTCCGCTTTCGCGCGTATCACATCGCGCTTCGCTTGACGCCGCGCCCTTAATATCTCGCTTTCGCGCATCGAAGGCGGATTGTCCACGAGCCGCTGCAGGTCTGCTTTTGCCTTATGCAGCGCCGCCAGCGTGCGCGCTTTACTCGCTTCGGCTGCTGACGAGCCTTGCGTGTTGATGCGTTGCGTGCTCGTGATCTGCATCTCGATTCGTTCGGTAGCATCCGACATCTCATAGCCGCGATGGTATGCCGTCGATGCTCGCTGATACTGCGTCTGGAAAAAATCCGGCATCAGGCGCCCCGCTTCTTCGCGACTCGCCGAGCGTCGTGCACGAACTTGGCAAGCGGGTTGCCGTTCGGCATCGCTTGGTCCGCCGGTTGCTGCTCAAGCCGATGCAGCCGCCGAACCTCGAGGGCCGCCCGCACGGCCGTGAGCTCATCGCGTGAGAGCCCATGCGCCCAGAACGGATCGCGCCCGAGGTCAATGCTCATCAGGATCAGCCCGGCATCGACAGCGCCGGGGCCTCGGTAAAATCCACGGTTTCGCGCACCTCATCTTCGGTGCTAGGCAGGGCATCTACGGCAGCCGCAAACAGCCCGAGCGCACATTCCATCACGTCGCCGATCTTGACGCCGCGCCCGATGAGCACATCGACAACCGCGTCGCCCTGCGTAACCTGACAGCCGCCGCACTCCCGAAGGGATGGCCACGACGCCCCAGGGCCTACCCAGCACGCCGCAAGATACGACGCGCAGACAGACAACAGGCCGGGATCGGCGCCAGTGCCCGAACCCGTGCCCTGCATCTTCGTGAGAAGCTGGCTGTATCGGTATGTCGTGCCGTGGATGATGCGCCATGTGCGCAGGTCTTCGCCGAGCATGTGTTTGTGCTTTCGCATGGTTTACCCCCTATGGATTCAATCAGACGAGCGTAGGAGCGCCGTAGCTAGTCCAGCTCACCGAGCCGATGATCACGTCGCCGCTCTCGTCGATGTCGCAAGACAGCGATGTGCGCGGGAAGGTGATGCTACCCGTCGCCGTGCCGTCGGTGTATTGAACCGTCATCGACCAGAGCTTCGGCGCATCGACAGTGACGAAGTTTTGATTCGTGCCGCCCGCGAGGTTGCCCGTGCTCAAGATGGCATCAAGCACGCGGTCGGCCGCAGCGTCGGTGAAGTCCTGGCGCGGCATGCTGAAGCTGAAGGAACCGGTCTGCTCGACTTCGTCGCCGTACTCGACAGACACGATAGCCCCGCGATGCCGCACGACAACGCGATCCCGGTTGTTTTCGATGATCGGCGATGCCTTAAAGTCGCCGACGTCATCGAACGTAAAGGTGGTCGCACCTTGACTGATAACGATGGACCCTTGCTTTTTTGACCAATACCCGGCCATGCTGCACTCCTTAGGCGTTGATCGCCTGGTTGATCAAGACTTCAATTTGTACGGCAACCATCGAGCCGTCAGGCAATGTGCCGCGAGGATCAATGGCTACCGGGTGAACGTCAATGTCCCCGCTTACGCCGTTGCACATCGCCCGCAGCAGCGTCTCGGCGGCATCTAGCGACAGGTCATAGTCGGTGCTCGGCTCGTCAGCGTGTGCCGGCCGCTGGCGGTAGTACAGCAGAATGATCGCGCTGGTCGTCGCCCGCGTCAGCCCCGTGCGCCGCTCTTCGTAGGTAGTGCGGCGAATCTCGACGGAAAACATCAGATGCCGATGCTGCGGCCCGAGCTCGGGCAGACTATGCGGCATCTCGCGGAACGTGAGCCCCGCAAGCCCCTGCTCAAACGGTGTTGCCGTCGCAGCCTCGCACCGCGTCACGAGCAGCCGCCGTGCCGTGCTGATAGCCATCAGTACACCCGCCGGTGCTTGGCTCCATAGGTCCAAGGCACACGCGGCGAGCTCCGCCGAAGAAGGGGCGTGCCGTGTCGCCGGTCGTCATCTGCAAGCCCGTCTTGGTCGAGGTCTACCCGATACCGGATGCGCCCTAGCGCCGCTTCGGCCGACTGCCGATGCCGTGTCGCCATGTCGGCATAGTCGGGTGATGCCGTCGCAAACGCATCAAAAGTATATGCCAATGCGAGCTCGCGCACGCCGGGCGCCAGGCTGTCAACGTCAACAATCGCATCAGGCCATTGCCCGCCCATCACGAGCCGCTCCAGCGTGTCAGCCCACGCCAGGTCAATGAACCCCTGCAGGTTGGTCGTGCTCGTGCCCAGCAGCGACGCCAGCCCCGGTATCCGTTGCTCGAGGTCTGCTTGTGTCGTCGGGCAATAGATCGGCTCTCGTGCCAGGTAGCCCGGCCGCTGTCCAACCGTCACCGTGCCATCGCTGAAGGTCAGATCCCATCGTTCGCGATACCCGCCGCCATAGGGCAGCGTATCCGGCAGGTCATCAGCCGGGATCGAATACGTCGCGACATCGGAGACAACCGAGATCGCGCCAGTGGATACCGTCGCACCGTCAGGGCCTACCAGCGTATACGTGCCCGAGCTTGGAGCCACGAGAGCCCCGCCCAAGCGCGTTTCGATGCTGGTCGTGTACGCACGCCCGCGAGCCAGCACAACGGCAGCTCGCACGCGGTAGGTGTGCCCAATTTGCGACGGTATCGGCATCTATCAGGCCGTCACGAAAGTGGCGGCCCCGACCCAATCGGTTGCGCTGCCCGAGATGAGCACCGCCTGATTTTGCGCGCAGGTCGTCACCGTCGTTCCCGCTGGACGCTTGACCGTGATCGTCTCGGCCGCGTCGGCGGTATTGACGATGAGATAGATCGCGCCGAGCTCCGCAGCCGGGAGGGTCACATCACGAGCAGAGCCGCCCGGGTCAAGGGCGATGATGTTGCCGTAGGACTCATCTAGCGTCAGGTCGTCCGAGAGGGTTTCCATGCTGAAGGTGTTCGGCAGCGCAATACGCTTTCCGCCGCTGACTGCTGCCCACACGTCACTCGCCGTAATGTTGCCGGCCATAGATCACCTCTTTCCTTTATTGTCGCGACGTGTGAGCACGCTTGCGACTCGTTTGTTGGCTGCTTCCCGGCTAATGCCGGTTGTCTTCCGCAGCGATTCCGCGACCGCTGCACGCACCTGCTGTGGTGACTTCTTCTTGTAGCTCATGCCGTAGCCCTCGTGCGCTTCGTGGTTTTAGCCTTGGGAGGGGGCATCTTGCCCGGTACGCGGGCGGTCTGCATCGCTGCGAGCCGGTCTGATTGCGTCTGAACGGCTGCCGCTCGCACTTCGGTATTCGCCCGCGTGTCACGAGCTGCGCTGCCGACTTTCCGCCGCTGCTGCTCGATGCGCTCGGCGAT
>Ga0075477_10000839_pt1 | contig 13877 bp, 11 predicted proteins | sample DEB08_DNA_FD_76338 | JGI IMG/M metagenome (GOLD analysis project Ga0075477, IMG submission 76338) | Aqueous microbial communities from the Delaware River and Bay under freshwater to marine salinity gradient to study organic matter... | ecosystem: Environmental > Aquatic > Marine > Coastal ...
GGCAGCAGGGTGTCGCAACTGAGCTGGTTGCGATAGCTGGTGATCGTCGAGATCGACGATGGGCCGAACTTGAGGTTCGACCCGACGACGCCGCCGCAGCCGTTGTTCGACGCGCACATGATGTGGCAGGTGCCACCGCTGCAGTGGTCGGAGTTCCAGTTGTGCCCCATCTCGTGGGCCGAGAGCGAGACCCGCAGGTTGTAGGACGTGGTGTAGCGGCTCTCCACGACCGAGTAGGCGAGGTTGCCGAACGACCCGCAGCCGCTGCCGCTGTCGTTGCAGACCACCCCGAGCCACGCGAGACCGATGACCGAGCCCTGCATGCTCTTGCCCGAGAACATCTGGGCCATGTCGCGCTGGATCGAGGTCTCTGGAGCCGAGTTCCAACGGTTGCGGAACTCGCAAAGCAGGGTCTCGATGTTGGTGGTCCCCGAGTAGCCGTCGTTGGAGCCGCTTCGCACGATGATCGTGGTGATCTCGTAGAAGATTCCGACGTCTCGGCGGTAGACGGTGTTGACGCCGTTCATGATCGACTCGATGTCGTTGACGGTGTTGGCGACGTTGGAGCCGTTCTTCTGGAAGAACTCGTAGTCGCTGTCGATGCCGATCTCGACGAGATACTCGTTCGCTCCGGCGATGCCGCCCTGGTCGCCGGGGGCGCCGTCGCCGAACCCGTGGGGGTCCATGTCGAAGAGGTCGTTGCCGCAGCCGCGGCCATCGGGCACGACGGCGCTGGATTCGAAGACGAAGTGGGGGAGCGCCCGGCCACGAAAGACGGCGAGTGGATCGACCGGCTCGATCACCAGATCCTCGAAGCCCTCCCGTTGCACCGTCGCCCAGAAGCGGCCGTTGTCGATGGTCGCCCACACCGTGCTCTCGGGATCGCCCACAACGTGGCCGCGATAGGTCTTGACCGGAGGCGCCTCGATCTCGTGAAGTTCACCGTCGCCCCGGTCCTCGAGCACGCGGAAGTTCGCGGCGCGGTTGGCGTACCGAGTCAGTTCAAGTGTCAGCAGGCCATCCGGCGTCGGAATCTCGACGATCGCCTCGGTCGGCTGGCCGTCGGGCAGGACGATCGGGGCGATCCGACGGTCGCGCAGGTCGAGCCTTTCCGCCTTGGGAGTCGACTTGGCACGCTGACCCACGCCGGCCTTCTGGGATGAACCCTCGGCCACTCCGGCCCGACCCATGGGCAGGGCGAGAATGCAGCCGAGAAGGGCGAGGACGGCGAGCAGACGGGGCGATCTCGAGTGCATGGACGAACTCTGGTGTGGGGTTCGGATCATGGAGGAATCATGGAGGAATCATGGAGGAGCCAGGTGCTCGCGAGCGAGCGGTTCCCCCGGGCATCGTTCCCCCGGCATCGCAGGATGTACGTCGCCCGGCTGGGCGTCGGTTCAAAGGTAATCGGAGATCCCTGAACGCCAAGTTGGGAATCGGCATTGCCGTGAAACGGCACGCCGCCGGGCGGAGGGAGCCACCTCGGGCGGTTCTCGGATGCCGCGGAGCGGCTCGCCGGCGATCGTGCGATCCGACGAAAAAGACAGGCCCCGCGAACGGGGCCTGTCTGAAGGACACATGTCGAACCCGACGTATCGGGAATGATCGGACGTGATCAGCCGCCGCAGCCGCCATCGCCCCAGTTGGCGAGGACGATCGCGATCTCGTAGCCGTCGGTGGTGCCGTCTCCGTTGAGATCGCCTTCGGGTCCGCCCCAGTACGCCAGGGCGTAGGCCAGATCCGAGCCGTTCACGCAACCGTTGTTGTCGTAGTCGCCGGCGATCGGCGGGGCCCCCGCCGGCACGAATCCGGTCGTGGTCACGGACTCGCCGTTCTTGAAGAGACCCAGTTCGATGGTGCCTTCGACGGGCGGGGTCGAACTGTCGAACCAGAACGTGTAGGCGGTGTTCCAGCGAAGGGCGTTGGCGTCGGGGTTCTCGGCATAGGTGGTGCCGTTGGACCACGTCACGGCGTCCTTGCCGACCTCGGAAGCCCAGTCGGTGTTGTCGTAGGGCTCGCCCGAGTGGTAGTCGATGTCGTGGAAGCCGACGTTGGTGACGACCGCATCGGCCGCCTTCGAGATGCTCAGGGAAGCCCCCGACAGATCCGAAGTCAGGTTGTAGACGACGTAGCTGTACCGCCACGTGCCGTCGCCATTGTCCGAGGCCCGCGAGCCGACGTGGAAGATGCCGTCGTCGGGAATCTCGATCGAGTTGACGTCGACGTCGTTGTGGACCTGCTGCCACGCGAAGATCGCGGGCTTCTGCTGGTAGGTGGGTCCGACGAGGGACAGGTTGTACGAACCGCCGCTGAACGACCCGACGTTGAACTCGCGATACGACGCGTTGTTCCAGGAGTTCCCCGCCGCCGAATCCTGCTTGCTGATGTACATGCCCTCGGCGAAGTAGCGAGCGCCCCCGTTGAGGCCCGGGTCGAGGTCGTCGAGCTGGACCTGGATCCGTCGACCGATGGTGCTCTGGGCCGGAGGAAACCCCCCCCACGGGTAGGGGAAGATGCCCGTGACGGCGTTGATCAGACTGCGCGGTCCCAGATTGCTCTGCTGGCCGTTGAGGCTGGCGCTGTAGGGATCCGAGCAACCCACCCCCAGAAGCGGTGGGCATCCGCCGCCGGCGGGCTGACAGGCGCCGCACAGACTCTGCTGCAGGGCGCAGAAGCCGTGCTTCAGCCAGCTCATGCCGATCTGCTCGAGGCGACCGTCACGCACCACGTACATGTTCTGAGGAATGACCGGGTGATCGTTGTTGTTGGCGTACCAGTCGAGGACTTCGTCACCGATGTTGCAACTGGTGGTGGCGAGGGCGTAGGCCGCGGTTCCACCGACACTGCCGTACTTGGCGATGGCTGGAAGGGCTCCGACGATGACATCGGCGCCACCGGCAACGCCACCGTCGTCCCCGCCTCCGGGAACAGCGTCGGCCGAGTACTGACCCACGAGGATCGCCGAGCCGGCCACCAGAACGCCGGCGAGGGTGATCGAAGTCTGCATGTCTTGAGGCTCCCTGGGGTGATGTTCGAGGGGAGGGAGCCGCACCACTCTCGGCGCCGATGGACCTCTCGGGGCCACGGGGCCGGAAGTGCGAACTACGGCAACCTCCACTTGGGACCGAATTGGGGAGAAATTCGCGAAGGATCCGCGATCTCCTCGTCAAACCGTAGTTCGGAGTCCGCCCAACGGGTCGACGGAGTTTCAAGTTTCGCCGAAAAAGAGGGTCCCGGACCTCATCGCCCGCTGCCGAGTCGCGGGCGGCGATCCGGTCGGAGGCACCCGAGACGGATCGGTCGAGGAAACGAAAAAGTCGCCGCTGCCCGAGGGCAGCGGCGACTGGGTTCTCGCGATCCGATCAGGTGGACCTTGGGTTGCGATCAGTTCCGCCGACGGCGGCCGGCGAGACCGGCGAGGCCGAGCAGGGCGATGGCGCCCGGGGCGGGCACGTAGTCGACGAGGATCGCCGGGCCACGGGTCGCACCGTCGTTGAAGGCGAACTGGGCGCCCGTGCCGAGGCCCTGGTTGTAGCCCATGTTGAAGGCGAAGCTCAGCGTCTCGGCCGAGTCCGTGCCCTCGATCACGAAGCGACCGACCCAGGTGCGAAGCGTGCCGGCATCGGCGCGACCCTGAAGGTTGGGCGGGTTCGAGTTGAACCAACCGGCGTTGAACGGGACCGATCCGCCGGTGCTGGGGTCGAACGACGGGTCGAGCGCGGTCGTGTTGGTGCCGCCGATGGGGCCGCCGACGAGGACCAGCGAGTCGATCGAGGAATCCACGACGCCGGGGATGTTCCCCGACTGGACGACGTTCCACGCGCCGGCCAGGCCGCTCAGCGTGTTGAAGTCGTTGTGGTTGAACGCGGTGCCGTTCACATTGAAGATGTCGACGTTGAAGATGTTCAGAACGGTGTCGTCAGCGCTGTCGAATTCGATGTAGGCATCGATGACCGCGTACGACTGGCCACCGGCCTCGACCGCATAGCTGTCGAAGACGGCGCCGACGAACGACGCCGAAGCGACGCCGCTCACACCGAGGATCGCCGCAGCGCCCAGGGCAAACGTGGTGTTCTTCATGACTTTCCCTCTCCTCTCGTGGATCTTGAGAAACCCGTCCCGGTCGCCTTGACCGGGAGACTCGAGTCTGGGGAAAGGTGGCTTCCGGAGAGGCGAATGCAATCGCGAACCCCGATTCTGGAATGCCGGCAGGTCGTCTGAGGTGGTCCATGGGGCAATGGCGCGACCGGCGGCGGACATTACCGGTCCGGGGGAATGAAGATTTGCAGCCGAGGCTCTCCCCCCGCGGGCGTCCCATGGTCGGACGCCGGTGGCCAAATGAAAAACCACCGCCGCGAGAGCGACGGTGGCTTGAGAGAACTTCCGTGCGTCCGAAGGGACGAAGTTGCTCAGTTGCGGCGACGGCGTCCGGCGAGGCCGGCGAGGCCGAGCAGGGCGATCGCACCCGGGGCGGGAACGAAGGCGACGCTCGTCATCGGACCGGAGCCCTGACCGTTGTCGTAGGCGAACTGAGCGGGGGTACCGAGGCCCTGGTTGTACCCGAGGTTGGCCGCGAAGTTCAGGTTGACCGAGGCGTTGGTGCCTTCGATCACGAACCGGGCAACCCAGGTGCGGAGGCTACCGGCATCGACCCGACCCTGAAGGTTCGGGGGGTTCGAGTTGAACCAGCCGGCGTTGGTCGGAACCGATCCGCCGGTGCTGGGATCGAACGAGGGATCCAGCGAGGTGCTGTTGGTGCCGCCGATGACGCCACCGATGAGGACGAACGAGTCGATGCTCGCGTCGACGACGCCCGGGATGTTTCCGGACTGCACGACGTTCCACGCACCGGCGAGACCGCTGAGCGTGTTGAAGTCGTTGTGGTTGAACGCGACACCCGTAGAGGTCGAGATCATCGAGTTGAACACGTTCAGCACGGTGTCGTTGGCGTCGTCGAACTGTGCGTAGACGTCGATGATCGCGTGGGTCATCGAATCGTTGGCATAGCTGTCGAACACGTAACCGGTAAAGCTCGCAGACGCGCTGCTCGCAAGGACGACGGTGCCAGCAAGGCCCGCGGCCCAAACTCCCTTCCTAGTCATTTGTAAATCTCCCTTTTCCGAGAGCTCGCGATTGCAAGCCTCTCAGTCCCATGTTCCGGACGCACGGTGCTCCGGATCCCTCATCTCGGAATGTAATCCCATCAGTTACCGGGTCAAGCGGATTCTTGGAGTTCGGAACGAAGGTCGGCGGCCATGAGAGGCCTGCTGCGGGAACCTGCCACCTGGTCGAGACCAGAGGTGTCGCTGCAAGATGTTTGAATGCATGGACTTGCGCCGATTCGTCCGAAGGCGGTCCAAGGTCGACACAGAGTCGATTCCGACCGGAGGTGACGAAATCTTTACGAGATCGGAAGTACGGGTTCGGCAGGCCCGCGCAGGCGTTCGGCCTCAACGGATTGGGGTTGTCGCCGGGGTCGGCAGATGGCCGTGCAACAACAAGGACTCTGCGGAATCGATGTGCACGGTCGCGACCGTGCCGAGCAACGACTCCGCCGCCTCGGGGCTCTCCACGTCGACCGCCACGATCAGATCGCCGCCGGTGCGGCCGAGCGCCTGCCAGCGTCGACGATCGGACGGGACCGGCGTCTGGAACTCCGGCGTTCTCGAATCGCTCGATCGGCCCGCGACTCGGAGTTCAACGGTTCCCCCAGACGCCGGACCGGGCGCCCGTCGCTCGATCGGCACCGAGCCCACGCGATCGAACAGCACGCCAAGGGACCGCCCCGCCTCCTTCGCATGCACGTCGCGACTGATCTCCGCCTGCAAGGCGAGGAGTCGATTGTTTCGATACCGCTTGAGTTCGTCGGGGACGTCGTCGGGGAGGCGATCGAACGCGGTGGTTCCCGGCCTCGGGGAGTACTTGAAGATGAAGTTGTTCTTGAACGGCACTCGTCGCATGAGTCGCTCGGTGGCCGCGAAGTCCTCGTCGGTCTCGGTGGGAAAGCCGACGATGATGTCCCCGGCGATCGAGACGTCCGGAAGCCTTTCGATGGCTCGATCGACGGTCTCGAGATACTCCCCGACGGTGTAGCCGCGATTCATCGCCTTCAGGATCCGATCCGAACCGGACTGGACCGGCATGTGGAGGTAGCGGCAGATGCGAGGACAGGTCGCGAGCACGTCGAAGACGTCTTCGCCGAGGTCCCGCGGATAGCTGGTCACGAACCGCAGTCGCTCCAGACCTGGGACCTCCTCGTGGATGCGGGCGAGCAGCATCGCGAAGGTCGTGATCCGCTGGCCGGCGGGGGGCGCCTTTCGGAAGGCGGCCAGGCCGGGGCCGACCTGCGGCGCCTCGCGGCCGTCCAAGGTGAGGGCGGTGCCGTGGGTGTAGCGGTAGTGGTTGACGGTCTGGCCGAGAAGGGTGATCTCGATGACGCCTCGATCGACCAGCTGCCGGCACTCCTCGACGATCGCATCGGGCGGGCGATGGACCTCCGCGCCACGGGTCGCCGGCACCACGCAATAGGTGCAGAACTTGTTGCAGCCCCGAGTGATCCTCACGTAGGCCGACCAGGGGCGACGGGTGCCCTCGGGGTCGAAGCTTCGCGAGAGGTCCAGGGTCTCGAGGGCGTCCTCGGCTGCGGCGAGAGTCGCGGTCCGGCGGCTGCGGTTGCCCGCGAGGGCCACCCGCTCGCTGCGATCCGCCGCCGAGGTCCGGCGAAGGTTGTCCAGCAGCATCGGAAGTCGGTCCAGTTCGCCGGGGCCGCAGAGGAGATCGACCTGGGGGTGCTTCTGGAGGATCTCCAGACCCTCCCGCTCGGCCATGCACCCCAGCAGGCCCAGGATCACCTCCCGCCCGTTTCGCTTCTGACTGCCCACGATGCCGACTCGGCTGCGGACCTTCTGCTCCGCGTGGTCACGGACCGCGCAGGTGTTGAAGAGGACGATCTCCGCGGCGTCCGGATCGTCCACGAACCGGTATCCAAGCGACGCGAGGCGGCCGCGGACGAGCTCGCTGTCGAGCTCGTTCATCTGGCATCCGAAGGTTTCGAGGAAGACGCGCATGGCCGAGGTCCTTCGCCGTCCCGGGACTACATCCAGCCCTTGCGGCGGACGACGATCATGTAGACCGCCACGATCACCGCAAGCACGAAGGCGACCACGCCAAGGACGATCAGCTCGCCGGTCGTCAGGTCCATGCGGCGAGTCTACGGCGGTCGGGACGCTTCGCACCCGCGATTCGAGGACGCGGGGCGGTCTCGACCGATAGGCGTTGCATGCTTCGGCCCGGCCAGGGCGTCGTGTTGGCGACGCTCGCCCTCCTCATCGTCGGCGTGATCATGGTGAACTCGGTGTGGCTCGCCCGCAGCGTCGGCGAGTCCGCCGCGGCGCTGGCCGACGATCCCGCGGCCGGACCGATCACCGCGGCGAACCTTCTCTGGGGACGCCCCACCCTGTACGCCCTGCTGGCGGTGCTTGCGTTGGTGTCGGGGATGTTCTTGCCGCTCCGCCTGATCGGGGGAGGGCGGGCAGATGCCTGTGCGGTCCTGCCGGGAGGTCCGGTCGCCTCGGCAAGGCCGCCGGCCGCCTTGGTTGCGCTTGCGATCTCGATGCTCGCGCTGCTTGCCGCGGTCTACCTGCCCGGCATCGGTCGAGAGGTCAACGGCGCGAGTCGATGGGTCGAGATCGGCGGCTTCAACTTCCAACCCAGCGAGATCGCCAAGTGGGCGATGCCGGTCCTGGTGGCATGGTGGTGCGTCGCGTCGGGGCCGAGGATTCGGGAGTTCCGACGGGGGTTCGTGCCCCCGATGTTCGCCCTGCTTCTGGTGGCGGGAATCGTCGGGGTCGAGGATCTCGGCACCGCGGTCCTGATCCTCGGGGTCGGGGTGGTGGTTCTGGCGATCGCCGGCGTCAAGCTCAGGCACCTCGCGCTGCTGATTCCCGTCGGCGGGGGGGCGGTCGCGGCCGCGATCCTGCACAGTCCCTACCGAATCCAGCGGCTGCTCGCCTGGCGAGATCCCTTCGAGGATCCGCAGGGCATCGGCTACCACATCATCCAGTCGCTCTCGGCGATCGCCGGCGGCGGCATCGCCGGTCGCGGGCTCGGCCAGGGCATCCAGAAGTTCGGCTACCTGCCCGAGGCGACGACCGACTTCGTCTTCGCCATCGTCTGCGAGGAGTTGGGCCTCGCCGGCGCTGCGATCGTGGTCGCGCTGCTGGTGGCGCTGCTCTGGTCGGGCATGGCCATCATCGCGCCCTCGGATGCCCGCCTTCGTCCGCCGGCGTTCCATCGCCTGCTGGGGCTGGGAATCCTGCTGACGATCGGGTTCCAGGCGCTCATGAACGTGCTGGTGGTGACGGGTCTGGCTCCAACCAAGGGCATTGCGTTGCCGCTGGTCTCCCACGGAGGCACCGGGTGGGTGCTGACGGCCTTCTCCCTGGGGATCCTCATCTCGATCGAGCGAACCGCGCGAAGCGCCGCGGAGAACGAGTCGGAACCGCCACGGATCGCGGCGTCGCCCCTCCTCGATGCGGTGGCGTGAGCGGGATGGCCCCCGATCCCTGGAGAGTCGCCTTCGCGGGCGGAGGCAGCGGCGGGCATCTGGTGCCGGCGATGGCGATCGCCGAGCGTCTCGCGATCTCGTCGCCCGGCCTCGATGCGGTGGTGCTGTGTTCGCATCGACCCATCGACCACACGTGGCTCGAGCGGGCAGGTCTTGCCCACGTCCCGCTGTCGGCGCAGCCGTTTCGCCCGACTCCCGTGGGGTTGCTGCGATTCCTGCGAGGCCATCGAAAGGCGGTTGCGGAGGCGAGGTCGGCGCTTCGAGACCATCGCAGCGAACTCCTGGTGGCCGTCGGCGGCTTCGCGAGCGTGCCCGGCGTGCTCGCGGCGCGGCGTCTGGGCGTTCCGGTTCTGCTTGCGAATCTCGACGCTCGGCCCGGCCGGGCCAACCGGTTCGTCGCCGGGCGGGCGGATCGGGTGGTCTCGGCGGTCGAGGTCGAGGGCGATCGACGCTTCTCGGAGGTGGTGGGGCCGCCGGTGCGACGCTCCGCTCTGGCTGCGGGATCGGCCGCGGATGCCCGAAGGAACTTCTCTCTCGATCCCGGTCGTCCCACCCTGCTGGTCACGGGAGCGAGTCACGGCGCGACCAGCATCAACCGCTTCATGATCGCCTGGGTGGCGAGATCGCCGTCGGATCTGGACGGCTGGCAGGTCCTCCACCTGACCGGCGGCGAGAGTGGCGACGTCGAGCGTGCGTATCGCGAGGCGGGGATTCCGGCGACGGTGGTCGCCACGATCGACTCGATGGGCGAGGCGTGGGGCGCGGCGACACTCGCCATCAGTCGTGCGGGTGCGAACTCGGTTGCGGAGATCGGATTGAACGCGGTGCCGAGCGTGCTGGTGCCCTACCCCCATCACCGCGATCGCCATCAGTGGCTGAACGCGGCGCCCCTGGTGGCCGCGGGCGGGGCGGTGATCGCCGAGGATCGGATCGAGCCCGGGGCCAATCTCGAGTCGATCGGTCCTGCGTGCCTGAGGCTGCTCGGCGATGCGGGCGAGATCGAGGCGATGCGGCAACGTCTGCGAACGCGGCCCTCCCTCGACGGAGCGGCCCGGATCGGGGAGATCGTTCGGGAACTGGTCGACGGGCGTCGAGCCCGATCGACGCGATCGTTCCGCTGACGGACTCGACTCAGGAGATCGTCGGCAGCCAGGCCGCGAGCAGGTCCACGGTCGCCTGCAGGTCCTTCTTGTCGGCGGTCTCGGTCACGGTGTGGATGTAGCGGGTGCCCGCGCAGATCGCGATGCATCGGGCGCCGCGACCGGACCGCTGGATCGCTGCGCCGTCCTGTCCGCCGCGGGGCAGGATCGCCCGCTGGTGGGGGATGCGGTGTCGGCGGGCGATGCCGCAGACGTCGTCGATGAGGCCGGCGTCGGCGATCATCGAGGAGTCCTGAATCAGGACCGCGGCGCCCTCGCCCTGTCTCGAGACCCGCTGGTGGTCGGGAACGCCCGGGGTATCGCAGGCGAGGGTGACATCGAGGCCCACGCCGATGTCCGCGCCGACGGCGTTCGCGGCGGTCTGTGCGCCTCGAAGGCCGACTTCCTCCTGCACGGTGAAGGCGACGGTGATCTCCGCGGCATGCTTGCCGCGGGCCCGGGCCTTCGAGATCTTCCGGATCGCCTCGATGGCGCACCAGCAGGCGAAGCGGTTGTCGATCGCCTTCGAAGCGATCTTGTCCGGCAGGTCGAGGAACGGCTCCTCCATCACCACCATGTCGCCGATCTGGACCTTCCTGGCGACCTCCGCCGCCGGCATGCCCAAGTCGATGAAGAACTCCTCGACGCCGGGAACCTTGTTCCGCTCCTCCGGAGAGGAGATGTGGATCGGCTTGCCGCCCGGATTCATCACCCCCAGAAAGTCGCCCTTGGCGGTGCAGACCCGCACCCGCCTCGAGAACAGGTTTCGGGTGTCGAACCCGCCCGCGGGGTTCAGCCAGAGGAACCCCTTGCTGTCGATGTCGCGAACGAAGAACCCGATCTCGTCCATGTGGGCGGCGAGCAGGACCTTCTGTCCGCCGCGGCCCTTGCGGCCGCCGGTCGGCCGGCGGGTCGCGATCAGCGAGCCCATCGCGTCGGTGGTGACCTCGTCGAAGAGGCCCTCGATCTCCTCGGCGATCACGGCGCGGACGCGGTCCTCGCGACCGGGGATTCCGGGAGTCTCGCAGAGGCGTCGAAGCAGGTCGATGTTCATGGCGGGTGGTCTCGTGCTGAATCGAGGGGGATTCGTTCGGGTGAACGCTCAATGGTAGTGGATCGTCACCTGCAATCGTCGCCCGGAAGCGACGTACGATCCGGGCATGAGCGATCGACCCATCGAGTCGGACTCCGCGGCGGCGACGGAACGGCATCGAGTCCGACGCAGTCCGCTGCAGGAGCGCATCGCCGACTTCGTCGGCGAGGAGTTCGCCCGGCGGCGGGAGGCGATCTCCGCGGCTCGCGGTCCGACGGCGGCGAAGGAGGCGGTGGCGGCCGAGATCGATCTTCTGCCCTACGGCCCGGGCACCGAAGACGCGATCGAGTGCGAGATCCTCGCCAGCGCCGGTCCCGTGGAGTTGGAGTACGCGGCCATCCGCAGCGGCTGCGGCATCTTCGACGCCAACCATCGAGGCACCCTGCTGATCGCCGGCGACGAGCGTCGGGACTTCCTCAATCGCATGCTGACCGCCGAATTGAAGGATCTCGAAGCAGGCCGATCCGCCGAGGCGTTCTGGTTGAATCGCAAGGGACGAATCGACGCCGACCTTCGGCTTGCCGAGCGTGGCGACGCGGCCGTCGCCGAACTCGACATCCACTCCGCCTCGGCAGCCGCCGAGTCGCTGGGCAGGTTCCTCGTCGCCGAGGACGCCGAGGTCGTCGACGCATCGGAGGACCACCAGCATCTATGGCTGCTCGGCCCTCGCACGGGAACGGTCGTGGAACGCGTCTCGGGTTCGGCTCCGCCGCTTCCGGGTCGCTGCGCGGTGCATTCGATCGCCGGCGTCGACTGCCTCCTGTCCGGTCTCGACTGGACCGGGTCCGCGGGCGTCTCCGTGGTGGTGCCGCGTTCGACGGTGGGTGCGGTCTGGGATGAACTGGTTCGAGCCGGCGGAAGCGGCGGTCAGGTTCGGCCCGTGGGGTGGCTGGCCTTCAACGTCGCCCGCATCGAGTCCGGGACGCCGCTGTTCAACGTGGACTTCGGTCCGGACAACCTTCCCCACGAGACCGGAGTGCTGCGCGACCGGGTCAGCTTCACCAAGGGTTGCTACCTCGGGCAGGAGGTCGTCGCACGCATGGAGTCGCTCGGCCAGCCCAAGCAGATGCTGGTCGGACTGCGGATCGACGGCGAGGCGTTGCCGGTGGCGGGTTCGCAGGTCTTCTCGATCGAGGACCACGCGATGGGACCGTGCATCGGCGGCGTCACCAGCAGCACCCCAAGTCCGATGCTCGGCGCCGCGCCGGTGGCCTTTGCGATGGTCAAGACCGCCCACGCGCGTGTTGGGACCACGCTGCTCGTCAACGCCGAGGGCGGTCAGTCGAGGGCGACGGTCGCGCCGCTGCGGTTCTTCGGCGCAACCTCGTCCGAAGGGAAGTCCGCATGAGCGCCGACCCGGGAGGCATCGGCGCGGCGTCGGGAGGCGAATGGGTGCTGTTCGTCGCCGGTGGGGCCATCACGCTGGTGCTCCTGGTGGGAACGATCGTCGGCGGTGTCCTGATCCACCGGGAGCACCGCCGCACTCGCGAGCGCGAGGCCGAGGAGACCTCCAACGAGGAGCGCTGGTGATGCCGAACTCGATTCGCATCCTCGAGGTCGGTCCGCGGGACGGCCTGCAGAACGAGGCGGGGGAGGTCCCCGTCGAGGCGAAGGTGGCCCTGGTCGAGGCCTTGGCCGCGGCAGGTCTGCCGGAGATCGAGGTCGGCGCGTTCGTGAATCCCAAGCTGGTTCCGCAGATGGCGGAATCGGCGGAGGTCTTCCGTCGGATGCGTCGCCGCGAGGGCGTGGTGTATTCGGCGCTGGTCCCCAATCGGCGGGGGGCCGAGGCGGCGATCGAAGCGGGAGCCGATCTCCTCTCGGTCTTCGCCTCGGCGAGCGAGTCCTTCTCCCGGCGCAACACCAACGCCTCGATCGCGGAGAGCCTCGCCCGGTTCGAGCCGGTCTTCGAGATCGCCGCCGGCGCCTCGCGGCCGGTCCGGGCCTACGTGAGCTGCGCGTTCGGCTGCCCCGACGAGGGCGAGGTCGATCCGACGCGGGTGGCCTCGCTCGCCCGCGAACTCGTCGATGCCGGGGCTTCGGAGATCGACGTCTCCGACACCATCGGCGTCGCGGTCCCGCGCGACGTCGATCGGGTGCTTGACGCGGTCGGGGCCGAGATCGATCCATCTCGGATCGCGCTGCACTTCCACGACACCCGAGGCACCGCGATCGCCAACGTCATGACCGCGATCGATCGCGGGGTGACTCGATTCGACAGTTCCTGCGGCGGCCTCGGGGGATGCCCGTTCGCCCCGGGCGCCAGCGGCAACCTCGCGACCGAGGACCTGCTCTACGTGTGCGCCCGCAGCGGCATCGAGACCGGGGCGAGCCTCGCCGACGTGGCGGCGGCCTCCTCGGCGATCGGTGAAGTGCTGGGGCGTCGACTGCCCTCGAAGGCCCTTGCGGCCGTCCGTTCGGGCGTGGGCAACGACCAGTGTCGTTCGGAAGACGGGGCCGCGAGGCGATAGCGGCGGCCCGAGCGGACGAGCCGTACCAGCGCGATCGAGGTGTCGTCGAGAAGCACCGCGTGGGGCTGGTGCGGCACCCGAAATGCGCCGGTGTTGAGGATGGTCCGCTCGCCGATCCGCCAGGCTCCGGGGCGGTGGGAGTGGCCGACCAGCACGAACTTCGCCTCGGGGGCGTGCCGCAGCGCGAAGTCGGCGACGAGGCCCGGATACTCCCGCCAGAAGAGACTGATTCGAAGGAGGGCCAGCGGACGGGACAACAGTCGCCATGGGCGTCCGGACCCACGGGACAGCGCGTTTCGCTCCCACTCCCGACTGGCCGCGTCACGGCTTGCCGAGAGCACCGACTCGAGGCGAGATCGCTCCTGCGGCGCAAACGACTCCAGTCGACTGAGGTAGGCCTCCTGCAGCGCGGATGCGGACGGACTCCACGGTGCAAGGCTGGGATGGACCGCATCGCCGTGGGTCGCGAAGATCGCGCCGTCGGCGAGATGAAGATGTCGTCGCGGCCCGATCAGCGGGTCATGGTTTCCGGCAAGGAAGGTGATGCCGATGCCCAGTCGTTCCGCGCGGCGTCGCAGGCTCTCGACGCCTCGGGCCGCGTCGTCGCGATG
>Ga0075477_10000849_pt1 | contig 13783 bp, 13 predicted proteins | sample DEB08_DNA_FD_76338 | JGI IMG/M metagenome (GOLD analysis project Ga0075477, IMG submission 76338) | Aqueous microbial communities from the Delaware River and Bay under freshwater to marine salinity gradient to study organic matter... | ecosystem: Environmental > Aquatic > Marine > Coastal ...
GAGTTTTTCGCCACTTTGCTGATGCCTGAACCGTCGTCCGAGTTCACGGCGAAAAAGTCCAGCGACGAGACTTCTACCGCCCCGCAGCCTGGCCCCCAACAAACAGCGTCATGAGCAGCTGCCTCAATGGTGAAGAGAGGGTTTTTTGACGGGCCGAGCGAGCAGGGATGAAAACCGCTCGGGAGCGTGCTATGTTTCTTTAAGTGGGCACCCCTAGCTCAACTGGATAGAGCATCGGTCTACGGAACCGAAGGTTACAGGTTCGAATCCTGTGGGGTGTACTTCTACTTTTCGCGATGCGTTGGGCCGAATGTCCCTTCGCGGTTGTCAGAGGGCTTGGAGGTCATAGCTCCACCCTTGCTGCGTCCCGGGCCGAGTGACCTTGGGGGCTTCCTCATCGCGACGCTAGGCTTCCCTCATGGATGCCTCGCTGCCCACATCGTGCACCGAACGGGATTCCGGTCTACCGGTATCGCCCGTGCGGATTGTCGGCTTTGACCCAGGTCTGAATATCACCGGGTATGGCGTGATTGAGTGCCTTGGGGCTCGGGTCAAACTGGTTGAGGCGGGATGTATCCGGTCGCGAGGTGATGGTCTCGCTGAACGGCTGCTGACAATTCATCGAGGTGTGGCCGAAGTCCTGGAGACCTTTCGCCCTGCGGCGATGGCGATCGAGCAGCTGTTCGTGCATGGGCGTTTTCCCAAGACAGCCATTCTGATGGGGCATGCACGTGGCGTGATCTGTCTGGCGGCCGGTCAGAATGGACTCGTCGTGCATGACTACCTGCCGAACCGCGTGAAGAGCATGCTCACCGGCAGCGGGCATGCGAAAAAGCCGCAGATGCAGGCGGCTGTGCAGCGGGAGTTGGGGCTTGCCAAGCCGCCGTCGCCAGCCGACGCGGCGGATGCCCTTGCTGTGGCGTTGGCCGACTATCACCTTCGTCTCCGGCCGCTGCGGTCGGCGGTTCCTGGAAACATGCGTGCGAGGCCCTGACAGTGATTCGTCGTATTGAAGGTGTTGTAGAGCGGGTGGAACTCGATCGGGTTGAGCTGGCTGTCGGCCCCTACGTGCATGAGGTGCTCGTACCGGAGATCGTGCGTCGCAGTCTGCTGCAGCGACTTCAGCAAGAGGTTGCCCTCCACACGCTGGAGTATCTCGAGGGGAACCCCACCCGGGGAAATCTCGTGCCGCGGCTGGTCGGGTTTCTGTCTGAGGTCGAGCGAGAGTTTTTTGAACTCCTCTGCGAAGTGGAGAAAGTGGGCGTTCGCAAGGCGCTGCGGGCGATCGTGCGGCCGGTTGCCGAGATTGCGGCCGCGATCGACGAGCAGGACACCAAACTCCTTGCCACGCTACCAGGGATTGGGGCGGCGACTGCTGAGCAGATGGTGGCCAAACTGCGGCGTAAGATGCCGAAGTTCGCCCTGTTGGTTGCCAAAGAAACACCCGGCGATGCACTGTCGGCGGATGTCTTTGGTGAGACGTTTGACGTTCTGCGGTCGCTAGGGCACTCCGATTCTGATGCTCGCCGGCTCGTCGATGCCTTGCGAAACGAGAAGAAAAAGGTTCGCGATGTGCAGGAGGCACTTGAGGTCATCTATAGACAGGTGCAGCAGCCCCGCTGACATTGGAAGGGGCTCACGCATGTCGCAGGAATCGACCGATGGATCCTTCAATGACCAGTTTCCGCACACCGTCTGTTGAAGGCGAGGGGTTCTCCGACGGCGACGACCGCGATCTGCGGCCGCAGCGGATGGGAGAAATGATTGGCCAGCGGGCCACGTTTGAGAGGCTCTCGATTGCCGTCGATGCCTCGAAAAAGCGGCAAGAGGTGCTCGGTCACATTCTGCTCGACGGACCGCCCGGCCTCGGCAAAACGACATTTGCGACCTGTATTCCCAACGAACTCGGCACAACACTGCAGATTGCCAGCGGTGCCGCCTTGGCCGCCCCGAAGGATCTACTGCCCTATCTCAGCAACGCCGAGGAGGGGTCGGTCTTGTTTATCGACGAGATCCACCGTCTTCCGGCTGCAGTTGAGGAGTTCCTCTATCCCGCGATGGAAGACTTCCGCATCGACATCACCCTCGGTGATGGTGTCTCCGCCCGCACGATCAACATGCCGCTGAGGCCCTTCACGCTGGTGGGAGCCACCACCCGACCAGGGCTCCTCTCCGCCCCGCTGCGTGATCGGTTCATGATGCGGGAGCATCTCGAGTTTTACACAACCGAGGAACTCGCTGAGATCGTGCACCGCTCGGCAGGCAAACTCTCGGTGCCGATGGACGATCGGTCTGCAGAGGAGATCGCTCGCCGGAGCCGGGGAACGCCCCGACTGGCCAACAATCGCCTTCGCTGGATCCGCGACTACTCCACCAGTCGTGCTCAGTCGAGGCTCGACCTCGAGATCGTCCAGGCGGCGCTCGACATGCAAGGGATCGACTGCCTGGGCCTCGATGCCTTTGACCGTCGGTATCTCGAAACGATCTCGCGGGTCTTCGCTGGGGGCCCCGTGGGGATCGAGGCGATCGCCCACACGATGAGCAGCAGTCCTGACACCCTAGAGGACGACGTGGAGCCCTATCTGCTGCGATGCGAGCTGATAATTCGCACGCCCCGCGGCCGCCGCCTCACGCCCCGAGGCGACGAGCATATCGGTGCTGGACCGCGTGGAGATGGCCAGGGAACGCTTTTTGACAGCGAGTGAACGGGAGCCTGATTGACGCAGGAGCCTTCTGCGGGCTACTCTTTGGGGCTCTCCGGGGCCGGCGCCCCGTGAAGCGGCTTTGCCGCTGTGTCCGTTTGAGTTCCCTCGATCTGAGAATCATTCGATGGCCGTTCCTAGGCGACGTCAAACCAACCGTAAGACCGGGTCCCGTCGGTCGCACGACTTCATCACTCCGAAGCAGTTGACGTTCTGCCCAAACTGCGGCAAAGCGGCTCGGACCCATCGGGTCTGTGACAACTGCGGCTACTACATGGGCCGAATCGCCGTGAAAACGGCTGAGTGAGAGAGGGTGAGCGGCCACGGTGGGTGACAGCGATATGGTCAAGAGCGACGACGTCAGCAGCGACGCCGGCTCTTCAGCAGGTGGGCCGGCCCTGCTCTTTCCCGGGCAAGGTGCCCAATCGGTCGGCATGCTTGGTGAGTGGTCGCAAGGACACGCTGCCTGTGGCGAGCTTTTCGCTATGGCGGCGGACATCCTCGGCTACGACCTCGCGGCAGTCTGTCGCAGCGGCCCGCCGGAAAAACTCAACACCACCGCGGTCAGTCAGCCGGCTTTGCTCGTCACGAGTTTGGCTGCTCTGAAGGTGCTCGAAAGCCGGGACGATTCGCCGCTCTCGAATGTCCGGATGGCTGCTGGGCTTTCGCTTGGTGAGTACACCGCTCTTGTCTACGCAGGCTCGTTGAGTGCAGAGGACGCGATTCGGGTGGTGGCGGAACGCGGCCGGGCCATGCAGGACTGCGCTGAAGCCACTCCTGGCGGCATGGTGGCCGTGCTCGGAATGGAGCGTGAGGCTGTCGCAGAACTCTGCGACGTCTGCCGCGACGGTGACGTGCTCGAGGTCGCCAACGTGCTCTGTCCGGGAAATGTGGTGGCCTCTGGAGATAACGCTGCCTGCGACCGGCTTGAAGCGGCTGCTGCGGAGGCAGGGGCTATGCGGTGTGTCCGGCTCGAAGTCGCTGGCGCTTTCCATACATCACGGATGCAGCCGGCCGTTGAGCGACTGGCTGCCGCTCTCGACTCGGTAAAGATTCATCCCCCCCGGCTTCCCGTGGTGAGTAACGTCGATGCCCGTCCCCACGACGATCCTGCTGAGATTCGGCAGCTGCTCGCTCGGCAGGTCTGTGGTGTTGTGGAGTGGAATTCCTCAATGGACTTCATGCTCGCGGAAGGGGTGGACAGTTTCTGGGAGGTGGGCCCAGGCCGGGTGCTACGGGGTCTGCTGAAGCGGATTGCCCGCAAAGTGCCGTCGCACGGTGCGCTCGACTGAGTTGCACGGTTTGTTCGACAGAACGGCCCACTCGTCTGAACTGTTGCTGGCCGTGTGGGCTTCAGCTGCCCTCGTCTGGCCCAGTTATTGCTCGATTCACGCCGTGAGTCGGCGTGTGAGATCCTCCGACGGTACGCTATCGTGGGAGAGCCGGTGGCGGATGCTGCCGCCGGCGTGTCCGACTCACCAGCACACGCGAAGGATCAACGCAGGATGGCCGTGAAGAATGAGCCCCCCCAGGCCCGGGTGACCGTCGACCTTTCTGGCCAGGTGGCGATTGTCACCGGAGCCTCCCAAGGCATCGGCCGAGCCGTTGCCGAGACGCTCGCGGCCAACGGAGCAAAGGTTGCTGCTGTGGCGCGGAATGCGGAGAAACTGGCTGCCGTCGTGGCAGCGATCAGTGAAGCAGGCGGAGAAGCTCAGGCGTTCCCCTGCGATGTTTCTGATGCCGATGCGGTCACGGCAACGGTCGACGCGGTTGTTGAAGCGTTCGGCAAAGTCGACATTCTCGTGAACAACGCCGGTATCACTCGCGACACGCTGCTGCCCCGCATGGGAGACGACGAGTGGGATCAGGTGATCGCCACCAACCTCCGCGGGCCTTTTCTGTTTATGCGAGCGGCAAGCCGACCGATGATGCAGCAGCGATACGGCCGGATCGTCAACGTGGCGAGTGTGTCTGGGATGATCGGTAATCCCGGCCAGGCCAACTACTCGGCGTCGAAGGCGGGCCTGATCGGCCTGACTCGCACGGTGGCTAAGGAGTTGGCAGGACGCAAAATCACCGTGAATGCGGTCGCTCCTGGGTTTATTGGCAGCGAAATGACCGATGCCCTTGGCCCAGCTCTTCTGGACGAGGTGAAGAAGCGAGTGCCTGCGAAGCGTCTTGGTGAGGCTCGAGAAATTGCCGACACGGTGCTCTTCCTGGCCTCGCCCTCAGCGAGCTACCTCACCGCCCAGGTGCTGGTGGTCGACGGAGGCTTGATCGGGTAGGAATGCCTGTGAAACCGGGCTCTGCAGGGAGTGCCGACGGTCTGGACAGTCTCGGGAGTAGCGGGTATATCTGCCTGCGTCACGCGCTGGTCGGGCACGGCATCTCGCCTGTCAAAGAGGTGGTGTTTTTCGTTGCTTTCGCGAACACCATGCGGCAGGATTCGCAGTTGTTCGCAGGAGCTCTTGGCACCGCTATCTCGCGGCATTCGTGTCGTAGGATGTCGGTAGAGATATTTGGACTTCGCTGGCGGTGATTGTGGACCGCCACTGCACGTAACGACCAAACGCGACACGAGGAGACAACACGTGGCATCAGTTCAGGAACGAGTGATTGAGATCGTGGCTTCCCAGTTGGGTGCCAACAAGGACCAGATCACTCCCGAGACGTCGTTCATCAATGATCTCGGTGCAGATTCGCTCGACACTGTTGAGCTGGTCATGGAACTCGAGGAAGAGTTCAAGATCAACATCCCTGACGATGCGGCTGAGAAGATTCAGACTGTCGGTCAGGCGGTTGAGTTCATCGAGAAGAGTCAGGCCTGATCACGTCTTCGTGATTGGCGATGGGGCCGTCCGTTGTCGGCCCCCGAAACCGCGGTTTGGATTGAGCTGGCAGGATGAAGCGTCGTGTCGTGGTGACGGGCTTGGGAGTGGTGACGAGCCTCGGTCGAAAGGTCGACACGTTCTGGGAGCGGGTCGTTCGCGGTGACAGTGGTGTTGGGCCCATCACTCTGTTCGATGTGAGTGGCTATCGCGTGCAGTTCGGTGGACAGGTGCCGTGGGAGCCGGAAGGCGAGGGCATCGCATCACCGAAGGAACTGCGGCGGCTCGACCGTTTCACGCAGTTTGCTTTGGCGAGTGCGACCGACGCGGTCACAGATTCAGGGATCGACTTCTCGAAAGAAGATCCGTTCCGCTGTGGCGTGGTTGTCGGCTCCGGCATCGGTGGTCTTGCCGAGTTTGAAACGCAGCACGAGCGTTTGCTGATGAAGGGCATCGATAAGGTTTCACCCTTCACGATCCCGAAGCTGATGGTCAACTCCGCGAGTGGTCACGTTTCCAGCAAATATGGCATCAAGGGGCCGAACACCGCCGTTGCCACCGCCTGCGCAAGTGCAGCGAACTCGATCGGAGAGGCTCTGCGGACGATCCAGACGGGTGATGCCGACGTCATGATCACCGGCGGGAGCGAGGCTGCCCTGACTCCGATGGGGCTCGCTGGCTTTCAGAATATGCGTGCCCTCTCGTTCCGCAGTGATGCACCGCAGCAGGCAAGCCGCCCGTTTGATGCTGATCGCGACGGTTTTGTGCTCGCTGAAGGTGCCGGCGTTGTGGTCATCGAGGAGCTGGAGCATGCCCGTGCTCGCGGCGCTCGGATCTACGCGGAGCTTTTGGGCTACGGTGCCAGTGGTGATGCTGGCCATATCACGCAACCGGATGAGCATGGCACCGGGGCCGCTCGGGCGATGAGCATGGCCCTACGGGACGCTGCCCTTTCGCCGCACGATGTGCAGTATGTCAACGCGCACGGCACCAGCACGCCGCTTGGCGATAAGGCGGAAACGGCGGCGATCAAAAAGGTGTTCGGTGAACATGCCACTTCGCTCGCGGTCTCCAGCACCAAGAGCCAGTTGGGCCACACGCTCGGCGCCTCGGGTGGTATTGAACTTGTGGTCTGTGCCCTGACGCTGACCCGCGGTGTAATCAGCCCCACGATCAATCTGGAAAATCCGGATCCTGCCTGCGATCTCGACTACACGCCGAATGTTGCTCGGGAGGCAACGGTCGATCTGGCCATGAGCAATAGTTTCGGCTTCGGAGGGCACAACGCCTCCTTGCTGCTCGGTCGGTTTTCCGGCAGCTAAGCCCGTGCGACGCGTCAGGTCAGCGAACTCGCCTTGCGGGCCCTGCCCTGCTCTGCCTACCGTGCCACGCCAGTCTGGAGCGTGCAGCGTATGGGTCGAGCCCTTTTCTTCGCATTCATAGCCGTCGGGATCACAGCCGTGACGGCCGCCGCGGAATCGCCAACGTCTGCGGCTGGGCCTGGTCTGCAGACCGTTTCGGTCGCCCCCACTTCCTGGGCTGATGGCACATCGCTGCCGAGCGAAGACGGGCAGCAGCTGCAGACGTACGACATCTCCCCGTTTGTCGACCAGGCCGGTGTGGGCAGCGAGAAGCTGGTGGTCGATTGGGTACTGCAAGAAACGGGCTATCCAAGCTGGCATGGCGGGCAGCTCGCGGCACTCGCAGCGAATGGCACCACGCTCACCTGTTTTCACACGCCGCAGATGCAGTCCCGAGTGGCCGATGTCGTGCAACGGTTTGTGGGGGATGCTGCAGCTCCGCATCGCTTTCTGGTGCGTGTTGTTGGTGTGGGGAGCCCGTCGTGGCGAGGTGATGTCGCGGCTGCCATGACGCCACTGCCAACAACCACGCCAGGCGTGCAGGCCTGGATGATGCCGCGAGAGTCTGCGGCGTTGGTTCTGGCAACCCTTCGCGGCCGAGTCGATTTTCGAGAAGTGCCCACCGGGCCAGTGCTGGCTGCGAATGGCCAGCCTGCTGTGATTTCGGGAGGCCGGCGACGTTCTTATGTGCGGGATGTCGCCACAGGCATTCCGGCTGCTCCCGGCTGGCAGCCGGTGACCAGTGGGTGCGATGAGGGGCTCTCGGTGGAAGTGCAGCCGCTGATGACGTCGGACGGCACGGCTGTGGAGGCGATTCTCCGCTGCCGGATCGACCAGATTGAGCGGATGGCCACGGTGGCTGTGGCTGTGCCTGCGGCACAAGGTGGGAAGGTGGAGATTGAGGTGCCGCAGTCCTCGTCAGTGCGGGTTGGCGAACGATTTCGATGGCCAGCTACGCAGGCGCTTGTGATCGGCCTCGGGCTGGTGCCCTGGCCGGTGCCGGATCCTGAACGGCCTGGTGGGCCAACGCTGCTCCCTCCGGCGGCGTTGCGGATGGACGTCATGGTGATCGTCGAGCCACGGCTCGCGTCTGCCGCAGCCGTCGCGAGTGGATCCTGAGCAGTGATGTCTGCATCTCGACAAGACATGAACGCCGCCGGCAGCCTATACTTCGCGGCCTCTCAGCAGCGAAAAGCCCCTCTGGCTCATGTGGGCATGCGGGCGGTTTCGGGCTGGCGCAGAGTCCCGGCGGGCCATCGAGCGATGCTCAGGCGACTGCCTGATGAGATGGGACGCGGTGTTGAGGCGATGAACGTCGGTTCCCCGGCGTAATCATATGAGAGAACCCTGGATAGGAAACGGTGCATGAGTTCGTCCGCACAGCGGCGCGTCGTGGTCACGGGCATGGGGGTGGTGAGCCCTCTCGGGCTCGACCTCGAGAGTGTGTTTGAGGCGTTGATGGCTGGCCGAAGTGGCGTGGCGGAAATCGCCGCGTTTTCAACGGCAGGGCTGCCGTTGCACCACGGTGGCGAGGCCACTGAGTTCACCGGAGATATTGCCAACTACGGTCCGCTGCAGAGCGATCAAAAGCGGGCGATTCGTAAGGGGCAGAAGGTGATGTGCCGCGAAAGCCAGATGGCAGTCGCGGCGGCGCAGCGGGCGCTGCAAGACGCTGGCATTCAAAGTGGGGAACACAATCCGCCGCGGTTTGGCTGCGTGTTTGGCTCCGATTACATGCTCACCCTGCCCGGTGATTTCACGACGTCTGTGGCGAACTGCCGGGGCGACGATGGCAGCTTTGCGTTCGATAAATGGGGGGACGAAGGGCTGTCTCGGATGGCGCCACTGTGGCTGCTTCTCTACCTTCCGAACATGCCCGCGAGTCACATTGCGATCTACAACGATCTGCAGGGGCCAAGCAACTCCGTCACGATGCGTGAGGCGAGCGGACACCTCGCTGTCGGTGAGGCTGTCAGCACGATCCAGCGGGGGCAGGCAGATGTCATGCTGGCTGGGGCGACCGGTACCCGGATTCATCCGATGAAGACCGTGCATGCCCTGCAGAGCTGCCAGGTGGCGACAGGAAATGGTGATCCTGCAACCTGGAGTCGTCCGTTTGACGCCGGGCGTTCTGGCATGGTGCTTGGCGAAGGTGCAGGTGTGTTTGTGCTGGAGGAGCTCGAGCATGCTCGGCGTCGTGGTGCCACGATTCATGCCGAGGTCTTGGGACATGGCGCGCGAACAGCCTGCAACGCTCGTTGCATTGGCGATGACCGCCAGGCGATCAGGCTCTCGTTGGGGCGGGCTCTGGAGATGGCCGGCCTGTCTACGACGGATATCGGTCATATTCACGCCCGTGGCGTGAGCACAACGCTCGGCGACCGAGGGGAGGCCGCCGCCCTGCAGGATCTGCTTGGTGATGCGGTGGCGTCCATTCCAGTGGTGGCCGCGAAGAGCCACATGGGCAACCTCGGGGCGGGGAGCGGCATGGTTGAAATGGCGGTCAGCGTGGCGGCGATGCAGAAGAAGACGCTTTTCCCCTTGCTCAACTTCGAATCGGCCGATCCGGAGTGCCCGATCGTCCCGGCGCGTGGCGGTGAGGCTGCTGGTGATGTCTGCCTCTCGGTTTCCGCGACCCCTCAGGGGCAGTCGGCGGCTGTCGTGCTCGGACGCTGGAATGGCGAGGAGAGCCTGGGGTGAGACGTAGCCCGCGATAGCCGTCGCTGTGGCTTGACAACCCATCAGGGTGGCCGTACGGTGCGATATTCCGGCCCATGGGGCCGGATCGGGTTGGTACCGCTGGCTGCGGTCCTGGGACAGAGGGTTTAGCTCCTAGGAAAACCGTCGAAGTGCCTCGCAAGAGGTGCTCGGCGTTCATGACGTGAAGAGCGTCGGCAAAGCCGGCATACTGCCCGGCTCGACGTCCTCGTCCTATGTGGGCTCTCAGTTGGTTGGCGGTGTCGCCAGCGTTCGAGGGCTAAACCACGGGAGCGCCATGAAGCCCGACGAAATTCTTCGCGTTGTAGACGCGATCCACCGCGACAAAAACATCGACAAAGAGATCGTCTTCGGCGCGATCGAGTCGGCTCTCGTCACGGCGTTGACCAAGCAGTACGGCGAGAACGCGGAGATCGCGATCTCGATCGACCGGAACAACGGCCGTGTCAGCGGAACGCACGACGGTGTGGAGATTGACACTCAGGAGTTATCGGGGCGGATCGGCGCCCAGACGGCCAAGCAGGTGATCATTCAGAAGATCCGTGAGGCCGAGCGGGACGCGATTCACGACGAGTATGAAGAGCAGGTTGGTTTCATGGTGTCGGGTGTCGTGAGTCGGCACGAAGGTGCTATGGCCACGGTGTCTCTTGGCGGCACGGAGGCGATCCTGCCCCGTAGCGAGCAGATTCCCGGCGAGTCCTATCATCCCAACGAGCGGATTCGGGCCACGATCTTCGAGGTGCGGAAGCAGGGCAGCCGCGTGAAGATCATCCTGTCGCGGATCAGACCGCAGCTTGTTCAGCGTCTCTTTGAGCAAGAGATTCCTGAGATTGCTGATGGCGTGATCGAGATTCGTGCGATCTCCCGCGAGCCTGGCTACCGCAGCAAAGTTGCCGTGATCAGCTCTGATGCTCGGGTCGACTGTGTGGGAGCCTGCGTCGGTGTCCGCGGGAACCGCATTAAGAACATTGTTGAAGAGCTTGGTGGCGAGCGGATCGACATCGTTCGGTGGAGTGACGACCTGCAGGTGCTCGTCCCCAACGCCCTCCAGCCGGCCGAAGTTGACGAGGTGATCCTCTGTCAGATGCTCGGTCGCGGCATCGTTCTGGTGCGGGAGGATCAGCTCTCGCTGGCGATCGGTCGACGTGGTCAGAACGTGCGGCTTGCGAGCAAGTTGTGCGGCTGGGACATCGAGATCATGACTCGTGATGAGCTGGATCAACAGATCGAGAAGGCGGTCGAAGGCTTTGCATCGATTGAGGGCCTTGAGCCTGACGTGGCAGAACGGCTTGTTGGGGAAGGCTTCCTGTCGTACGACGATCTTTCGGTGATTGAGCCGGAAGATCTGATGGAGATGGGCGGTCTCTCTGAGGAAGCGGTCGATGCGATCGTAACCGAGGCCGAGCGTCGCGCCACGATCGCTGAGGAGGCTGCGGCTGATCAGCGGCGTCGCCAGCGGGAGCAGGAGCAGCTCGAGGCTACTGCTGCAGCGGTGGCAGTTGAGGCCCCGTCCGAGGAGGCAGCTGCTCCGGAGGCCGATGACGCCGAGCCAGAGTCTTCCGAGGATTCAGAAGAATCGCAGCCTGAAGAGCCATCGGCAGGAGAGGTCCCAGACGCGGAATAGCCGCATAGGACAGGGGCCGTTAGCTCGATTCTGCTGAATCGAGCTAACTGTGAGCCGGTGTGCGGCAGATGGATTCGATTTTTCGGGCATGTGAATGATAGACTACGAGTTCAGGATAAGGACTCCCGAGGTGGAAGAGGTGAGGCACGTGACAGGATGAGCGGACCATGCACGACGTCGTGAAGGTGTCGGCACGGGTGTCACCGTGGTGGTCGCGATGCAAGTGAGCAACGCGACATCGTGGAGAAAGGGCATCCCTTGCGACGGTATGGGGCTCGCAGCCCGTCTGCAGACGCAGGCGATGATGCGACCCAGACGGTCAGGTTCAGGATTCCTGGTAGCGAAACCTGATTGCCACACGGCAATCACCGGTTTGGCCTGTGGGCATGCCCACGCCGCCGACGCAACGGGAGAACTGCTGCAGCCGAATGTTCGGTTCAGCAGGGATCGACAACAGGGTGATCTGAGACTGGATGAGCGGTTGGCGTTGGCTGGTGTTGCTAGCGACGTCGCCGGAAGGGTAGCGAGTGGCAGTTCGTATTTACACGTTGGCCAAGGAGCTAAAGCTCGACAGCAAAGAGCTGGTCGAGTTGTGCTCCCGTGCTGGTATCCACGACAAGGGGTCAGCCCTCGCCAGTCTCAGCGACGAGGAAGTCGCGAAGCTGCGGGAGTTCATGTCGGCGAAGTCCAAGCCGCCGGAGCGTCCGTCGGTCGCTCAGGCTGCCGTCAAACCGCCCGCCGCCGAAAAGGCGTTGCGTCGCGAGGACTACATCGCGCCGACCGGCGTCACGGGCCGGGCGTCGAAGCCCGCCGTGAGGCCCTCGGCGACTCCGCCTGTTCGGCACTCTTCGAAGCCGCCTGTTGAGCGGTCATCCACGGCCACGCCGAAGGTCGACGTGGGCACACCGTCCGCCCTTCCTCAGCCCCCAGTGCCGACGGCAGTCAGGCCGGAGGCTCCCCTGCCGAAGTCGCCTCCGCCTGCCAGCGCTGCTCCTCCAGTGCCAACGCGTCCGCCGCGTCAACCTCTACCTCCACCGATACGTCGGGTCGGGGAGCTGCGAGCTCAAAACACTGGTGAAGACAAGCCTCGACCGACGGTGAAGCCCAAGTCGGTGTCGCGGCCAGCTCCGAGGCCGGCGTTTAAGCTTGCTCCGATGCCTGCAGCAAAGAAGCCTGTGGCACGAACAAGCCAGGAGCCCGCTCCGCAAAAGCCGGACGTCAAGCTTCCTCTCGACGCGATCAGGAGCGCCAAGGCTGGCGGTGCGAAGCCGCTCGCTGAGCACATGCGGAAGCATGAGCAGCGGCAGGCAGACGCCGGACGGCCGCGTCCAGGTGGTGTGCGTGGTGGCGAAGCCAGCCCGCCTCCGCTGATGGAGGCAGGCGGCAGGCTTCGCCGGTCGCCGCAGGGGAAAGGCCGAAGCGATGGTGGTGACCTGCTGGGCGGTCGCGAAGTTCGTCAGCTCGCTCGCAAGAGAACAACCGGCCGTCGTGGGCGTTTTGGAGAAGAAGACGATCGCGGTATGCGTCGCCGTCGCCCACAGCGGCAACGAAGGACGGTGTCTACAGCGGCACCTCGCAAGACCAATGCGTCGCTTCAGGTGCCCTGCACCGTCCGCGCATTCTCGGAGGCGATTGGGCTGGCTGCCAGCGAAGTCCTCAAGCGGCTGCTCAACTTTGGCATGGAGACGATGCCAAGCATCGGTATGTCGCTCGATCGCGACATGGTCGAACTCCTGGCTGCTGAAATTGGTGTCGAACTCGACATCAAGACGCCAGAAGACCTTGAGCAGGATCTGATCGCCGGCTTTGAAGCTGTCGAAGAGGATCCCGCACTGCAGCAGCCGCGTCCGCCAGTTGTGACGTTCCTCGGCCATGTCGACCATGGAAAGACGTCGCTGCTGGATCGCATCCTTGGGATCGACGTGGCGGCAGGGGAAAGTGGTGGTATCACGCAGCATATTCGGGCCTACACCGTGACGCGTGACGAGAATAATCATGCGATTAAGTCCGTCACGTTTGTCGATACTCCTGGCCACGAAGCCTTTACGCAGATGCGTGTTCGTGGTGCCAACGTGACCGACTGTGCGGTGATCGTGGTGGCGGCAGACGACGGTCTGATGCCGCAGACCGAAGAAGCGATCAGCCATGCTCGGGCGGCGAACGTGCCGATTGTGGTCTGTATCAACAAGATCGACCTGCCTGGGGCGGATGTCGACAAGATCTACCAGCAGCTTGCGGCGAACGAGCTTCTGCCGAGTGAGTGGGGTGGCGAAACTGAGGTGGTCAAGACCAGCGCCCTCACCGGCGAAGGTGTTGAGGATCTGCTTGAGACCCTGCTGACGATCGCAGAACTGCACGACCTGCGGGCAAACCCAGATCGTGATGCCGCGGGAGTCTGCCTCGATGCATCTGTTCATGAGGGCCGCGGTGTGGTGGCCTGCTTGATGGTGCAGAAGGGCACACTCAAGGTGGGGGATGCGGTCGTCTGTGGCGAGGCGAGTGGTCACGTCAAGTCGATGACCGACACGCTCAACCGACGCCAACGACTCA
>Ga0075477_10000853_pt1 | contig 13770 bp, 11 predicted proteins | sample DEB08_DNA_FD_76338 | JGI IMG/M metagenome (GOLD analysis project Ga0075477, IMG submission 76338) | Aqueous microbial communities from the Delaware River and Bay under freshwater to marine salinity gradient to study organic matter... | ecosystem: Environmental > Aquatic > Marine > Coastal ...
CCTGAATTCAGCTGGATGACAGTTGAAGGTAATGTTAATACATCTCCTGTTGGTGTTGCTAAAGTCGGTAATGTAGGTGGACGTTTCAATATCTATCGCGATACTCGTACAGAAGCTAATTACAATATGGGATCTGGTACTAAGGTTGAGTACGCATTACTTGGATACAAGGGCCCAGAATATTATGATTCTGGTATCATTTACTGTCCTTATATCCCTGTTATGGTTCAGCGTTCTATCGACCCTAACGGATTCTATCCTAAGGTTGGTCTCCTAACACGTTATGGTGTTGTTGATCATCTCTTTGGTGCTTCCAATTACTATCACACTGTGTTTGTAACTGGATTAGAAGACGCTATCGGTGGCTATAAAGCATATCAGTAATTCAGATAATATAAATTAAAAACAAAAAAGGCTCGCGAAAGCGAGCCTTTCCTTTTATATGGGTAGTAAAACTACTGTCTACCTGTCTTAGCCCAAGGAACTTCTTCGTTCCACATCTTATCTTCGATCAAATGTTCATGAGAGCATCGCTGAGGGTTGATATCCCAACCACCACGCCTTACATACAAACAAGTAACAGATAGCTGTATAGGCTTATACTCATCCCATAAACGCTTATAGATGGTCTCACAAATCTCTTCATGAAAGTGACATTCATCTCTAAAAGATACGATATACTTAAGCAAACTATCATGAGTGGGTAAGTAGTTACCCTTCATCTTAACATATACATCGCCCCAGTCTGGTTGTGAAGTAACACGACAATTACTTTTTAGTAGTTTAGAGAATACTCTTAGTTCTTTATTTTCTTCATAGCTAATAGTCTGTAAAATGGTAGGGTCTTCAGAGTATTGTTCAATGTCAAGAGAAACAAACTTATCTTCTAAGCATTCATACAATAGTTGATCCCTCAAAAACTCTCCGGTTCTATTCTCTAGATTGATAGGATCAAATAATTGTACCTTTACATCAGTCTCTAGTAGTTCGCTTAAATCTTTTTCAGCAGTTGTCTTAATATTACCAAAAACCTCACAGACGTCTTTACCTAGTTTCTCCATATTAAAGCTATTCCAATAAAGCTTCATAGATTTGGATTCTACAATGTATTTACTATTACAAGGATAAACTACTTTAGCCACGAAAGCTGTAGGGAGACCTGATTCTAGCAATGCAGATACTTCATATCCATTCCATACATCACATCCTACAAAGGGGAGACTATCATCTTCGATATTTAGATGTGTCCTATTGTTCGCTCTAGGTTCTCTCACAAGAAGAGATGGGTCGTATGTAGATTTATACTGACTTGATTGCCCTAGGTGCTTGCTAATTGCGCTGTTGTCTAATTTACTCATAGTTCTAAAAATGGTCTAATTTGATTATATCTTTCTTCTACTGTACCTGATAGTTTAATAACGTTATCAAAACATTCAATACCAATAGCATTATAAATGCCTACAATACTATCTCTAAATTCTTTATCTGCAGATCTTACTCCATCGTCTACTAACTTAACATCTCTAGGATCTGTATAAAAAATCTTAGCATACTTATTAACATAACAATCTAACAAACATTTAGTTAGTCTATATGTTTCTATACTTACTTTTTCACGTTCAAATAAGTATCTAGTATAAACATATACATCTACAATACAACGATCTAGTAGATACTTACCATTAAGTCTGATATTACGTAGATGGTCCTCACAAATTAGTAACTGAGTTTGATCATAATTGTTAGCTGTATTGTTAATATCGAAACCATCACGATGTATTTTTCTAGTAACTTCATCTACATACTTAAAGTTCTTGTGTCTCTCTTTGCAAAGTTTAAGCAAAGTAGTCTTACCCGTAGATTGAGCACCTGTAAACGAATATATCATAACTTATCACCTAAAAACTCTTTCCATAATTCTACTGACATACCATGTAAACCTCCAATCAATTGTTCTAGAGATTTAAAGCAATTTTCTACTTCAGATACTGCAACTACTTCTCCAGAGTCTAGCTCAGGAATCACTCTATGTATAACACACCCTACTTTGTCGTATTTTATTTTACTATTATATACCTTTTCCTGAGGATTAAAACCTTTTAATTCAGGATACTCGGTTATAAGACCTGGATGACCGTTAAAGATTCTAGTCTTATCACAAAAGTTAGGAGGTAGTATTCGCAAATATCCATGTAGAGTAACTAGTACATCTTCTTTCCACTTCTCATTAAGTATACTATAGCCCATATAGTCGGCTATATTCATATAGTCTACCTCTTTTGGCCATTTAGGAATGTGAACTAAGCTTACTCTGTCTTGTCCTGGTGGGGTTGCGTCTATTCTATCTACAAGTTTCTTGTTTACCCCCTGTAGGTCTGTACGGTTAGTAACTACGTAATCAGGCCATCTACCTATGCCTTTGCTGATTTCAACAATTTCACTACCAGTTTGAGAGAAGAATGCTACCCATTTTTTATACATAACGCTTTAGAATATGTTTGAACATTTTAGTATTGTACATGATATCTTCTACTTGATCTTCATTAGGTTGAGCAGATATTAGATCAGCTAACAACTGAGATGGCTTGTGAGTTAAACCTTGATCTCCATTGTATCTATAACCTAGTAGACCTGCTACAACAGGATTAGAAGTATCAACAGAACGAATATTATATTTACCAGGGTAGTGTGAGAATTCTCGTGCTAGACTTGCGCCGAGTAGGTGATGCGGTTTACGATAATTCCAGATACCTTCACTAACAAGTCGTTCAATTAAGTGTTGACGACCGTAAGTGAACTTTTCGAGTTTAGTTTCACCATTACCTGTGAGCTGATAGTAACTAAAGTCAAAGCTGATAGCGATATAATCAGCCTTATCCGACATAAACTTATAACATTCAGAGATTTCTTTCCAAGTCTTACCTTGAACAGCACCAATTCTCAAGCATTCCGGTCGTCCTATGTAATCGCTAGTAAACTTCTCCCAGGATTCCATTGTACCTTCTGCATCTTCAAGTACATCAGGTACAATATAGTAGTTAGGATTGATTTTTCTGATCCAGTCAATGTATTTCTGTGGATCAAACGAGTGACCAAGTTCAAAAATGGAATTATCAAGCAAGATTTCTCCTTCAGGGCGCATTGCTTTGTATTTTTCTAGAAACCATTCACAATATTCAGGTTGTTCTTCCATAAGATGAACAAGACAATACTGATAATCGTTATATTCTAAAGATTTCTCTAATAGAGCTATAGGGGATTCATGCGATACCTTAATCATGCTACTATTATATGAATTCTCAATATAAGGTCAAGGATTAAATACTTATAATGGCTTTTAGTTTAGGAAATTTTGTTAAAGATCAAGCTGATACTGTAAAAAGTACGCTAGCTCCATCTAATGTTTTGGAAAGAGTAACTCCAAGACAAGTTAAACAAATTTTAGGTGCTGATCCAAAAAATGCAATAAATAACGCTCTTGGAAATCTTTCTGGTATAAAGATGAGTCAGGTTGTTGCATCAGCAGGACAATATCTTAAAAGTCAAGTTACTAGTCTCATACAAGGTACTATAAGTCAATTAGAAGCTCAAATTGCGGGTTGTATAAACAAAGCGATAAAGGATCTTTTAGATAAAAATCCTATAATTGAGAAAATATTGTTCTTTGATCAATTTATTAATGCTGAGCTTGGCAAACTTAAAAACAAACTTGAGAGTAAAATCGATAATGCTTTGAGAAAATTAGCTTATGACAAATTAAACATACATCAACGCGTGCGTTTTAAACAAAAAATAGCTAGTGCTATTAAAAAAATATGCCCTGATGCATCACCTGCAACTCCTTCTCAAGTTCGTCAGTATAAAGATTTGTTTAACAAAGCTAAAGATAGTGTAAAAGAAGGTTTACAAAAAGATGAGCCTGTAGGAGAGACTATTCCAGCTAATTTGGTAAATAATAGTCCTGCTAGCCCTACTAGTACTCAAGAAGCTATACCATCTGGTTTGATTCAGTGGGAAGATAATGAAATATCTAACACTATGAAGAGGAAATTAAAATCAGACCCTGATAAGTTAGCTGAAGTTTCTGAGGAGGTAAAAAATGAAGCAGTAGCGGATATATATAAAGAAGCTATAAGGCAAAATATAGACGCAAGAGAAGGTACTCCAGTACCATGGAAAGATATGTTCGGTAAACCTGATAAAGTCGAAGGCCCAGTTGCACCGGAATTAGCTGGACCTCAAGTACCTGAGCTTGAAGGCCCGTTAGAATTTTTTACTAATCAAGAATGGTACGAAGATAAAGCAAACTAATATTATGTCCCAAGATTTATATATTAATGCAAGTAAAACTAGTTCGTTAAAAAATACTAAAAAGTATTATGGTAACTATTTAGGTATAGTTATACAAAACAATGACCCGGAAAAGAGTGGTAAAATTAAAGTTTGGGTTCCTCATATTAGTCCTTCTGTTTATTTAAAATGGACAGAATCTAATGAAGATAAGAGTTTTAAATTTATAGGTAAGAATATTAACAGTGATATAACTGATATTGTAGAAGACCTGAAAGGTATTTTACCATGGGCTGTTTGTGCTGCTCCATTAAATGGTACATCAGGATCGGGTAGATATAATGCCTATACTCAAAATGCGACTATATCTGATAGTAATAATATTAATGATCACAATTTCAATGAGAGTTATACTAAAACAAAGTATAGTTTAAATAATGATGGTATAGGAGAAAAACCTGGTAGAAAATATGAATTAAATAATTTAAAAGTTAATGACGCATTTACTGATGCAAGTGAAACTCCTTTCGAAAACGCAAATAAGTATGGTTATAATTATGTTCCATCTACTTATAGTAATTCAGCTAAGGGATCATTTTCTATACCTAATGTAGGTTCTCATGTTTGGGTATTTTTCGATGATGGAGATCCTAATAGCCCTGTATACTTTGCAGTTAGTCATGGCTCTGAAGATTGGAAATCTATATATCAAAACAATAGCAATCCAGGGGTAGACTACCCAGGTAGCTTTGAAAACAAAAACTCTGGGTTACAAGACTATAATCATAATACAGAAACATATCGCAACAAATATGTTATTAATCAAAAGGGTGGCACGTTTGAAATAGTCAATACTGATAATAAAGAGAGTTTAAAGTTTACTCACTTCAGTGGTTCATTCAAAGAGTTGAATAACTATGTAAACATTGAGTTTGCAGTTAATAATGACCAAAAATTAGTTATAGGTGATCAATTTGAAACTATAAGGGGTCATAAAAATGAATACACTCAAAGAGATTATGATTCTATTTGCATAGGTGATAAGTATACTAAAATAGGGAATCAAAAATTTGATATATTTAAACAATACAAAGATCTTTTAGATAATGTTGCAGATGCAAAACAGTTATTCGAAATAAAAAGAGCTAAAAAGATTGAAACTGAGCAAGGTTTTTTCAAAAAGACAAGTGCCTTTCAAACTCAAGATGGTACATTCGGTCCTTGCCCTCTTTGTAAAGATACAAACAGGCACAAAATATGGGATAACAAATATGAGTTTGGTTCTATTGTACATCAATCTTATAATAGTAGTAAGAGTGCTGTCAATTTCGACGATGTAACATCTACTAATGATAATACTAGCGCATTATTAGTATTGCCTAACGATACTAGTGATATGCTTGGCTCTGGTTCTTGTCCTGTTTGCGATGGAACGGGTTATAGTCCGAGTACATTTAACGGTGAATGGGCTAAAGAAGAAAAAGATGAGTTTGTAATAGAAAAACTCAAAGTAATAAACAATCAGTTAGTTGACCTCGAAAAAGAAATGGGTATGGGTGGTAATGAGATTGTTTCTATCACTAAAAATAAATATGAAAATATTGGGTTAGTGTTTAATGATTTTCCTTCTATAAGAGTTGATGACTCAGGTAAAATTGATATCGATCAAGTATTAGTTTTCAACAAAGGAGTATCCCCGACATTCGCGAAAAGATCTTTATTTGAGTATGTCCATGTAGATGATCTACCTGGTGGTAGTTTGATACAAAATGTGAACAATAAATGGAACGTTCAAGTTGGAGCAGGAGGGGTATCAATAAAAACTGTAGGTGGTTTAGATATAGGCGGAGCTATTACTAATGTAGTTGGTCAACAAACTAATATTGTATCTGAGGAAGAAATTAATATCGATGCTAAAGTTGTTAATATTGCTGCAGAGATGTTAATGTTGCGTAATAAAAATAAAAAACAAGTTGTAGTAGATGGTAACTTAGGGGTTAAACAAAATATCGTTGTTGGTGGAGCTATGCATGTAGAGGGAGAACTTAGCGTACAACATATAACAGCTCCTGTGGAAATACAAGAAACAGAAGCTATTACATTATTCAGTAAGCTGCTTGGAGGTCTTAAATTCAGATGCAGAATCTCTAACCATTCTCGAAGATATAAAAACAAAGGTACTTGTACTATAACTTTATTATCAGATAGTAATGACGACAAAGTAAAAGCATATCCACATACTCATCCATTCAAGAATTTACCTCTCAAGTTAATGAAGAATAAAGATGATGTGCGTAAGATAGGTCAAGCAGCTAATGAAGACTTCCCAGGAGCAGCTATACCAGTTATACACGAAGATAAAGGACCTGAAGAAATAGATTAATTATTGCAATACCTTTTCTCGCTTTTGACCTGTTTTAATATTGAGAATAGCTAAGTAAGTAGTAACACTCGACTTATAAGAAAAGGTCACTATATCTCCAGATAATACAGGTGGATTCACAATAGTACCAGAAAAACCGTGAGTCTTAAACACACTATTATTTTTTGCGTTTATTATCTTGATAATAAAGCCTGATGTTTGTTGATCTGCCTCAATATAAAAATGCTCCGGATTCATTGTAATTATTTATTAAAAGGATAAATAATATTATATGGCAGATATCAAGAAAGCAAGAATTTTTCTACGTAGAGGTACAGACACTAGTAGACTCAGTACTGAGCTTTGTGAAGGGGAATTAGGCTATTCTACAGATGGTATACGTGTGTTCGTAGGGGATGGTGGTACGTTAGGTGGTAATTCACTTGGAACTAAAACCTTTTTCCTTACTGCGGGTAGTGATGTTACTACCCTTACAGCTGTTACAGCTGATGGACGCGCTGAACCAGGGGACCTTGCTTTTGTTTCTACATCTGCATATTATTTAAGTTCTTTCAATTCTTACGTAACCACTAGTACAACTAGTACTCCTAATACAGCTGTAGGGGCTGTTTACGCTTTATCTGCTAGAGACGGTGCGTCTGGTGATTTAACTTGGGTTAATGTTAACTCTGGTATCCCTATTTCATTTATCGATATTCCTGATGATAGTATTCCTGCAGATAAGATCCATGGTGGTACAATATCTGGTAATGTTACTTTAGTTGGTACTATAGAAACTCAAGACACAGTAACTCTACAAGGAGTGGCTACTAACGCACAAAAGACAATTACAGGTTCTAAGTTCTTTCCTTTAAGTATTAATAGTTCAGGTACTGTACAGGCTTTGAGTAGTGTAGCTCAGTTAGGAGACAACACCACCACAGCGTTGTTTTTATCAGCAGGTAAATCAGGTGGTACAGCTTTATATGGAGATTCAGCGGGTAATAGTACGAATGCTACTGCAGGCGTATCTGCTTCTTTAACTACGACAGGTGGTTACACTGGGGACTCATCTACGTTTACTTTGAGCGCAAACTACTATCCTTATACTATCAGTATTACAGATTTAAGAGCAGCGACTGGAGATAATAATTTAACTTGGGATGAAATTGAAGAGTTTCACTTCCAATTCTATTCTGTTAATGGAGAAAATAAGGCAGGATTTTTTGGTTACTACAATGAGAATAGAAATGGTAATGTTATACTTGAGTATAATCTTAATGCTACTTCAGGAGCAACATTAGTGGACAGAGTTACTCATGGTCATCATATTATACCTAATGCATATGTTACTACAGAGAGCTTAGTTTTACATATAGGCCAGACTGCTGCTGGTGGAAGTGGTCAAGCTCATTTAGTAGGTATAGTACGTAGAAATTAATCACTCGTAAACTTCGAGTGTTACATCTTGACCAATGTAGGGTATAAGTTTCTTTACATCCTTCACAAACTCTCTTTGGGCTTTTTTATTTTTTATCTTTTTTGATTCTTGATATAGGTTAAGTATGTAGTCTGCTGTTATTACTGTATCTTTTTTTACTGGGTCTTGTTTATTTTGTTTCGAAACCATATAAATACTTATTAATGTCATCAATAAAATACATATATGACGAACAATCTAAAACATTAGAAACTGAAACCGGTGATTTGTTTATAGATAACAATGCAAATATAGCAATTTTTGATAGCATTACCCAAGTTTATCAATATTTAAAAGAGAACCAACTCGAGCCTGCTGTAGGTAGGAGAGTTAATATGAATATAAATAATTCAATATGAGTAATATTTATCCAGAAGTAGTTTCTAGATTTTCAAAAGATAGAGTTTTAGAGAAGTTTGATACCCCTCAAAATACTTTACCTTACACTCTGGATGATATCAAGATTAGTCACAATGAGTATCTTTTAAATCATGTATACAATGATGTAATTTTCAAATTACATACAAATTTCTTATTCTTAATTGCAAACGCAGAAATTTATACATCAGATTCACCTACTCTAGGTGTTAAGAGTCTTCAACTAAACGAGTCCCTTACTAGTAACTTTCAGACAATCAATACAACTGTTACTGGTACAAAAACTTTATCTACGGTTAATGATGTATTTTTTATACAATCACCCAATTCTACAGATAATATAGTTTTCAACTACGGGACAGATAAGAGTTATATATTCAAAACCAATAGTGACTACACTTCAATGTCTGGTATTTTATCAGGTAATGAAATTGAGTTTGGTAGAGACTTCAAATTTGATAGTGTGGTTTCAGTAGACAGATCTGGAGACTTTTTATTTGTATTAGATAAAGGTAATAATACAATTTTTAAACTAGATATATCAGGTATATTATATAATGATCCTGCAATACAACGTACAGGATTGGATGATAATAAACACCCTGGTAGGTACTTAGTTAAAACTGTTGGTGGTAAAGGTAAAATTAATAGAAAAAATAAATTAACTAATCCTGAAAGTCTTAAAGTATATAATGATGAGGTTTTTGTTTTAGATAATGGTAATCTATCTATTAAAGTTTATGATCTCAACTTTAATTTTAAAAGAGATTTAGTTGATAAAAACTTATTTTTAAATGGTGATGATATACCAGTAAGTATAACTGTAGATTCAGAATCAGATTTATCTCTTCAAAGCAAAATTTTTATTTTAACTAAGCACGGATCTATTGTTACCTTCTCTACTGACTTTAGTAATAAAGAGACTTATAAACCATATGGTTTATATAGTAGCCAGTTAGATTCTGTTTATGATGAGCAAAAGAACTTCAAAAAAATCATATTCAGTCCTAGAGAAAGAAACGTTATATACGTTGTTACAAATAAAAGAATAATTAAGTTCTATAAAACTAACCTTAGTACGCCTATAGGTGTTTTCGACTTTGATCTTAACGAGGTTAATTTAGAAAAAATTAATAGTGCTGATTTTACATCTATATCTGCGGTAGATAATTTAGCTTTATTTACATCTTTAAGTTCTGGTGAAACTAAGATCACGTTTTATAAAGATCAAACTATACAAGAAAAATTATATCATACTAATTTTTATAATAATTGTTATACATTTAATGATATCAAAATTGACACTCAAGAATTAGTCAATTCAATTACCTTCAATAAAACAACTGAAAAAATAATATACAATCATAGTTCATTTTTTGAAAACATATACAAAAAAGTTTATGGTAGATATGATAGTACAAGAGTACCTAAATTAAGTACTGTAGTAGAATCAACATTTGATATACCTGCATCTTTAAACATTAGTAACGATTTTTATGTTGGTATAAATGAACCTATATTAACAGATGTTTTAAATAGAACAATATCAAAGTTATATGATCAACAGGTTGATATTTTCAATATACTAAAAGAAACTTATCTTACTCAAAACCCACCTGTAAATGTACCTGAAGTACTACCATCTAAAACAGATATTGGTAACTATGATTTAATCAGTATATCCACACTAGATCAAACTGTAAATGCAAACAGCCCTGCTATTTATACTATAACAAGAAGTCTATCAACAGGTACTAGAAAAGTAAACATATATCATTCCTTAGGAACAAATACAGTAGAAACTGATATTAAAAATTTTATTAGTTCTTCAGAACCCTTACAACTTACTTTTGCAGACGGGGAAACAGAGATAGAGTTTGAAGTAGAATCTAAAAAGTTTTATGGTAGTACTAATAAGTCTGTTGATATTGTTCTTAGTGAACCTGATACCGGTGCAGTATTAGAACAAACTAGTTACGAGCGTACAACTACTATTCAACCTACCGTACCAACATATACTATTAGTCTATCATCTGGCAATCCTACTTCAATGAAAGAAGGGGATATTAAAAACTTTGCATTAATTAGAACTAGTTCTGATAGCACATATTTAGATGAAGTTAGCTGTAATATATATACTGATGATATTACTACTACAAGTGATGATGTAAATCATATTACAGATTATTATACTTCTAATACTGTTCCTACATCATATGCTACAGTTGCGAATGATGATTTTGTTAGTGTAGGAAATAATGCAGTCTCAGCTAAAAATATACATAATTCATCTAGTAACGGTTCTGTTATATTTACTAGTAATATTAGCGCTGTATATTTTAGTATGTCAGCTGCGAAGAACGCTGGTGACTCAAGATGGGAGACCTTTTCTATTAATGTTACAAATCCAAGCGAAGATTCCACACTTGGTAGCATTACAGTACAAAATGTTTCTATTGCCAATTTAGTTGAGATAGAGTTAGATTTAGATAGTAATATTTCTACCTACAATGCAGGTTTAGTTAGTGGTGCTAACATCTGGGAAGTTCTTTCAGCAGATAGTACATATAAGTCTATCAGTTCCACTCACCCTATATCTGCATCATTAACCCTATCAGATAATTTAACTGTATATAGCCCTTCAATATCTACTGGTGCGATATACTTTGACTCTGAAGGTATTTCTAATCCATTAGTAGATGGTAGTATTTTAAAAATTATAGTACCTACAACATCATACATTATAGGTAAAGGTGGTGATGGTGGTGATGGTATTTTATGGTATCAAGGAGACACAGGTGTAGATATTTCTGATGCAGATTATGTTAAATATCGAGAGACAGCTGCTCCTGGGGCTACAGGTCAAGATGGTGGTATGAGTATAAGTTTATCAGGGTTTGCAACCCTATCTATTGACAATAGTGGTTATATTTATGGAGGAGCAGGAGGAGGAGGAGCAGGTAATTTGATGCTTGCTCCTGCAGCAGATTTTGATATTTTCGAAACTATAGAAAACGCTCTAAGTGCATCCGCTGGCGGAGGTGGAGGAGCAGGCATCGTTCCTGGTGGAAATGGCCAAGGAGGTTCTTTATACCAAAGTACAGAAACGTTTGTGTTTTCAGGTGTATCTGGAAATGCATCAGGAGGAGGTGCTGGTGGTACTATAGATCTCACAGTTGTAGGTTTAGATCAAACTCTCTTTAAGATAATGTCTGGTGCAGATGGTGGTGATTTTGGAGAGTCTGGTCAAGGTGGTGATACTCCAGGAGACCCTACAAGGGATATTGTATATAGTAGCTCTGAATGGGCTTCATTGCAAGATGAATTCAAAACAAGATTTCCTGGTGGTTCTGTTGGTTATATATATAATGGAACATCCAGCTGGAGTAATAGTGCTTCTGATATAAGTAACTCAACAGGTACATTTACAGGTAAGGAGATATAAACTCTTTGGGAATCAAGGGCAATGAAGTTTAGCAAAAACGCGCAAAGCGCACTTACAATATCAAAAGAATACGCGACAAAGTTTAATAGTAAAAATGTAGGTACAGAACATTTACTGATCGGTTTAATTGAGAGTAATGATAGTACTTTAAATGACACTTTTACTAAACTCAACGTTAGCACTCTGCATATAAAAGAAGTAATTACTTCTATACTTAACATAGATCAAATCAATAAAACTCAAAAGCTATCCCCTGTTATAGAATTCACCCCTCGAGTTTTAAAAATTATTGAATTTGCAAAAGGTATATCTCAAAAGCTCAATAAAAACACAGTAGAGGTCATACATTTATTCCTTAGTCTTTTATATGATAATGACGGTGTTGCTGTAAGTATATTGTTAGAATATGGATTAGATTTTGATAGTGTAAAAGTTATTATCAAGAAAGAGTTTGGAGAAGAGATAGATAATCATATTAGTAAGAGCTTACCTGAATCTATTTCTCCTTATTTAGATGATATTTCTAAAGAGGTTGAAAATGATAATTTACCGGTAAAGTTTGTAAGAGATATCGACTACAATAAGATTTTTATGACCTTAGGAAAGAGGCATAATACTAATTTAATTATTACTGGTGATCCAGGAGTAGGTAAAAAGGATATAGTATATGAAATAGCTCGTCGTATATACAAAAAACAAGCTCCTGAAAGTATATGCAACAAAACAATATTAGAAGTAAAATTAAAGTCGTTAATTAGTGGTACAAAATATCGAGGAGACTTTGAAAGTAGAATAGAAATAATTCAAGACTTCTTAAAAAATAATAGTAATATAATATTATTCATTAGTGATATTTCTTTGATTACAAGAATAGAAGGTACAAGTAATATAGAAGAATATTTTAGCGAATTATTTGAAATTGATGATATCAATTTCATAGGATTATGTGATACTGATAATTTTAAAAAACATATTGATAGAATCTCTTATATAGTTAGTAACTTTGAAGTAATAAATATATCACCTACTAACAAAAAAGAAACCCTCGATATTATATCTGGTAATATAAAACAGTATGAGGATTTTCACGGTGTAAAGTATAAAAAAGAAGTTTTAAATTATGCTATAGATTTGAGCTCTAGATATATTACAGATAGATCTCAGCCTACAGCAGCTATTAATTTAATAGATGAATGCGGTGCATATGTTAAGATAAAAAATCAGAATATTGATGAGGAGTTTATTAAGACGAGAAGGAAACTCGATGAGCTAGAAAAAAAGAAGGTAGAGCTTGTTAAAGAATATAAACTTGAAGATGCATCTCATGTAAAAGAAGAGCAAAATAAAATTGAAATTTCAGATAATATACAACAAACTAATTACCAAAAAATTAAAACCGTTGATAATAATGTTCTCAAACATATAATTTTTAAAAAGACGGGTATACCTGTATCAGATATTAATGGGGCTCTACCAAACTTATTAGAAGTAAGAGAGAAATTATATAAAAGTTATGTATCTCAATCTAAAGCAATTGAGAGTATAATTAACCATTTCAAAAGAGTTAAAACAGGCCTGCAGGATCCAACAAGACCATTAGCTAGCTTTCTATTTCTTGGTCCTACTGGTGTAGGTAAAACTTATTTATGTGAACTTATAAGCGAAGAATTTTTTCACAATAAGAGCAACTTTCTCAAAATAGATATGTCAGAGTATATGGATAAGCACTCTGTGAGTAAACTTATAGGTTCCCCGCCTGGTTATGTAGGTTACGGAGAAAGATGTTTGTTAGGAGACTTTGTTAAAGAGAAACCC
>Ga0075477_10000854_pt1 | contig 13767 bp, 10 predicted proteins | sample DEB08_DNA_FD_76338 | JGI IMG/M metagenome (GOLD analysis project Ga0075477, IMG submission 76338) | Aqueous microbial communities from the Delaware River and Bay under freshwater to marine salinity gradient to study organic matter... | ecosystem: Environmental > Aquatic > Marine > Coastal ...
TTTAGGGTATTTCCTTTGTCGTCTTTTAAATTCAGAGAACTATGTGTAAAGGCTTCTTTGAATACGGCAATGTTAGAAGGTTTTATTTTAAGTTTTTGTTGAATCTGGATAAAAAAATTCCCGGATGTTGCCATTCGGGAATTTCGTATGTATTTCAGGAACCTCACGTGTCCAATTTAGCTTATTTTCTTAAATAAGACACAGGCGTTATGTCCGCCAAACCCAAAAGTATTTGACATAGCAACAGAGACTTCTCTTTCCTGTGGTTTTCCAAAGGTAAAGTTGATGCGTTGATCGATATCTTCATCTGGGGTTTGATGATTTATTGTGGGAGGTACTATCCCGTGTTTTATTGCTAAAATAGAGGCAATTGCTTCAACAGCTCCTGCAGCCCCCAAAAGGTGACCTGTCATGGATTTTGTTGAATTGATATTCATCTTGTAGGCATGTTCTTTAAATAATTTTACAATTGCATTAGACTCTGCAATATCACCTAGAGGAGTAGAAGTTCCATGCATGTTAATAATGTCTACCTCTGAGGGATCTAGAGCGGCATCACGCAAACAGTTCTCCATAACTTTAGTAGCACCTAGACCCTCGGGATGTGGTGCCGTCATGTGATGAGCATCTGCTGAAAGTCCACCACCAGCAAGCTCTGCATAGATGGTAGCCCCCCTGGCGATAGCATGATCATAGGATTCTAGGATGAGAGCCCCTGCCCCTTCACCCAGGACAAAACCATCTCGATCTTTATCAAAAGGGCGAGAAGCTGTTTTGGGGTCATCGTTTCTTTTAGATAATGCATGCATGGCATTAAATCCTCCAATTCCTGCTTTTGTTACAGCGGCTTCAGAGCCTCCGGTTACAATGACGTCTGCATAGCCAAGACGGATGTAATTTAAAGCATCGATCATAGCATTTGAAGCAGAAGCACAGGCAGAAACCGTAGCAAAGTTAGGCCCTCTAAATCCGTATTTTATGGAAATAAGCCCCGGTGCAATATCTGCAATCATCTTGGGGATAAAGAATGGATTGAACCTAGGATTTTCATTTCCAGCAGCAAAATTCAGTACTTCATCTTGGAAGGTTTCTAGCCCACCAATTCCTGCTCCCCAGATTACTCCTACGCGGTCTTTATCTACCCGGTCTAATGGAAGTTCGGCATCTGCAATAGCTTCTGCTACTGAAACGAGAGCATATTGAGCAAATCGGTCGTATTTTCTTGCCTCTTTTCGGTCAAAATGATCGAGTGGATCGAAGTTTTTTAATTCACAAGCGAATTGTGTTTTAAACAAAGAAGCATCGAAATAAGTTATCGGAGCTGCCCCACTGGTACCAGACAATAAACCCTCCCAATAGTCTGAGAGGGTATTACCAATAGGTGTAAGGGCCCCCAATCCGGTAACAACTACGCGTCTTGGTTTCATGGCGCTTTAATTAGTCTGCTTGTTCAATAAATTTAATAGCCTGACCAACAGTGGCAATATTTTCAGCCTGGTCATCAGGAATTTGAATGTCAAATTCTTTTTCGAACTCCATAATCAATTCCACCGTATCCAGTGAGTCTGCACCTAAGTCATTAGTGAAGCTAGCTCCATCCACAACTTCGTTTTCATCCACCCCTAGTTTATCAACTATGATGGCTTTTACTCTTGAGGAAATGTCTGACATAATTACTCTTTGTTTAAAATTAAGTGTCAACAAAAATATAAAACTTTAAAAGAATTTGACGGATTGTGATTGAATATTAACCTTAATTTTGAATAATGTTAACAGTATTATCAAGCGTTTCTATGGTATTTACTGTCTTTAAGTAGAGAAATGAAACAGAGAATAACCTTACTAGCTTCTGGGAGCGGCACAAATGTTGAGAATATTTATCGTTTTTTTGAACAAGATATAGAGGTTTCCTTTGCTGGGGTTTTCACAAACAATCCAAAGGCAGGAGTCATCGAGCGGATGAAACCCTATGGCATTGAAGTAAAAGTTTTTGATCGGGTTTCTTTTAATGAGGGAGACCTTCTAAAACAGATCGTAAAACAAAAACCGAACTTAATTGTATTGGCTGGCTTTTTGTGGAAAATAAACACGGAGTGGATCCAAGCGTTTCCCAATAAAATTATCAATATTCACCCAGCACTTTTACCTAAATACGGCGGCAAGGGAATGTATGGCAATTTTGTTCATCAAGCAGTAAAGGACCACAATGAGACCGAAACGGGCATTACCATTCATTATGTTAACGAAAACTATGACGAAGGTGCCGTGATTTTTCAAAAAAATGTAAGAATAAGTGCTCAGGATACGGTATCTAGTATTGCTTCAAAGGTCCATCAGTTGGAATATACCTACTATCCAAAGGTCATTGCTTCTATACTCAAAAAGGAGTTGAAATGAAGGCAAAGTCTGTTTACCTCTACACAGATGGTTCTTCCCTAGGAAATCCAGGGCCGGGGGGATATGGAATTATTCTGGAATGGGTAGGTATGTCTTATGTCAAAGAATTTTCAGCCGGTTTTGCAAAAACAACAAACAACAGAATGGAGCTTTTGGCTGTAATTATTGGGTTGGAGTTGTTAAACAAGCCAGGAATGGAAGTGGTGGTGTATTCTGATTCGAAATACGTGGTAGACGCAGTTGAAAAAAAATGGGTGTTCTCTTGGGAAACAAAAAACTTTAAAGGGAAAAAAAACAGCGATTTATGGAAACGGTTTTTAAAAGTATATCACAAACACCGTGTACATTTTCAGTGGATAAAAGGACACAATAAACATCCCCAAAACGAACGTTGTGATCAATTGGCTGTAGCTGCAGCAAAAGGAAAAAATTTACCTCCAGATGTCTTTTTTGAAAAAACGGAACAACAGGATTCTTAATATAGTTTGCCCTAAAAAGACCAAAAGAAATGTTTTGTATAAAAGGCAAATAGGGACACAGAGTTTTATACTTTTGCACTATGAACAATAAACTTTTGGTTTTGGGAACGATGGCTTATGATGCTATCGAATCACCATTTGGTAAAACAGGAAAGATTTTAGGAGGCTGTGCTACTTATATTGGATTGGCAGCTTCACAGTTTAAAACTAATTGTGGTTTGGTCTCTGTTGTAGGAGATGATTTTGAGAAAGAACACACCGATTTGCTTCGTTCTAAAGGAGTTGATCTTTCCGGTGTACAAGTTATTGCTGGGGGAAAAACTTTTTTTTGGAGTGGGAAATACCACAATGACCTTAATACTCGAACCACATTAGACACTCAGCTGAATGTTTTGACTAAATTCAATCCTCAGGTGCCGGAAGAATTTAAAGATGCTAGTATTGTACTTCTAGGAAATTTAGATCCGAACCTACAAGGGGCTGTTTTAGATCAAATGAATGGCCCAGAGCTAGTCATAATGGACACTATGAACTTTTGGATTGAAAGTTATCGCGAAAAATTGGATGAGGTAATTGGTCGAATCGACGTCTTATCAATAAACGATGAGGAAGCAAGACAACTTACAGAAACCCATTCCCTGGTTGAAGCAGCGCAGAAACTGCAAGCTCTTGGCCCGCGATATGTCATCATAAAAAAAGGAGAACACGGTGCATTGCTTTTCTGTGGCAAAAAAATATTTTGTGCTCCAGCACTACCTTTAGAAGAAGTTTTCGATCCCACAGGTGCCGGTGATAGTTTTATTGGTGGTTTTGCAGGGTATTTATCTCAAACAAAAGACCTCTCTTTTGAAAATATGAAAACAGCCACAATCATGGGCTCTGCAATGGCTTCTTTTACCGTACAACAATTTGGTACAGGGTCTTTAGAAGCATTAACAATAGCACAACTGAGACAACGTATACATGCCTTTAAATCTTTATCTGAATTTGAAATAGAATTAACATAACACCGATATTCTAATGAGTGATGCAATAAAGCACGAATGTGGAATTGCCCTTTTACAACTTAAAAAACCCTTGTCCTACTACAAGGAAAAATACGGTAGCGCACTTTTTGGAATCAATAAGATGTATTTGTTAATGGAAAAGCAGCACAATCGCGGTCAAGATGGTGCTGGTTTTGCAAGTATCAAATTCAATATGTCTCCAGGGCAGCGCTATATCAGCAGAGTACGTTCTGCAGAATCACAGCCCATTCAAAAGATTTTTAAAACGATAAACGAACGTATTCAGAAGCAATTGGAAGTTTCCCCAGAATTGCTTTCCCATCCTGAACAACTCAAACAAGAAGTTCCTTATGTGGGAGAGCTCATGCTAGGACATGTCCGTTATGGGACTTTCGGAAAAAATAATATTGAAAGTGTTCACCCCTTTTTGAGACAAAACAACTGGATGCATCGTAATTTGATCGTAGCTGGAAACTTTAACCTAACAAACGTTAACCAGCTCTTCGATAATTTGGTTGATTTAGGGCAGCACCCCAAAGAACGAGCTGATACGGTCACCGTAATGGAGAAAATAGGGCATTTTCTAGATGATGCTGTATCTAAAATATACAAGAATTTGAAGCGTGAAGGTGTAACTAAAGCAGAAGCATCACCCCTTATTGCAGAACGACTCAAAATTTCAAAAATCTTAAGAAAAGCTTCAAAAAACTGGGACGGAGGTTATGCTATGGCAGGGTTATTAGGTCATGGCGATTCATTTGTGTTACGCGACCCTGTAGGGATACGACCCGTATATTATTATTCCGATGATGAATTGGTTGTTGTCGCATCGGAACGCCCCGCAATACAAACAGTATTTAATATCCCCTATGAAAAAATAGAAGAGCTCGAACCTGGTCATGCGTTAATTACCAAGCGTACAGGGGTAACAAATATTGAACAAATCTTAGAACCTAAAGAGAAAAAAGCATGCTCTTTTGAACGTATCTATTTTTCAAGAGGAGGAGACTCAGAAATCTACCAAGAGCGAAAAAACTTAGGAAAAGCTCTTTTTCCCTTGGTACACAAATCCATTCAGGGAGATTTAGAAAACACGGTTTTTTCATTTATTCCCAATACTGCTGAAACTTCTTTTTATGGTATGATTGGTGCAGTACAAGATTATGTTCGAGAGCTTTTAAAGAAAGAATTGACCAAATCCAAGACTCCCGATTTGAAAGCAATTACCAAAATGCTGAACCTGAAACCAAGAATTGAAAAAATTGCAATCAAAGATGCTAAACTGAGAACGTTTATCACCGAGGACAGTGATCGGGATGATTTAGTGGCCCACGTTTACGATATTACCTATGGTGTAGTTCGCCCTGAAGATCATTTGGTTATTATAGACGACAGCATAGTTCGAGGGACAACGCTTCAAAAAAGTATTTTACAAATGCTCGATCGGTTGGGACCCAAAAAAATAATTGTTGTTTCGAGTGCTCCTCAAATACGCTATCCAGATTGTTATGGAATAGACATGGCAAAAATAGAGGAATTCATCGCTTTTAGAGCTGCTTTGGCACTTCACGAGGATCGAGGAAATAAAGAAAAAATCATTCAAGAAGTCTATCAAAATTGTTTAAAAAGTGTCAACGAAGGTCAAGAAGCTCCTCCCAATTATGTGAAAGCCATTTACGACTCTTTTACTGATATAGAAATTTCTCAAAAGATTGCTCAAATCTTAAAACTGAAAAATATCAAAGCGGAAGTGGAGGTTATTTTCCAAACGGTCGATGGGCTTCATAAAGCATGCCCAAAGAATTTAGGAGATTGGTATTTCACAGGAGATTATCCAACACCTGGGGGCTGTAGGGTTGTCAATCAAGCCTTCATTAACTTTGTCGAGAAGAACAACAAAAGAGCGTATTAAAATTTTAAGAATAAAAAAGGGGCTCATGAGCCCCTTTTTATTACTCTAAAAGAAATTTTATACTCCAAGAGTGTATAATTCTTCTACCTTTTTCCAGTCGATTACATTAAAGAAAGCTTCTATATAATCCGGACGTCGATTTTGGTAGTTGAGGTAATAGGCATGTTCCCATACATCAATGCCTAAAATAGGGGTCCCTCCACATCCTATACCAGGCATAAGCGGGTTATCTTGATTGGCAGTAGCACAGACGTCTACACTACCGTCCTTATGAACACATAGCCAGGCCCAACCTGAACCAAATTGTGTAGCAGCTGCTTTAGCAAAGGCAGTCTTAAAATCCTCAAAAGAACCAAAAGCAGTAGCTATTGCTGACCCTAAAGCTCCATCAGGTGTGCCCCCTCCATTTGGTGACATGATATTCCAAAACAAACGGTGGTTGTAAAATCCTCCACCATTGTTGCGAACCGCTTTGTTTTCCATGTCTAATCCTTTTAGAATTTCTTCTATAGACTGGTCATCCATTGGAGTATCAGCAATTGCATTATTTAAGTTTGTGGTATATCCGTTGTGGTGTTTGCTGTGGTGTATTTCCATGGTACGCGCATCAATATGGGGTTCTAATGCATCGTAAGCATACGTTAAAGAAGGTAATTCAAAAGCCATAGTTTTTGTTTTAAGTTTAGGCAAAATTAAAATTTCTTTTGGCAATCCTGTACTAAGTTTTCAAAAGCCTTACATTTAGTAGTCGATTTTAACACTTTGCCACAAACAAATTTTCATATCATCAACGCTTCTGCTGGATCGGGAAAAACCTACACCCTAGTTTTAGCGTATCTTAAAAAAATTCTAGCGGACCACAATCCTAGAGCTTTTCGACATGTATTGGCGCTCACTTTTACCAACAAAGCTGTAAATGAGATGAAAGAGCGCATTGTTGAAGCCTTATTATCTCTTGCACACTATAAAGCCCCTTCAGACATGGTGAAAAAACTAAAAGATGAATTAACCATAACTGAGAAAGAGTTGGCCCTACGTGCAGATCAAAGATTGCGTGTGATTCTTATGGAATATGGGAGTTTTGATGTCATCACCTTAGACAAATTTACCCATCGCCTGATTCGAACTTTTGCAAGAGAGTTTCAATGGTCTTCAAATTTTGAAGTCGCTTTAGATTCTAAAATTCTTTTGGAAGAAACGGTACTTTCTATCATTGAAGAAGTGGGAGTAGATCCTGTACTTTCTAAAACACTCTTGGCTTTTAGTTTGGAGAAAGTAAGAATTGGAAAAGACTGGGATGTACAACAAGATTTGGACGAATTTGCTGCCCTATTACTAAACGAAAACGACCGCAAACCGATAAGCGATTTAAAAGACAAAGATTTTGAGGAATTTTATGAGGACAAACAATTGTTGTTTGAAGAAAGAAATAAAACTCAAAAAGAGGCAATTCAAAGTGCTGAAACAGCCTTACGGTTTTTAAAAGATCAAGGTTTAAATGAAGAGGATTTTAAGTCACAGCTTGTACATAAACATTTTTATAAGGTGCAGCAGTGTATTTTCGAAAAGCTTTATGAAAATCAATTAGAGGCTGCTCTAAATGGGGATAAACCTTTATACAATAAGAGCCTATCAGAGGATAAAAAGAAACATATTGATGGTGTACAAGAGCAACTACGTTCTCATTTTTACCATATAAAAAAACTTGTTGGAAAGTATCAAGTTTTGGAGCGAACACTCAAAACTTGGGTTCCTAGAATGCTTTTACAGTTGATAGAACAACGATTGGAACAACTCCAAAAGGAAAAAGACATACGATTACTCGGAGAATTTAATAAAAAAATAAGTCAGCTGGTTCGAGACGAACCAGCACCCTTTATTTATGAACGTTTAGGAACCCGCTACCAGCATTATTTTCTAGATGAGTTTCAGGACACTTCAAAAGTTCAATGGACCAATCTCACTCCCCTGATTGCAAATGCTTTGGAAAGTGAATCTCTAGAGGGAGGAAAAGGGTCACTTCTCCTAGTGGGAGATCCAAAGCAGGCTATTTACGGATGGAGAGGAGGGGATATGGATCAGTTCATTCATTTAACAAATCAATCGAAAAACCCTTTTCAAGTTGTGGCCCAAAACGCTTCTTTAGGGACTAACTACCGTTCGGGAGGAGAGATTGTATCCTTTAACAATGGTTTTTTTTCTTTTTTGTCTCATCAGTTTAAAAGAGAAGATTATAAAAATATTTATGGAAAAGGGAGCCAACAAACACCTAACAATCAGGGAGGATATGTCTGTTTAGAGGCGATTCCGAAGGGGACAAAAGAGGAGACAACACCCCACTACGTTTCTAAAACTCTTGCTGCAGTGGAAAAATTAATTGCAGCGGGATATGCAACAAGTGAACTCGCCATCTTGGTACGTAAAAAGGAGCAAGCGGGCGCCATTGGCATGGCACTTATATCCAAAGAATTTGAAGTCATCTCCTCAGAATCACTTCAAGTTTCAAAGTCTAAAAAAGTACAAGTCTTAATCTCTTTTTTAAACCTTTCAATAAATCCAGACAAAAGCGAGCTTCACAAGGATCTCCTCGATGAACTTTGGGAGATACAAAATAGAGATTTTAAGGAATATCACAGCTTTGCAGTAGCTTTTCTAAATACAAAAACAACTGATTTTTTAACACAATTACAAAAGGTTTTTGATTTTAAAATACAATTTGAATCACTTCAATCAATGCCTGTTTCAGAGGCTGTGGATTATCTGTTAATGTGTCTTTCTTTTTTAGATTCTAAAGACGCCTACATTCAAGCATTTTTGGAGGATGTATTTGAATTTTCAAAAGCATCTAATTCTTCCATTTTTTCGTATTTAAAGCATTGGGAACAGCAGGAAGAAAAGCTACGTATTGCAACCCCAGAAGCTTCAGAAGCAATAAAACTCATGACCATACATCAAGCTAAAGGTCTAGAGTTCAAAGCCGTTATAGTACCTTTTATGGATACCCCTATACAGCCAGTAAAAACCTATAAAATTTGGTATCCTTTTAAAGATGAACCATTAAAAAAGCTCAAGTGGGGATGGTTTAATTTTTCGAAGGAGCTCAAACATTTTGGAACTTTGGGAGCAGAATTGTATGAATCTAGTCGTTTAGCACATCAGTTAGATGCTTTTAACGTGTTATATGTAGCTCTTACAAGGGCTTCGGAGGTGTTGCATATTATCACACAAGAGGCAGAAGTTGGTAAAGACTCCTATGCACAATTTTTTAGTTCTTATGCGGAGGTATTGAATCACAAACTAACCGTTGACCTTCCTTTTGAAAAGGGAGATTTTTCCAAAAACCGTAAAAAGACAAAAGAAAAGGTTCTGGAAACAGTTGAAAGTATTGTTCCCACACTAGGAGTTACTACTTTTTGGAAAGAGAGGTTGGTTCCAGAAATTCAAAAGAATTCAAGGTCTTCTGTTGCTCAAAAACAGGGAAATTTGACGCATGAACTTTTGGCAAAAGTAATTCGTTCACAAGAGGTCTCAGAAGTCATTGAAAACGCAGTTAGAGATGAGATCTTAACAGAAAAGGACAAAGAGATTTTAGAGGAGAAAATTTGGAAAGTGGTGAATCATCCTCAATTAAATCCTTTTTTTAATGGAGAAGATCGTGTTTTATGCGAACAGGATTTGTTGGTTCCTAAGGGGCCTACACTGCGTCCTGATCGAATAAATTTTTCAAATTCTGGGACAGTGAGTATATTGGATTATAAAACAGGAAAACCCAAAGAAGAGGATAAAAAACAAATACTTACTTATGCTGAAGTGTTAAAAACCATGGGATACAAATCCATCCACCCATACCTCGTTTATCTAAATCCCGAGATTCTAGTTGTAAAAATGAATTGATTTATAAATTATTTTTATCTTTAAGCGTTGTTTTAACAACCCTAAATCACTGACCAACCAAACCCTACTTATTTCCTATGTTTTCTTTTTTTACCAAAAACACCTTTTCAAAAGGAGGTACATTTACTTTATTTTTTATTTTCTTTTTTATTTATACAAATACACTGCAAGCTCAGACTGAAGAAATTCCTTGGCAGTTTTTTGTTGGTATTAACGCTGTTGATACGTATCCTACCGGTGCTTCTGGCTCTGGAGCTTTTTTGGAAGAGTATGCAAATTTAAATCATTGGAATATAACACCATACCCATCTGTAATTGGAGTTAAAAAATACATGGGTGCAGGATTTTCTTTTGGAACTCGTTTCAGCTTTAATTCCATTAAAAAATACGGAGCCCTTTCTGCCTCAGACAACTATTATAATATTGATGGTATAGTCTCGTATAATCTCAATTCACTTTTTGGAGGTCAAACTTTAAAACCTTTTTTGGAATTAGGTGGAGGTTACGCCCTCTTTGATGAGCAAGGTGCGGGATATTTCAATTTAGGTGCCGGATTGGAATTTTGGCTGGGAGAAAACAAAAAAACCGCCTTGATTTTAGAAACAATATATAAAAATACAGGAGAAACCTATGGCGTAAAGCACTTTCAGCATTTGGCAGGGATTGCTTTTCTTTTTGGAGAAGAAAAAGATACAGACGGCGATGGAATTCCCAATAAAGAAGATCTCTGTCCTGAACAAGCTGGAATTGCACGCTTTCAGGGTTGTCCTGACACGGATAAAGACGGGATACAAGATGCAGAAGACAGTTGTCCTTTTGTAGCAGGAATTCCAACCTTTAATGGTTGTCCAGACACAGACGGTGATGGCATTAGAGATATTGAGGATGCTTGTCCAGAAGAAGCAGGAACTCATGAAAATGAAGGATGCCCTGAAATGTCTCAAGAAGACCTGGACCGGCTTCAAGAAATAGGCCAGATTCTTTATTTTGCTACGAATCGTTCTGATCTACACGCTGAAAACTATAAAATATTGGATGAAGTTTATCAGATTCTTGAACGCTATTCTAATTTTAATGTTGTGGTTGAAGGGCATACAGATTCCGTAGGAAAAGCGTCTTACAACCAAGAGTTGTCAGAAAAAAGAGCCACTGAAGTTAGAACCTATTTGATTCAAAAAGGGATTCCTTCTTCCCGTATTTCGAGCAAAGGGTATGGAGAAACACGCCCAGCTGAAGAAAATACAACTAAAGAAGGAAGAGAGAAAAACAGAAGAGTAACATTTAAAGTGCAACGATAAATAATTGATTTAACTAAAATAAACCTCTTTAGCTTGACCTGATTTTTTACTTTTAAGGATGCAAACTTTTTTAGACGGTGTTGCCGAAAGAATTGTTGCCTCTTCGCACAGTATGGATCAGGTCAAGATTATTGTACCTAGTGTCCGGGCAATTCATTATTTGAAGGAATCGTTTAAAAAGGTTATAGATCAACCTTTGATAGCACCAGAGATCATCAGCATTTCAGAATTTATAAAGGCACTTTCTGGAATAAATACCACCTCAAAGATTGATTTGCTTTACATTTTTTACCAAGTATATCAAAACCAAACCCCAAAAAAAGAATGGGATTCTTTCGATCAATTCTTGAGTTGGGCACCAACGCTTCTGAGTGAATTTAACGAAGTTGATACCCAATTGGTTAAAGCACAAGAACTCTTTGACTATATGAGTGCTTTAGGTAGTTTGGAACATTGGGGTGCAAAGGAAAAAGGAAGTTTAAGCTCTCGTCATTTTAGGCTACAAGAAAAGGCTTTTAACTATTACAATAAACTGTATAAGAGTTTGTTATCACAGCAAAAGGGCTATCAAGGCTTACAGATGAGAGAGGCGGTAAAAAACTTGACTTTTTACTTGCAGCAAGACCTTCCCCATCATTTTTTTGTTGGTTTTAACGCCCTTACAGAAGCAGAAGCTACCCTAGTACAGGAACTGATTGCTGAAGATAAGGGAGAGGTAATATGGGATTTAGACCACAGTTTTTATGAAGATCCTTATCATACTGCGGGTCATTTTATAAGAAACTACCACAAAAATTGGAATGTGTTAAATAAGGGATCAAAGCCAAAATTTGAACAAGAGTTTACTCAGCCAAAACAAATTGAACAAATTAGTGCTGCAGGCAATAGTATACAGGCAAAAGCAGCAGTTCAAATTGCATCTTCCCTCTATCGTGCAAACCCTAAGGAAAAAACAGTACTTGTTCTCGCTGACGAGGAGCTGGTTCATCCATTACTTTCTGCACTCCCTAAGGACGGGTTTCCTTGGAATCTTACAATGGGATATCCTTTAAAAGGGACTCTTTTATCGAGTTTTTATCGTTTAGTTTTTGAATTGCATCAAAATTATGAAGAGCGAGGTTTTTCATCCAAAAGAATTAATGAATTGGTTAATACAGCTCCTTGTAAACTTATTTTAAAGAGTGTAAGTTCCATAGTAGATATGACGGGAGCGGGAAATCAAAAGTTTTTTAAGAGCGAAAATTTGTGTCAATTCGGAACGGTAAGTGTGTTACTTTTTAAACCATTTGACACTATTAAAGCTTTTATAGAAAGGCTTGGAGCAATTGCACTTTCCTTACAAAAAACCTATTTGGATAATAATAAATTTTTTGAAGCCGCTGTATGTGAACGAATCAATCAAATTTTAGAATCTCTTCTCAAGCGTCATATTATTGCGCCCTTTATAAGTAGTTTAACCGAGTTAAAGACGGTTTTTGAATTCTTATTACAAAATGAAAGTTTTGATTTTACAGGTAATCCCTTGGAGGGTGTTCAAATCATGGGAGTGTTAGAAACACGACTATTAGATTTTGATAATGTTATTATTACCAGTGTTAATGAGGGAGTATTGCCCAATGGGAAAACACCATTTTCTTGGATTCCATTTGATGTGAGAAAGAAATTTGGTTTGAACACCTTTATTGAGCAAGATCATATTTACGCCTATCATTTTTTTAGACTACTGCAAAGAGCCAAAAGGGTCTCTTTGATATATAACGCTTCTGCACAAGGACTGTTTTCTGGAGAGCGAAGTCGCTTTTTACTCCAGTTAGAATACTTTAAACAAAAACAGCATACACTAGACTTCAAAAGATTAGAACTTCCTGTCCCTAAGCTTGAGGAAAAAGGCAAGCAAATCCCTAAAACAGAAGAGGTTCTAAACTGCATCGAACGGGTAGGGCAAGAAGGTTTTTCACCTTCCTCTCTTAGTCTTTACATCAGAAATCCTTTGGCTTTTTATGAAGAACGTATTTTGAAGATAAAACAACCTTCGGCTTTGGACGATCAATTAAGCTCAAGGGAAAAAGGGACTATTATGCATGAAGTATTAGAAAAGCTATACCTCCCATATTGCTCAAAAACCTTGGATGTGGATGCTGTTGATAAGATGCTTGAGCTCCTTCCCAAAACACTAGAGCAGTGTTTCAATTCGACACCCGCAAAGGGGCTTTCAAAAACAGGAAAAAATGCATTGCTCTACCAAATCATGGAAGCAGTAATACAACATTTTTTGAAACAGGAAAAAAAACAATTAGAAGAGGGAAATTCAATTCAGATTATTGCCTTAGAACATCAGTTTAAAAAGACTGTAGAAATAGCCGAATTGAACAAAAAAATACATTTCAAAGGGACAGTAGACCGCATTGATCGGTACAACGGAACATTGCGATTTGTAGACTATAAAACAGGAAAAGTAACCCCAACAGATTGCGCCTTTTCAGATTGGGAAGAATTGATCATTGATCCCAAGAAAAGCCCTCTTTTTCAAGTAATGATGTATGTATATCTATTACGAGAAGAATTCAATAACGAACCCATTACAGGAGGAGTAATTCCCTTGAAGAATTTTGACACAAATTTTCTAGCCGTTTCACTTAAAGAACATCTCAGGAAAAAAAATAGCTTGATTCTAGAAGAGGTGAGTGTGAGACAATTTGAACTTGTGCTGTTTAAATTACTGGGAGAGCTTTACGACCCTGCCATTCCTCTAGAAGAGAGGCCCGTCTAAAGGCATAAAA
>Ga0075477_10000855_pt1 | contig 13762 bp, 9 predicted proteins | sample DEB08_DNA_FD_76338 | JGI IMG/M metagenome (GOLD analysis project Ga0075477, IMG submission 76338) | Aqueous microbial communities from the Delaware River and Bay under freshwater to marine salinity gradient to study organic matter... | ecosystem: Environmental > Aquatic > Marine > Coastal ...
TTCGTCGATGTCTGGCGGGCGGTTCCAAGACGCCGTCGAAGTCGCCAAGGAGTACATCCGCGCCGGTGACATCTTCCAGGTCGTCCTGTCGCAACGATTCGACATCGATCTCGACGCTGATCCCTTCGACATGTATCGAGTGCTTCGTCAGGTGAATCCGAGCCCGTACATGTACTTCCTCCGCCATCCCGGCATCACCATCGTCGGGAGTTCGCCCGAACCCATGGTTCAGTTGCTCGGTGGACGGGTGGTGAGTAGGCCCATCGCCGGCACGCGTAAGCGAGGCATCGACGACGACCACGATCGTCGTCTGGCCGCCGAGCTGAAGGAGAACCCGAAGGAGGTCGCCGAACACGTGATGCTCGTCGACCTCGCTCGTAACGACGTTGGGCGTGTCGCTGAATTCGGCTCGGTGGTCGTCGAAGAATTGATGTCGCTCGAGAAGTACAGCCACGTCATGCACCTCACCTCGCAGGTGAGCGGGCAGTTGGTCGGAGGTAAGTCGCCGATCGACGTATTGCGCGCCACCCTCCCAGCCGGCACCGTGAGTGGGGCTCCGAAGGTTCGCGCCATGGAAATCATCGATGAACTCGAGCCCGTGAAGCGCGGGCCGTATGCGGGCGTCGTGGGTTACGTCGATTTCAGCGGCAACCTCGACACGGCGATCGCCATTCGCACGATGTTCGTCGGTGACTCCCGGGCGTATCTTCAGGCTGGCGCCGGAATCGTGGCCGACAGTGATCCGGCCGACGAAGACCTCGAATGTCGCAACAAGGCGGCTGGTCTGCTCGCCGCGGTGCCCGCGGCCCGTCGTATGACCGCCCGCCGCCGGGCCGGCGGAACCGAAGCATGATCGCTCGCGTTCGCCACGATGCCTGTCGAGTGACCGGCTGCGATGCCGCCTCGTATCTTCATTCGCAGGCGAGCAACGACGTCTCGTCACTCGCCGTGGGGTCGTCGTGCTATGCGTTCTTCCTCGATCCCGGCGGAAAAGTGGTGTCCCTCGTTCGCGTGACTCGACTGGCAGCTGACGACTTCTTGCTCGACCTCGACCGAGGCGGACTCGCGGATCTGCTGCCGCGGCTCGAACGGTTCAAGATCCGTGTCGCTGTGAACGTGGAACCCGTCGAACTCACCTGCGAGAGTCATCGAGGGAGTCGGTCGGCTTCTGTGGATCCCACCGGGATCTGCGTCGACGCTTGGTGGGGTGACGAAGATTCGGTCGACGTGCTGTTCGTGGACGACACCTCCGGATCCGACACGTCGTCCGAGCTCGAGGCTGAGCGCGTCGGGTCGGCTTGGCCCCGCCTCGGCTCGGAAATCGAGCCCGGATCGACCCTTCCGGCAGCCACTGGAGTCGTGTCGCGGGCGGTGAGTTTCACCAAGGGCTGTTACCCCGGTCAAGAACTCGTCGAGCGCATGGATAGTCGCGGTGCCGACGCTCCCTTTTCACTGCGTCGAATCGATGACGCGGCGGGGTTGGTCGTCGGACACGAGATCGTGCGTGACGGGGTGATCGTCGGGACCGTCACGTCGGTGGCGGGGGGACGTGCCTTGGCCTACGTGCGTCGCAACGTCGACATCTGAGGAGTGACGATCAGGAGCTGCGACGGGTCGCGGCGAGCAGAGTAGTGAGTCGTCGGATGTCGTCGCGCTCGCGTAGTCGGTAGAACTCGTCGTCGTTTTTCAGAGCCAGCAGAAGCAGGGTCTCACTCGACTGGTCGGCATCGGCGATGCGCGCAGCGACGGTCAGCCATTCGGCAGCTGCGTCGTCGTGTCCATCGGCGGCGAGACAGGCCGCTACATCGATGGCCAGAGGTGTGGATGGCGTGATGCGGTAACAAGCGGCACCGAAGCGCGCTCCGTCGGCGAACCGACCGACTCGCTTCAGAACCCAGACCATGGCGTTGCGACTCTGTTCGGGCCAATCGATTCGAGGCTCGGGTAGGGGATGGGGGAGGACGTCGACCACGGGGCGTAACAAGTCAGGGGTGGCGGCCTGCGGTGGCCACCAGGTGCGGGCGCGACCCGATGTGTCCGTCAGATCCGACATCACGGTGTCGCGGGCGCCATCGCGATCGCCGTGGGAGATACGAGTCGAGGCCGTCCACCACGGAGACATCGTGCGTCCGGGAGGAAGCAAACCGGGGCGCCCGGTCGTCCAGGCGTCGTTCTCCGCCGAGGCGAGCATGAGGACGACATCGGCTGCCGTGGATGGACGGTCAGGGCGTGTCGATGCGGCAAGAAGTTGCAGTTGGATCACGAGGAGGATCACGGCGAAGACGGCGATCGGGCGTAGATCAGGGACGATCAGCATGCCGACGAGCACACCAGCTGTCATCGGCACGCTGAGTCTGATCATGATGGCCCGCCCGCGTCCAGGTTTGAGGACGTCGATCAGTTCGGCCGCCACGTTGCCGCCGTCGAGGGGCATGACGGGAATCAGATTGAACAGACCGATGATCGGTCCGGCCCACCAGATGGCGAGCGAATGAGCCTCGGAGGCGAAGTCGGTGCTGTCGACGGGATTCACACCGAGAACGAGCAAGGCGATCACGCCGAGTCCGATCTGGGTCACAGGTCCGGCCAAAGCGATTCCGGCGCGTTCTCCTCGCGACAGACGTCGAGTCGGGGTGAACGACGCGTAGCCGGCGAGAAAATCGAGGGAAATTCGCGCCGTCGCGCCTGTTCGGCGGGCGGCGAGGGCGTGACCCAGTTCATGAGCGACGGTGAAGACGGCGACCGACCCCGCGAGCCAGGCACCGAGTGGCACTCCGTTCAAGACGACGATCAGCAACAAGAAGACGGCAAAACCCGGTCGAACGTCGATCGGGAAGCCGAGGATCCGCACCACATCCATGCTAGGTGCCGGGCTGTTACTTGTCGGCTCGGTCGTCGTAGACTCGCCAACCGTGCCTTACGTCTATTCATTCGATCACAAACACCGTCGTCCCCCCATGCAGCTGAAGGATCTGCTCGGTGGCAAGGGGGCCAATCTGGCCGAGATGACGAGTGTCCTGCAGCTTCCCGTTCCACCCGGATTCACCATCACAACTGATGCGTGCCGCGAATACATGCACTCCGGATGGCCGAAGAGTCTCGACACCGAGATCTCGGCGCAGGTCGCCAAACTCGAGAAGGCCATGAAGCGCAAGCTCGGCGACCCGAAGGATCCGCTTCTCGTGAGTGTTCGATCAGGTGCCAAGTTCTCGATGCCCGGCATGATGGACACAGTCCTCAACCTCGGTCTGAACGATCAGAGCGTCAAGGGTCTGGCGGCGGTGACCGACGACGAGCGCTTTGCGTACGACTCGTATCGCCGGTTCATTTCGATGTACGGACGTATCGTGCTCGGTGTCGACGGGGCGCACTTCGAGCATCCACTCGAGGCAGCCAAGGATCGGGTCGGTGCGAAGACCGATGCCGATCTCTCGGCCTCGGTACTGAAGGACTTGTGCGCGGCTTACCTCGACGTCGTGAAGAAGGAAACCGGTAAAGCGTTCCCGCAAAAGCCTGAGGCACAGCTTCGCGGAGCCGTCGAGGCCGTCTTCAAGAGCTGGAACGGCGCGCGAGCCATCGCGTATCGCGTGCGAGAGAAGATTTCGCACGATCTCGGCACCGCTGTGAACGTCCAGACCATGGTCTTTGGCAACCGTGACGACAACTCGGGAACAGGTGTCGGCTTCACGCGTAATGCCGCCACGGGCGAAAACGTTCCGTACGGCGACTTCCTGGTGAACGCCCAGGGCGAGGACGTCGTGGCCGGTATTCGCAACACCGAAGACCTCGATGCGCTAGCGGCTCAATTTCCGAAGATCCATCAGGAACTCTTGAAGATCTTCGCCCGTCTCGAAGCGCACTATCAGGACATGTGCGACACCGAATTCACCATCGAACAGGGCAAGTTGTGGATGCTTCAGACGCGAGTCGGCAAGCGCACCGGTGCGGCTGCCCTGCGCATGGCCGTCGACATGACGAAGGGGACCAAGGGCCCGAAGGGCGTCTGGAAGATCAGCAAGTCCGAAGCGGTGTCTCGCGTCGCTGCCGATCACCTCGATCAGGTGCTTCACCCGCAATTCGAAGGCAACGACTCAAAGGTTCTGGCCAAAGGTCTCGCTGCCTCACCGGGTGCTGCTGTTGGCAAGGTCTACTTCACGGCTGATGAAGCGGCCGATGCCGCCGACCGTGGTGAGAAGGTCATCCTCGTGCGCAACGAGACGAGCCCCGAAGACGTGCACGGCATGATGGTGTCTCAGGGCATCCTCACCGCTCGTGGCGGATTGGTCAGCCATGCTGCCGTTGTCGCTCGAGGCTGGGGCACACCGGCCGTGGTGGGTGCCGAAGCCATCAAGATCTCCGGCAAGCAGTTCAGCGTGGGCGACGTCACCGTGCGGGAGGGCGACATCATCTCGCTCGACGGCACCACCGGCAACATCGTCGTCGGCGAGGTCAAGTTGTCGTCGGCCAAACCGCCGAAGGAATTCGACATCGTGTTGAAGTGGGCCGACGAGATCCGCAAGGGCAAGCTCGCCGTTCGAGCCAATGCCGACACCGGCGAGGATGCCACCAATGCACGTCAGCTCGGAGCCGAGGGAATCGGCCTGTGTCGTACCGAGCACATGTTCCTCGCTCCCGACCGTCTTCCGGTCGTGCGTCGCATGATTCTGGCTCGCACACCAGCCGAGGAGCACGCCGCCCTCGAAGAGCTTCGCAAGGTGCAAAAGAAGGACTTCGTCGACATTCTCACCGCTATGGATGGTTTGCCGGTGACCGTACGTCTCCTCGATCCTCCGTTGCACGAGTTCCTGCCGCGTGTCGACGAACTCGAGATCAAGAAGGCCGAACACGGACTGAGCGCCGAAGAGGAGAACCTTCTGGCCGTGGCCAAGGAGTGGTCGGAGTTCAACCCCATGCTCGGAACGCGTGGTGTGCGTCTTGGTGTCGTCAAGCCCGGCCTCTACGCCATGCAGGTTCGCGCTCTGCTCGAAGCGGCGGCTGAACGAGCCAAGAAGGGCGGTAAGCCGATCGTCGAAGTGATGATTCCGTTGACCGTCACCCGTGAGGAACTCGCTCTCGCTCGCTCCTGGGTGGTCGAAGGAATCGCCGAGGCCACCAAGGGTGCTGGCGGCAAGAAGCCCAAGGTCTCCATCGGAACGATGATCGAAACACCCCGCGCGGCGTTGCGAGCCGATGAACTCTCCGAGGAAGCCGATTTCTTCAGTTTCGGAACCAACGACCTGACGCAGATGACCTTTGGTTTCAGCCGTGACGACGTCGAGAGCCGGATGATGCCGGCCTACCTCGAGGCCGGGCTACTGAAGCGCAACCCGTTCGAGACCATCGATCAGAGTGGCGTGGGCGAACTCGTGAAACTCGCTGCGGAACGTGGTCGCAAGGCCAAGCCGGGTATCAAACTCGGTGTGTGCGGTGAGCATGGAGGCGACCCCGAGTCGATCGACCTCTTCTACCGGGTCGGCCTCGATTATGTGAGTTGCTCACCCTTCCGTGTTCCCATCGCCCGACTGGCGGCCGCCCAGGCCATCATTGCCGCATCGGGTGGCAAGAAGTCAGAGACCAAGTGATGTCGAGCCTCGGCGGGCCGTTCTGGACCGCCGGTGCTTCGACCAATGATTTCGTCGATCTTTCGGTGCCCGCGTGGGCATGGATTGCGCTGATCGGCTTCATCGCTCTACTTCTCCTCGTCGACATCACCGTCGTGCACCGCAAGGCGCACGAAGTCCACATTCGCGAGGCTGCCGTCGAGAGTGCCGTCTGGGTCTCGATCGGCCTGGCCTTCACGCTGGTCGTACTCGTTGCGTTCGGTGCCGGTGCGGCCGGGGAATACGTGAGTGGTTATCTCATCGAGAAGAGCCTGAGCGTCGACAACGTGTTCGTGTGGGCTCTGATTCTCAGTTACTTCGGAATTCCGGCTCGCTACCAGCACAGAGTCCTTTTCTGGGGCATCTTCGGGGCCCTCGCCATGCGAGCGATCTTCATCTTTGCCGGGGTCGCGCTGATCGAGCGTTTCGACTGGATTCTCTACGTCTTCGGGGGGTTCCTGGTGTACACCGCCCTCAAATTGGTGCTCGGAGGAGGCGACGAGATCGATCCGGCATCGAGTCGATTCTTGCGACTGATCAACCGGCTGGTTCCGAGTACTCCCGAGTTCGACGGTCAAAAGATGTTCACCGTGCGCAACGGACGACGCCTGGCCACCCCACTCTTCGCCGTTCTGATCCTGATCGAGTTCACCGACGTCCTGTTCGCTGTCGATTCGGTTCCGGCGGTCCTGGCCGTCAGCCGTGAACAGTTCATCGTTTTCTCGTCGAACGCGTTCGCGATACTCGGGTTGCGCGCGCTCTATTTCTTGTTGGCTGACGCCCACGCGCGGTTCACCTATCTGAAGGAAGGTCTGGCGATCATCCTTGCCTTCGTGGGGGTGAAGATGCTGATCCACGGTTGGTACCACATCCCCACCTGGGTATCTCTCGTGGTCATCGCCATCGTTCTGGCCGGCGCTATCGGCTTGTCTCTTCGTTCTCCGGCTGGCGACGAAGTTCGCGGCCATTAGCCTTCCAGCATGGCGATCCACGACGAGGACATCGAGCGAGTCCGCTCGTCGGTTTCCATCGTCGACGTGGTGCAACAGTATGTGACCCTGCGTCGGACTGGCCGGAACTGGGTCGGGCTGTGTCCGTTCCACGCCGAAAAATCGGGGTCGTTCAACGTTCGCGAAGAGACCGGTCGATACAAGTGTTTCGGATGTCAGGCCGGTGGCGACATCTTCACCTTCGTCCAAGAGATCGAGCACGTCGATTTCGTGTCGGCGGTCGAGAAGTTGGCCGGACGCGCCGGGATGACGCTCCGATACACGAGCGGTGGTGAGGGGAAGGATCGTCAGCGTCGCAAGCAACTGGTGGCGGCTCTGGAGTCGGCAGTGGAGTGGTATCACCAGCAGTTGCTCACTGCCCCCGAGGCCCGACCGGCCCGCGACTACTTGCGTCAACGCGGACTCGCCGGCGACGTCGCCCGACAGTTCCGTCTGGGATGGGCGCCCGACGAATGGGACGCTCTGAGCGGCCATCTTCGCAAGGAGGGTTTCGCCGACGACGTGTTACGCGACACCGGTTTGGCCTTCACCAACCGAGCCAACCGTCTGCAGGACGCATTCAGGGCGCGTGTGTTGTTCCCAATCTTCACCGACGGTGGCGAAGCGGTCGCGTTCGGGGGACGCATCCTCCCGGGGAGTACCGATCCCGCGAAGTACAAGAACTCGCCCGAGACGAAGGTGTACCAGAAGTCGAAGACGCTGTACGGGCTCAACTGGGCCAAGAACGACGTCGTGAAGGCCGATCAGGTCATCGTGTGCGAGGGATACACCGATGTCATCGGATTCCACCGAGCCGGAGTCCCGCGTGCAGTGGCCACGTGCGGAACGGCCTTCACCGAAGAACACGTTCGCGTGTTGAAGCGATTTGCGAGCAAGGTCGTGTTGGCGTTCGATGCCGACGCTGCCGGCCAGGGCGCGGCCGAAAAGTTCTACGAGTGGGAGCGTAAGTACAAGGTCGAGGTATCGGTGGCCCGCTTCCCCGAGGGAAAGGATCCCGGGGATCTCGCCTCGTCCGATCCGGATGCCTTGGCGGCGGCGATCGACGACGCCATGCCGTTCCTCGGATTCCGTGTGAATCGCGTGGTCAGTCAGGCGTCGTTGCGAAGTCCCGAAGATCGTGCCCGAGTGGCGACGCGAGCCCTCGAAGTGATCAACGAACACCCTGATGTGAACGTGCGCAAGCTCTACGCCGGAGAGGTCGCCGCACGCGTGGGAATCCCGGTCGCCGATCTGTCGCGACAGGCCGAGAAGCGCCGTGTGGTCGAGACTCGTGAGGACGAGATCGTTCCGGCGGTCGCCGCCGTTCCCGAATTCACTGCCGAGTTCGCGGCAGTCGCGTTGCTCCTACAGTCATGGGATTCGATCGCCCCCTGGTTGATCGAAGATCTGTTCGCGAACGACGTGGCCCGTCGAGCGTTCCTCGCCCTGGCCGAGGCCTCCGAGTCGACGGATGGAACCTTGATCGACAACGCCATGTCCCTGGCCGACCCCGAAGTTCGCGAGCTTCTCGAACGGGCCGCCGTGGCCGACATCGACGTGGAACCGTCGTCGGTGGCCTTCGATCTGATCGGAGTGGCGGTACGTCGTGCACTCGCAACACGCACTCGAGTCACCGACGCGGAAGAGATACGTGCCGACGGCGAAGCCCGTCGCCATCTCGAGGATCTCGGCAGTGAACGCACCGCTCAAGGGGCCGGAACGGTCTTGCTAGGGTGGCTCGTGGAGCGGTCGGGGGTGTCTGCTCCGCACGACTGATTCGCTGTTCCGGGTTCGCCGTGCGACGGAGAACTTGGGGGTGAGGGTGTCGACCGGAGCTGAGTCGAGTGTTCCACCCGTTCCCGGTGTCGCACCGGGTGACTGGAATGAACTCGTCGCTCGCGGTCGTCGACGTGGACGTCTCACCGCGGAGGAGATCGTCGACGTCCTTCACGATGTCGAGCTCTCACCGGAGACGATCGAGTCGATCCGCCACGCGATCGAAGGCGCCGGAATCGTCGTCGATCAAGGCTTCGAGATCGACGACAGTGGAGAGTTGCGTCGGCCATTGCTCGAGTCGAGTGGAACGAGGCGCAGTCGATCCGGCATACGACCGACCGGGGTCGAGGGCGACTCGTTGAAGATCTATCTGTACGAGATCAGTCAGGTTCACCTCCTCGACGCCGAGGGGGAGCGACGATTGGCTCGGGCGATCGAAAAGGGGCGAGGTGCGCAACTCCTTCTCGAGACTTCGACTGACGTGGACGCGATCGAGCGCCGTCGGCTGACGAGATTGGTCGATGCCGGAGAGAGGGCCCGTCACGACTTGATCACCGCCAATCTCCGTTTGGTGGTGAGCATCGCCAAACGTTTCACTCGGCCCTCCATGCCACTGGCTGATGCCATCCAGAGCGGAAACATCGGCCTCATGAAGGCCGTGGAGCGGTTCGACCACACCCGCGGTTTCAAGTTCTCCACCTATGCCACGTGGTGGATCCGCCAAGCAATTTCGCGAGCGGCTGCCGAAGAGAGTCGCAACATTCGTCTACCGGCACACACGATCGAGCACCTGGCTCGCATCCGTCGAACGGAACGCGAACTCATGGCCGAACTGCGACACGAGCCCACGGTGGCCGAGATCGCAGAACGGTTGGGCGAGTCGGCCGACCGAGTCGCCGAGCTCCTCCACATCGGACGCGATACGACCAGCCTCGACCTGCCCCTGCGTAGCGATTCTGATCACACATACGCCGACGATCTGGCGGCCGAGAACTCCGACGACCCGAGTGACTCCCTCGAACGGGAGTACCTGAGGGACGCAGTGCGTACGGTCATCTCCGATCTTCCCGCACGCGATCAAGCCGTCATGTGTATGCGATTCGGGTTGGACGGTTCGGGAGGGGCGACCCTCGAGGAAGTAGGACGTGCCTTCCAGATCACTCGGGAACGCGTCCGGCAAATAGAGGTTCGGACACTGTCGCGTCTTCGGCACACGTCGAATTCTCGAAGTTTGCGCGACTACGTCGACGGCTGAACCCAGTCCGGGGCGCCGGTAACCTGCGGGGTGATGGACGCTCCGCGAACGTTCTCGGTCCGAACCTTCGGCTGTCAGATGAACGAACACGACTCCGAACGGATCGCCGGACTGTTCGAGGCCGACGGGATGACCGCAATCGACGACGATCAGTCGGCTGATGTCATCGTCCTCAACACCTGCTGTATCCGCGAGAACGCCGACAACAAGCTGTACGGACATCTCGGCTGGTTGCGTAAATGGAAGGACGAACGTCCCGAACGTCAGATCGTGGTGTCGGGTTGCTTGGCTCAGAAGGATCGCGACGTCGTGCGTGAACGTGCGCCATGGGTCGACGTCGTTCTCGGCACTCACAACGTCCATCGAGCGGCTGATCTTCTGAATCAGTCGCGAATCAGCGGACCAGTCACCGAAATTCTCGACGAGGCGGTATTCGACGACCACGTCCTCTTCCCCTCGGCTCTTCCCGCCAAGCGAACGACGTCGTACGACGCCTGGGTCACCATTCAGATCGGCTGTGACAATTCGTGTGCGTTCTGCATCGTCCCGTCTGTTCGCGGTGCCGAGATCAGCCGACCATTCGACGACGTCGTGGCCGAGGTTCGAGAACTTGCCGCTCAGGGAGTGACCGAGGTGACCCTGCTCGGGCAGAACGTCAACAGCTACGGGCGAGACATCCAGTTGGCGCGTCGTCGTGATGGTGAAGATACGACGCTTCGACCACTTTTCGCCGACCTCCTTCGCGAGGTGGGGTCGGTTTCGGGTATCCGTCGTGTCCGTTTCACGAGTCCGCATCCCAAAGACATGCGTAGCGAGACCTTCGAGGCGATGGCGGCCACCGGCACCGTGTGTGAACACCTCCATTATCCGATGCAGTCGGGCAGCGACCGGGTCCTCGCCCTCATGCATCGTGGTTACACCGCCGATCGCTATCTCGAGCGGCTCGCAACGGCACGTCGTCTGGTCGATGATCTGGCCGTGAGCACCGACATCATCGTGGGGTTCCCGGGCGAGACCGACGACGACTTCGAACGCACTCTCGAAGTCGCCGCCGAAGCCGAATACGACTACGCCTACACCTTCATCTTTTCTCCCCGCGACGGGACCGAGGCGGCGACGATGGTCGACCAGTTCGTGCCTGACGACGTGGTCGCCGACCGCTTCTCGCGGCTTCGTCTCGTCGTCGAGCGCTCGGCTGTGCGGCGTCATCGCAACCGCATCGGACGTATCGAAGAAGTCCTCGTCGAAGGTCCGTCGAAGCGAGATCCGGCCGTCGTGTCCGGACGGACGCGTCAGAACAAGCTGGTTCACTTCCGGCCGAATGTGCCTGTCCGTGTGGGTAGCTACGGTCTCGTCGAGATCACCGACGCCGCCGCTCACCACCTCGTCGGCGAGTTTCGGGAGATCACGGTCGAGCCGTCACACCGGGTACGTATACCGGTCTCATCGCTCTGACATCCGTGCGCCCGCTAGCCATTCTTGGACCCACGGCGAGTGGGAAGTCGTCCGTGGCCATGGCGCTCGCCGATCGCTTGTCGAGTGCTTCGGCGCCGGTCGAGATCGTCTCGGTCGATGCGATGCAGGTGTATCGGCGCATGGACGTCGGAACGGCAAAGCCGTCGGCTGATGAGCAGAAAAGGATTCGTCACCACCTGATCGACCTCGTCGATCCGACCGATGATTTCACGGTCGCCCGTTTTCAATCCGACTATCGAGTCGTGCGCGACGACATGGCTCGGCGTGGTGCGATTCCACTCCTCGTCGGTGGAACCGGGTTGTACGTGCGCGCCGTCGTGGACGATCTCGACATCCCCGGCCAGTGGCCCGAGACCCGCGCTCGGCTCGACTCCGAGATCGAGAACCTTGGTGTCGAGGCTTTGTACACCCGACTCGTCGAGCGTGATCCACAAGCGGCATCCAAAATCGAGCCCAACAACAGCCGCCGCGTCCTGAGGGCCCTCGAAGTGATCGAAGGAAGTGGTCGGCAATTTTCGTCATTCGGGCCGGGCGTCGACACCTACCCACCGACCGACGTGCTCCAGGTCGCCCTGCGGTGGCAGCGTGACGTCCTGGCTCGTCGTATCGAGGCGCGAGTCCACCTCATGCTGGATGATGGCTGGCTGGACGAGGCGCGTCACCTGACCGAGGGCCCGCTCTCGCGGACGGCCTCCCGTGCACTCGGATATCACGAACTCTTCGAGCATCTGGCCGGTCGACTCTCGTTGTCGGATGCCGTCGAGACGATCGTCCTGCGAACTCGCCAGTTCGCGGTTCGCCAGGAACGGTGGTTCCGTCGGGATCCCCGCATCGTCTGGTTCGATCTCGACGATGATGTCGACGTGATGAGTGACGTCATCGGTCGAATTCACGCACTATGGGTCGGCGTCGGCTGACGTAGTGTGGCCAGTGCATGCACGTGGTTCTGTCGAAACATCAGGCTTTAGGGAACGATTTTCTCGTTCTCGACCTCGACCAGGATTCGTCTCTCGTCGCACGGGACGACTGGGCCGATGTGGCCAAGCGGCTCTGTGACCGACGTTTCGGCGTGGGTGCCGACGGATTGCTGCTGCTACGTACTCTCGAGAGCGGTCGGCTCCACATGATCCTTCACAACGCCGACGGTGGCCGAGCCGAAATGAGCGGCAACGGCATTCGTTGTCTGGTACAGGCCGCACATTGGGCTGGCGGTGGTGCCGACGGAGCCGAGTACGTAGTTCATACCGATGCCGGCGAGAAGGTGGTGACCGTCGAAGGTTGGTCCGACGACGACACCGTGCAGGTGATCGTCGACATGGGAGTAGTCGACCACATGGACGAACCCGCCGACTGGGCGACCCTCGAGTGCCACCCCGATCGTCCGGTCAGTCATCTCTCACTCGGCAATCCACATTCGGTTGTCGGAGTCGACGACGTGGAGGCGGTCGATCTGCTGGCGCTCGGAGCCAAGATTCCCTACGTCAACTTGGAGATCGTCGAACCGGGCCCTGAACCCCACGCCATCACTATGCGTGTGCACGAACGGGGGGCCGGAATCACCTTGGCCTGTGGAACCGGTGCCTGTGCCTCAGCCGCCGCAGCGCTGTCGTGGGGTCTCGTCCCGGCGATGACGTCGGAAGTTCTCGTGCACATGCCCGGAGGCGACGCGCGAGTCAGATTCGATCGCGACACGCGGCGTGCGACCCTTGTGGGTCCGGCGACTTTCGTCGCATCGATCACGGTGCATCTGTGAGCGACACGCCGTACAGCGAAGCGCTCGGGCGCACGCTGATCGAGCGCAGTTTTCGTGAGAAGATCGTGATCGTCGGCGTCACTCTCGACGGCCGCACCGATGACGAGACCGACGCCGGTCTCGATGAACTTGAGTTGTTGGTCGACACTGCGGGAGCCGATGTGGTGGCTCGACTCACTCAACGGCGTGACACTCCCGACCACACCTGGTACGTGGGGAAAGGGAAAGCCGAGGAATTACGCGATTTGTGTCTGGCCGTCGACGCCGACACCGTGGTCTTCGACAACGAGTTGGCTCCGGCTCAGCAGTACAACCTCGAGAAGCTGCTCGGTCGAACGGCGATCGATCGGACCGCGGTGATCCTCGACATCTTCGCTCAGAACGCCAGTACTTTGGAGGGCAAGGCTCAAGTGGAACTGGCTCTCCTCCGGTATCGATTGCCGCGACTCCGCCGTGGTGCGACGGCCAAGCTTTCGCAGCAGCGCGGTGGCGTTGGCGCACGATTCGGTAGTGGTGAGACCAAGCTCGAGGTCGATCGTCGCCGTATTCAGAAGCGGATTTCGCGCCTCGAGCACGAACTGGCCGATCTGGGCCGAACACGCGCGTTGCAGAGCAAGGGCCGCACACGTAGTGGCCTCGCGACGGTCAGCATCGTCGGCTACACGAATGCCGGTAAGTCGACCCTTCTCAATCGGCTGACAGCAGCCGGTGTGCTCGCCGAGAATCGTCTCTTCGCGACCCTCGACCCGACGACGCGTCGATTGTCGTTGCCGGGTGGCGAACCGGTGCTGCTCACCGACACGGTGGGATTCGTGCGTCGCCTTCCGCACGGTCTCGTCGAGGCATTCAAGAGCACCCTTGAAGCCGTGGGTCGCTCCGACTATTTGGTCCACGTGGTCGATGGTTCGTCGTC
>Ga0075477_10000857_pt1 | contig 13739 bp, 23 predicted proteins | sample DEB08_DNA_FD_76338 | JGI IMG/M metagenome (GOLD analysis project Ga0075477, IMG submission 76338) | Aqueous microbial communities from the Delaware River and Bay under freshwater to marine salinity gradient to study organic matter... | ecosystem: Environmental > Aquatic > Marine > Coastal ...
GCAAGTGGGGCCTCCTTTTCTTTGGCCTTCAAAGGCTGGAACTCCGCTCTAATGCAGCGCTCCGCGGCTCGCTTCGCTCGCACTGGTAAGCGGAAGTAAGCTATACTCGCCTATTTTCCGTTTCTATTTATTTCTATTTATTTACAAGGTGCTTTATGTCTGATAACATTCCAGTCGCTATTGTTCCCGAAGAGGTTGACTACTTTAACATGCCCGATCTGCAGGATGACCTCCTGGAAGATTTGGCGCGTCTGGAGGACAAAGTTGCAGACGCAGCCGCAGTCCTCAGCGGTGCCAAGTACTTCAAAGAAGACCCGGAACGCCTGTTTGCTATTATCAAGCGGGCGTATTGGCTACTGAACAGGTAGCCACTGCAGGCTAGCGAAAGCTGGCCTATTTTCTTTTCCGTTGTCAAAGGCTGGAACTCCTCGAGTACTCCGCTTGCACTGCTCTATTACTTTTCTAGTGTAATGTGAGGGCTTTTCAATGCTGGGACTCTTTATTTACTCCGCTCGCTGCGCTCGCTATACCTTACTTTGAGCTAGTAACTATAGCAGCCGGCTCGCTGCGCTCGCATTAGCAAGTGGTAGTGTCCAATGTCGGGCACTATCAATCAACCAAGAGGGGACAGGAAGAGCCCCTCAATTCAGGAGGTCCCATGGATCAGACTACAGTTTCTGGCCGAATTGGCCGCATTTCTCTTGCCGATGGCGAACGTCCTCGGCTCTCTTTCTCGATTGCATCTGATCGGTCCTACAAGGATCGCAATGGTGCAAAGGTAGAACGCACCCAGTGGTACAATTGTACGCTCTGGGGCAACCGCGCTATCGCTCTCAGCCAGTACATGGCTGTGGGTGATATGACCCTCATTCAGGGTCAGGTGTCGGTCTCTACCTATGAGAATAGGGAGGGAGACGTGGTTGCATCGCTTGACCTTACCGTCAGTGACGTGACCCTGCTTCCGAATGCCCGGCGTGAGTCCGGTGCACAGGAAGCATCTCCCGCGCCGAAGCGTGCTGCTGCGCCCCGCAAGGGCAAGGCTCCTGCACGCAAGGCTTCCACCCACGACTTTGATGAAGACGGCTTGCCGTTCGACTGATAGGTCGCTTGAGGCTCTGCGAAAGCAGGGCCTCTTTTCTTTACTGTTGTCAAATGCTAGCGCTGCGCTAGCACTCCGCTAGCACTGGTATAGTATCTTTACATTGCATTTTCTTTAGCCTAGTATATAGCATTTATTTAGTCTTCTTTATTTTCTTCTTTATGTTGTATGTTGCTATTCTAAGCTTTGGGCGCTTCGCGCTGTTTGGTGTGTGGTATTTACTCTCCCTAGCTCAAGTGGTTAGAGCACTTGATTCATAATCAAGAGGTTCTGGGTTCGATGCCCAGGGGAGAGATTTGCTGTCTTGTTACTGTAGATATGGTTTCTATAGTAACTTTTACTTTCTTTAGCTAAGGTGCTAAAAAATGGGTGCTAATCTTTATCTTGTTCGCGGCCTTCCGGGTTCTGGCAAAAGTACATTTGCCCGTGCCCTTTCTGTAAACTGCTACTCCGCAGATGACTTCTTCACTAGGGACGGTGTCTATGACTTCGATCCCCGTTTGATTGGCAATGCTCATCTTGAATGCCAAGACAAGACTAAGCACAGTCTGTCTTATGGAGATGACGTCGCTGTGGCCAATACATTTACTCAGCGATGGGAGATGGAGCCATATTTCAAGATTGCAAAGAAGGTGCCGGGAGTGAATTTGTTTGTCGTGTCGCTGTTTGACAGTGGCTTGACTGACATTGAGCTCTATAGGCGTAATGTGCATGAAGTTCCTCTTGAAACCATCCAGAAGATGAGAGCTCGCTATGAGCACACTTGGGAGTTGTAAATGAAAATGAAGCTTACCCCTTGGATGATTGAAACTTGTTGGCAGATTATGGAGATGCCAGATGGCACTGAGTTTGCTTGTCATGACGTTATGTCTGGTGAGCAGATTTGGACTCTTGTCCCTGTCAATGGCAAGTTGAAGTGCTACTTAGACTCTAAGCAGTATGACAGCTATGGTTATGACTACTATAAGGAAGTCGACTGTGGTACATATGATGCTGTAGAAGAGTTTTCTAAGCAGTGGGTATTTATGGATCGTACCGAAGACAGTTTTCTCAATAAAGAAACTGACTAAGGGAATTTAGGGGAGGCTTTGCGCAAGCAGGGTCTTCTTTCTTCTTTACACATCTTGACACTACTTGCACAGAGTAAACCATGAATAATCCAATTCTTAGCCTTTCACCTGAAAACCTCGAGAGATTTGCAAGCTACGGCTTTGAGTTCAAAGAGGGAGGCTGGCTTGATAACCCCCAACACAGGATGGTTGTATCCTGGTGTCCTACTCTGGGGCTGTCAATGGTGCAATACCATCACGAAGAGGAAGAACAGCCTCCATTCCTTTTCTTCCAGGGAGAAACAGACTTCTCTATTGTCTTCCAGGAGCTTGAAAGAGTTGAAAGTTATCTGCAGTCACACAGACACTCTTTGACTAACTAAGGGAATCTTGAATATAGACTAATATACTTGGTCTATTTTCTTTTCACTATTACAAATAAAAGGAGCGAATCTTTATCTAGCCCGCGCTTTCTGGGAGCCGGCTCGCTTCGCTCGCATTGACATGTGGTATTCTCAGCATTTCGCTGGGAAATTTTAGGCTATATTGCCGCATCATTAGGAGATAGATATGATTCTGAAGAAGAACCTCCCTACTCAGGTCGCCCAGGGCATGATGATTGCCCGCATGTGTCAAGATCTAAAGATCCAGCAGGATCGAAACAACAACCCGTATGCTACGTTTGACGTGGCATGCAATCGAGGTGGTGAGCCCAACTACTTTACTCTCCATGCATTTGGAGAGATTGCAGAGCAAATGTCTGCAGAAGTAAACAAGGGCGATCTGGTTCAGGTCTATACTCGTCGATCACAGTCGATGGGTGAAGATGGACAGCCAGTCTATGCAACACTGCCACCTTCGGAAGGCTATCAGCATGGAGTCCGTATCAAGACTCATTTCGAAGCTGTTGAATCTTTCGAGGTGATCGCCAAGTCGTTTCAGAAGCAGAACCATACTGAATCGGCTAATTTGACACTTGGAGACTTTCTTTCGGAAGCAACCTCCAAGTAATTGGTTCCAAAAATCTAACGGGCTTAGCCCACTACTGAGAGAATGAAATGCAAGAAGAACAGAGCTTTATTGCTGTCCTCGCCGCTGTTGTTGGAGTTGCACTTTGGAATGCACTCTATTTTAGTGTGATTGTCCTTGCTGGCGGTGTCATGGTTGGAACTGGCCTGTGGTGCATCGATCGCCTTATGGGCACTTCGATGTCTAACCAGTGGTCTGATTTTCTCAGCCGTGTTGAAGGATGGTTTACAGGAGAAGGCGGAGGACTGATCATCGTAGAAGATGGGAAGTCTGAAGCTGCAGCTCCTGCAGAAGAGCCTAAGGCTGAAGCTAAGCCTACTAAGGCTAAAGCTGCCTAAACACCATCTCCCTGGACAATGTCTGGGGAGATCCAGCCGGGATGGTGGAATAGGTATACACAACAGACTTAAAATCTGTCGCCGCACAGGCTTACGGGTTCAAGTCCCGTTCCCGGTACTTTACTTTACCTGGAATTGTTCCAGGATTTCAACAACACTCATTTGAGAGTAAAAAAATGATTGTATTTGCAGAAGATCAAATCGATACCCCTGAATTCAAGAACCTGGTCGACGAAGCTATGTTTGGCAATATGTCGGTCTTGGCTCGACGTTCTATGCTTACTGGCAAGGAGCACATTGCCTTCTTCAATGTTGACTCATATACTTGGACTAACGCTATGCAACTTCGAAAGAAGGGCGCTCTGATCCAGGATTCTCACCACTTCCTTGATGTCGATGAGCGAGAGTTCATCATCAGTGGCATCACTCCTGAGGAATGGGAAAGTTCCTTTGGTGGGAATGAGCATCCTCTTGCTGGGCAGATTCCTTACAACTAACATAGAAACGTTACTTATGCCCGGCAATTCATAGCCGTTAGATTGCTATGGAGGTAATATGAAAGATGAGTTTGAGAAAGCTTTCCTTATTTCCTTTACCATTGGAGGAGTACTGGCATGGGTATTTAGCACCATTTACATGCCACTCTAAGAGTTCGTCCGCAATGACGTTAAACTATGATTAGCTTCTGAAAAGCAAACTTTGTAGACAACACTATTTGCTTGCTAGACAGATTCCTTATAACTGGCATAGAATAGAACAGGTCTTTAGGCTTGTTCTATTTTATTTTCTACTTCTATTTGACTATCCACATGCTTGGAGATAAAAATGACTGCTATTAGCAATAGAATGATTACAGCCTTATATGGTCTTGCTGCTTCACATGGACATGAATGGGCAAAGGTCATGTCCCTTGAAGAGTGTCTAGAACATGACACGATTGAATCTTTACAGGCGGCCTTTGAAAATCACAGTAACCGTAACACTGGCTTTCCTGGTATTGGACCTAGCCTTGCTCACGTTACTGGAACAGGAAGAAGCGCCTGGAAGGCAGACTTTATAAACGATACTATTCACTTTACTATTTCTAGACCATTGCCTGAGAAGTTTACTGTCAGTAGATGTGGTAATCACCACTTTCAAGCTCCTTCTATTCCTGTCGCTCGTGGTATCCTTGAGCTTCTTACAGGTAGAGGAAGTGTTGCTGGTAACTTCTATGAGATGCCTAATGCTAGTTGGGCAGAGTGCAATGACAGACATGCAACTACTTTGCTGTTCAATATGGCAGCTGCTTCAGTTGGTACTGGTCATGATCTTAGATGGGCATGGGATTCTTTGTCTCACGCTTGGGAAGGAAATTCTTTCTTGAGCAATGTGATTGAAAGGCCTGTTATCAACTATGAGGTACCAGACATGTCTCACTGTCCCCTGCTTGTTGATTCTGCAATGGGACCTCTTCGCTGTGATGGCAGAGATCTCTTTGCTAAGGTAGCTGGAGGCTGGAGAGCTGTTACGTTTGACTTATACTGAAGATTTGAAGATTAGCAATAGCTAGTCTTCTTTTCTTTAGCTTAGATCTTCTATATATATAGGTCTTGGCAAATGCTGGGACTCTTTTTAGCCTTTTTTAACAACACTTGTTTTTCTATATTTCTTTCTTTCTTGTTTCTATATATTTAGTTCTTTCTTTTATGTTCTTATATATATAGTATATAGAAAGGGAGATAGAAGTCTAGAGTAAGTATCTTTTTATTAGGTCGCCCCGCTTTAGTTGTCTTTAACTTATTTGCTATAGTATTAGTAGCTATATCTATATATAGTTATAAGAAGCTTCTAAGCAATTGCTAAGCAAATGCTGGGGCCGGGGGCTAAATAAAGATTACTTACTATTGTCTTCCTTTACTTACTATATATAGATAGTAGTACTTATATGTTATAGCTATAGTATATAGTAACCTTAGATAGGAATCTTAGGAATCTTTTTAATTGGCTTCGCTTTAGTTGTTCTATTACTGTTATATATATAGTAGACATAGAATACATTAGTATTTTTTACAAATGCCGGGGCCGGGACCTACAAAAAGATTCTTTACCTTATCTTCTATAGTATATATAGTAAAGGGAATAGAAATCTTATAAGTGTGCCCGCCAAAGCTACAGTACAAGTACAGTACAAGTACAATATATATACAGTATAGCTACAGTATACTTACTATAGTATATAGTATAGACAAAGGCTGGCGAACCCTAATAAAGATTCTTTATATCCCTTTCTATAGTAAACATAGTATAGTATATATAGAAGACTAATAGATATAGTAATAACTACTATAGTAAAGTAATTGACAACAGAAGAAAAGCCAAGCAAACATAAAGATCTGTACCTGCTTACCTATAGATATATATACAGTACCTAATAGTATATAGTATATACATAGATATACAGTACATATATAGGTACTATAGCTGTTCTAATAGAATGGCATAGTATAGGGCATAGGGAAGGCAGGAAGATAGGTACTGTAGACGGTCAGTACTGTAGACGGTCAGTACTGTAGACGGTTAGTACTATGGAAGATAGGTACTATAGATGGTCCTTACTATGGATGGTCCTTACTATGGATGATAAGTACTGTAGATCTTATCTACTATCTATCTTTTCTATGTTCTATCTATATATTTTGTTTAATGGGAATGGGTACAGTATATATACTATATATGCTATATATCTATTAGCTATTAGTTGTTAATATAAGAATCTTTTATGTTATTTGCGCCCGCTTTTGCCTATACTTTACTTTAGGTTTCTAATTTAATTAGCTAATGCTACTTTATCTTTGCTCTGTATTAAATCATTGTAAAATACAGTATTTTTACCTTCTGTTAATTTAATTTTTTATATATAGTTTATATTTCTGTATAAAATATCTTTAAAATACTCTGTTATTTACTATGAATACTAGTATCTATAAATCTACTGTTCAGTCTTCTTTTGCTTGCAGGAAGCTTTCTGTTCAACTTGGTACAGTTTCAGAAAGTAACAGTTCTATCCTATACTCTCCTAGCCTTGTTTCTCACATGTACATACTAAGACACAAACATAATAGTAATTCTTCTATTGGCTTTGTTATTGTATGCTGATGTATATGTAAACAATACACTACTATCTATAGGGGTTAAGTAAATGTATCAACAATGGTACCTGGATCTTGTTCAAAAGTATCCACATCTTTTAGAACATGTTAAGTATCCTGATGTTGGAGATGGTTGGGAATCTCTATTAGTTAATCTTTGTGATGCTATTAACCATCATTGTTCTTATCATAAAGATGTAAAGCCAGTACAAGTTTATCAAATCAAAGAGAAGTTTGGTGGTTTAAGATTTTATTATGTTGGCGGCGATGAATATGTTAGAGGCCTTGTAGCTTTTGCAGAGCTTACTTCATATGGAACATGTGAATCTTGTGGAAATAGAGGATCTGCCAATAAAAGTGGCTGGATTCGTGTACTTTGTGAGAGTTGCCGTGAAACTAACTGATGTTGAAAAAATAAAGTTCAATGTTATTCCAGAAATATTGGAAGAATTAAATAGATTAAGGTCTGACAATGAATATCTTTTAGAAAAGATTATAGAGCTTGAATCAAAAATAGAAAACATTGAAAACAAGCGTAAGGAGAAAAATGATTGAAAAAACTATGTCAGAAGAAGAAATTATTTTAGAAGATTATTTTAATCTTGCTTTGCAGGTACATGATCTTCAACAGGAGATTCTGCGTTTAAAATCTCTTTGTTTTCGCGCCGCCGATGAGATTGAAATGCTTGATGACATTATTGTTCGCAATAATTATGAAGAACAAACAAATGAAGAATATATGGGCGTTGCTTCTGTAAATCTTTTATCCCGTTTAAGAGGTAGACTTAAAGGTGGATATATTGAAAATTATCCAGAATTGATTTTTAAGAACTGAAATAATTTTGTATTTTCACTAATATCTATGATAAATACTAGAGATAAATTATGCTAAAAAGATATCACGAACAAAAACAGAAAAGTATATATGAATTTTCTACTATTATGTACATGTATACTTATAAAACTCCTATTTCTGTAATTACTTTTAATCAACCTTGGGCAAGTAATCTTTCTAAAACAAGAAATTATGATTCCTCTGCTTTTATAGAAGCCTATAATAAATCATATAGTCGGCAGGGATTTTGGCTTGTTATTTAACGTACTTAATTAACGCTTCGCGTATTTTGGTTAGTGGTGTTGTATCTTAATGGCAACTACTGTATCAAACCATATCCAAATACACGGAGATAAAATGTACGATTTAAAGACAAAAAACTTAACTCGCCGCGGTGAATACTATGACTTTTATTTAAATTATTTCTTTAACGATATTGTAAATAAGCAAAAAGAAGGCAAGATTCACTTTAATATTCCTGGACAATTTAAACTAGACTTAATTAAGATGCTCAGATTTTCTGGCTTTTCTGTAGAGACTACTCCTTTCACCTATTTTGATAAATTATATGTTATTAAGTCACTTAATAATCAAGAATCCAATACAGTAAATTAAAAATAAACAATATACTAGACTAAAAACATGAACAACAATAAAGTTATTTTTTCTGATATGCCCCGTCAACTTAAGCTTGTTACAGAAGACGGAATTAAGTTCTTTTCAAGAGAAGATGTTGCTGAAATGGCTTTTGAATCAGGCTTAGATGTAATCTTAGTAGATCCTGTTCAGAAGATTTATAAACTCGCTGATTACAGCAAGCTACAGTTTCAAAAGCAAAAACAAACTAAGAATCAAAAGAAGAAGCCTCAACAGAAAACTCTAAAAATGGGTGTTAGCATTCAGGAAGCAGATCTTAGTCGTAAGCTTCAGGATGCAAAGAAATTTTTATCTGAAGGCTCTTCTGTTGTATTTATTCTTAAGATGCATGGAAGAGAACGTAACAGAATTAACTATCATCGGGAGTCTATTATAGAGTCTATTAAAACACACTTTGAAAGTGACTTAAATTCTTTATGTACTTTCACACTAACTTCAGATGACCGGAACTTTACTTTTACTCTAACTCCTGTTAAGTAATTGTCTTTATCACATTTAAAGACAGCAAAGTGCCTTAAATCTCAACGAGGAAATAAAATGGAACTAATTGAAGTCCTTAATCATCGTCAACAAGTTTGGCTCATTAATGATAGGTCTTATGTAATTAGCCGAGTTAAAGATGTTGCCCAGCTTGGGTATGAAACGATGATTTTTACTACTGAATCATGGTATGGCTATGAACCTTTAATAGATGTTTGGGCAGACATTGGCAATGATAATTTTATATCTTTTAAAGATGCTGCACATCAATTTTCTTTGTCTATAGAGGATGATTTATGACAAATGAAGAACTTGCACTTGTTAATCGCCTTACCGCTTGCAAAAGGTGGCGTTTGATTCCTGGAATTGTGGCGCGCGACAAAAACAACGCTGTTTTTGTATTTGTTGGTTATCACACAGATGGACAGGAGATGTGGGCTGGCCCTTCGGGTTGGCTTGCCGGTTCGGCATTGACTATAGACATTACGAGCCCAGCAACCCTTGGTTGTCTTCTTACATTAATAAGGGAAGCCTGGAATGACCCAGGATTATACACCGTTCCTCTTTCCTCACCTGGTTCTGTCGTGAATTATTTATGGCATATTCGAGGTAATGGATCATATATTGCAAAACGTAGTTATACTACAGAGATCGCCGCCCTCGTCGCAGCACTGGAGGTGGCGCCATGATTACCATCTTGAAACACCTCCTCATTCTCTGCTCTTGGCTCTCCGCCGAGCAAGCTGACCGCGACCCATGGACGGTTTGGACGGTCGTTGACGCTGCCCACCGTATTGCTCCAGAGTACGATCTCGGCCCAGCACTGCTTTTGGCTGTTGCTGAAGTTGAGAGTACTTGGAATCCTTTTGCTGGATGTCAGCACAGAGGTCGTGGTTGTGGTCTTTATCAACAAGTTCCTAGTATTTCTCAGCGATGGGGAGACGATTGTTGGAATGGTGCAACTTATACTTGCGGCTGGCGCAACGGAGAGGGCGTTACTCGTGAGGAGCTTGTTGGCGTGTACCGAGCGACTGAGGTCGCAGCGCGTCACTTATCTTATCTTCGCGACCGCTATCCCGACGCATGGATCGGGGCATACAATCGAGGACCACGTCGCCGTTTGGATGAGGCAGGCCGAAGTTACACGGAGCGCGTAGAGCGCGTTTACAGGAGGTTGTCGCGATGACCATCGAGCAACTCAGAGAGACTCTAGAAGCGCACGCCGCATGGTTGTGCCACGAGGGCGGCCCGCGCGCCAACCTCCGAGGCGTAAACTTACGCAAGTTCGACTTGCGCGGCGCTGACTTGCGTGGGGCCTACTTGATTGAAGCCGACTTAAGCGGGGCCGACCTGAGCAAAGCCAACCTGAACGGGGCCTATTTGAGCGAGGCCAACTTGAGCAGCGCTGACTTGCGCGGGTCTGACTTGAGCGAGGCCGACCTGAGCAAAGCCGACTTGCGCGGCGCTGACTTGCCTGGGGCCAAATTGAACAGATCCTACTTGAGCGGGGCTGACTTACGATTGGCTAATTTGCGATTGGCTAACTTAAGTGGCGCCAACTTAGTTGATACGAACTTGATCAATACTGATTTGAGTGGTGCCGACTTGAGCAAAGCCAACTTAAGTGGCTCCAATTTGAGTTATATAAACGTGAGCAAGGCTAACTTGAGCTATGCTAAATTGAGCTGTGTCAACTTGAGTGGTGCCGACTTGAGAGGTGCCGACTTAAGAGGTGCCGACTTAAGCAGCGCTAATTTGAGTGGAGCTGACTTGAGCTATGCAAACTTGAGCAAGGCCGACTTGAGCAGCTCAGATTTAAGCCATGTCAAATTGAGCGGAACAGATTTGCGCAAGGCCATACTTCCTCCGCGTTAAATGGTTTTAGCTCGGTTGGGTTCTGAACGCAATACTTGCGGAATTTAGCACTTAACGAAGAAAGGTATGAATACTGAACTTAGCAACCTAGCGTAGACGCTAGAAGAACAGGAAAATGGTTGCGTGGCGAGGGTGGGTAGCAAGCCAACCTGAGCAACTCTGACTTGCCTGAGGTTAACTTGCGTGAGGCTTTATAAATCGACCTACATCAATTGCATTGGTTTATCAGATTTATTTAATATTTTAGCCTTAATAAGTGATTCTAATAGTAAAAACCAACCTTGCCTAAGGTAATAAAATGAATAATGTCAAAGATCAGTACTACTTTACTTCTCCTATTGATGCTTTAAAGTTTACAGGTCGATCGACTACAGATGCTATTAAATTGGCTAATGCTATTGCTAAGCATTGTGATGAAGATTGTGAGAGCGTAACTATTCTTGAAGATATTGATTACAGGACTCGTCGCTCTTTCGATGAAAAGTTTAAGCGAGCAATTATTTCTTTTGAATTTGGGTCTGTGACTTTGCGTGTTGAGGAATACACTCCTTTTGAGAAGTATACAGAATTTGGAAATCCTATGCTTATTATTACAAAAGGTCCTAATGGAATTAAGACTGGATCTATTAGAGTATTTAGTGATTTTGATTTAGTATTTTGATGATTTTTATTTCTCAATTAGAAGACTAAAAGGATAAAACATGACAATTTACTTTACATCTGATACTCATTTTAATCACAAAAGAATTCTTGAATATTGTGACAGGCCTTTTGATACAGTTTCTGACATGAATGAAGCTTTGATTAAGGAATGGAACAATACAGTAACAGATGAAGATATTATTTATCATCTTGGCGACTTTACATTTAAGGAGCATGTATCTTTTCTCTCGAGGCTTAACGGTCAGAAGCATTTGATTCTAGGAAATCATGATGTGAGAAAGCATGCTTTTAATGCTGACTGGCTAAGCGTACAAGACATTTTACAATTTACAGACCCCGAGGGTGATGTATTTGTTTTATGCCATTACCCTATGAGAGTTTGGAATAGGTCTTCTAAAGGCTCTTATCATTTGTATGGTCACAGTCACGGTGATCTTGATAAGAGTATTAAGTGGGGACGTTCTATGGATGTAGGAGTTGATAATGCTTATCGACTTTTTGGCGAGTATCGTCCTTTTGAGATCTCTCAAATAAAGTCTCTTTTGCATGACAGAGATTTGTTAAATCATCATTTTTAAACTTTTAATACTTTTAACTAATGAATGTTTTATGACTTTCTGTAAAATACAAATTCTAAGAATGTGAGTTTAGAAATGATAAATATATTCTCTTTAAATCCCTTTGGCCTGGAGCCAATTACTTTACTTACCAGTTTTCTTAGCTTTATCGCCTTGTTAATTGGTATAGGTAAAGATTATTTGGAGACGGCAGAGAAATGGAAAGAGTTTAGTTCTAACATCACTAAAGAGCCTAAGGGCCAAGAGATTTTATCTACTCCTTTTAGCGAAGAAAAGCTTGTAAAAGATCTTTCTTTTGCTATAAAGAATTTATCTTATTTTTCAACCCCTTTATTTTGCTTGCCTTTTCCCCATCCTTATTATCATGTTAAAGATGACAAGGAATACTTATTCAAAATATATAAAAGTTTTGCTATAGAAAGAAGGGCGGTTTTTCCGTTTTTTACTTTTCATTCTATTACTTTAAGATCTATTGTTAAATACACTGAAGTCTTTTCATGGTCATATTTTGGCCCTATGGTCTATTACTATTATCTTCAAGGACTTGGTCATTTTTCTCTAAAAAATAGTCGAATTCTTAATGTTTCTAGTCTAAGTTATTTAGAGGGAGAAGTTCTTAAGGTTGATTCTGTAATAGAAGATAACCATAGAAAGCTTTCTGTTACTACTAAAGGTGAAGCAACAGAGCTTTTTTATAGAAAGAAATTGGATTCAGTAATATTAAAAGACTCTACTAGGTCTTATATTACTAATTCTTTTAATAGCTTTCTTAAATATGACAGCCAATTCAATAAGATTAAAGCTAATCAAAACGGAAAGATAGGCTTTATCTTTCACGGAGAGAAAGGAACTGGTAAAAGTGAAGTTGCAAAGTCGTTCTTAACACAGAATACATATGTTTATCGGCTTATACCTTCTAATTTAGAAGAGCTTGTATTGCTACTTAATTACGTTAATAACGATATAAAGGAATCTTATTCTTTTAAGCGCTTTCATGAACCTATTTCTTTACCAATTTTACATAAGCCTTATAAGGAGACGATTTCTACTGGCGCATCTGTAGAGCGCTATAAAGTAGCAAAAAATTTGAGCTATGAAGGTTCTATTGGAGAATTCAACGAGCTTGATCAGGAAATTGCTGCTCAAGTAACTGATTATATTTCAGCTATCATAATTGATGACATGGACAGAATAGACTTTTCTGATGAAAAGCACATTCCTGCCTTATTGCATGCTATAGATACTATAGGCTCAGATGGAAAGCCTATTGTTCTTGTTGCAACAACAAATGACTATACACTTATTCCTGATGTTATACGTCGTCCGGGTAGATTTTCTTTCTTAGTCAAGTTTGATATGTTTGACACAGAATTAATTGACAAATATATTGATAATAACTGGAAAGAAGTTACACCTGAGCAAAGAGGTAAGCTGCATAATATACTTATGGGTAAAGCTCCTGCTTGGGCTTATTCTATTGTTGCTCCAAATATACCTATTGAACTTGCTATTGATACTTTAGAAGAAGCAAGTATTCAGAATTGGAAATTTGAAAATATTTCCACAGAGAATACAGATTCATATACATTTTCAGATGCAAATCATTTTTATGACCCTGATGATATAGATGAACTTGAGGAATACATTGATGCTGAATACTAATTGAGAGAAGCAATGTTTACTATTAAGAAAAATCTTTTTAGTCAATTGGATCAAAATTTTAATCTAGTGACTAAAGCTTCTTTAAATGAATATTTACCTGCTGTCTATGAACTCTCTAATAGCGTCTATGACTTACAAGAACTTATTGTCATTACAATAAATAATTGCCTTATTGAGAAGAAACCTTTAGATCTTTCTCCTGTTTACGAATATTTGAAGTCATCAATCTTTTCTAAAGTTAAAAGCTTTCGTAAAAGATTAAATCATGTTCTTATACAGGTATATGATCAATCATTAGAACTAGAGATAGAAGATGTTTCTGACCAGATAATTCTTTTAGATT
>Ga0075477_10000858_pt1 | contig 13722 bp, 9 predicted proteins | sample DEB08_DNA_FD_76338 | JGI IMG/M metagenome (GOLD analysis project Ga0075477, IMG submission 76338) | Aqueous microbial communities from the Delaware River and Bay under freshwater to marine salinity gradient to study organic matter... | ecosystem: Environmental > Aquatic > Marine > Coastal ...
TCACCGTAGGTTTATTCAAAGCAAATGTAATTATCTTAATTTTGCACAACGCATCAAAGCAAATGGGATTGCAATGCATTAAGACCAGCGGAAATAAAACGCGTGGTATTTACTACCGCGCAGGAACACAACTAAGCCTTTAGATGCAATGCCCCGAAAAGAAAGAATCATGAACTATTGGAAAATTATTGCGGTATCTGGATTGATGCTCACGGCTTCGATAGCCTCCAACGCTCAGGCGTGCGACTCCATTGACGCCCTTTCTGTGGAGCGCATATTAGCCGACATTCGCGTTCTGGCATCGGACGAACTGGGAGGTCGCGAACCCGGCACTCCAGGAATGGAATTAGCCCAACGCTACATTACCATGCAAATGCGTTCTAAAGGCATTCAACCCATGGGGGAGGAAGGCTATTTTCAAGCCTTCACCTACATGGCGCCCGTGACCATTGAGGCGGCGGCGTTGGAGATAGCGGGTAAACCCCAAGACTCCAAGGATTTCTACCCCACCAGTTACAGCGTTGCAGAAGCATCGGTTTCAGGGCTATTGGTCGATGTGGGTTTTGGTATTTCCGCGCCCGAACTGGCGTACGACGACTATGCCGGGCTCAAGAAAAAGCAGCTGAGCAATACCGTTTACGTAATGAATATCGGTTCCCCCGATGGTATCCATCCGCATTCAAAGTATATTGCTCACCACTCCTTGAACGAACGCCTTGCGCTTGCACAAGAGCACGGGGCAGCGGCCGTTCTGCTGGTCGACCCCGAAAATGCTACCGACGCACCCAGCGTCCAATTTAAGGGCATGGGTCAGGTGCAAATTCCCGTATTTTTTGTTCAAGGCTGGACCGGAGAAGTATTCGATTGGGTAAAGAAACCCACGGCCACTTTAATGGTACGAATGCACGAAAATGAGGTGACCGCCAAGAACATCATTGGATATTTGGACCGTGGGGCTGCTAAAACGGTGGCAATTGGCGCGCATTACGATCACTTGGGTATGGGCTCCGAAGGAAGCCGGCACGTAGGGCCTCCCGCGGTACACAATGGGGCAGACGATAATGCGAGTGGAGTGGCGGGAATGCTGGAATTTGCCGCGAAAATCACGGACCCCGCACAAGACGAGCCATATAATTATCTATTCATGGCATTCAGTGCAGAGGAAAAGGGGTTACTCGGCTCCAAACATTTCGTAGAACACCCTACATTTCCTCTAGAGGACATCGAATTCATGATTAATTTGGACATGATTGGCCATATGGAAAACCGTTCGTTTACCATTAACGGGGTGGGAACTTCGCCTCAATGGCTATCCAATATAAAGGAAGTGGCTTGCGACTCCTTTTCATATACCACCACCGAGTCCGGAATTGGCCCTAGCGATCACACCTCTTTTTACCTCCAAAAGATCCCGGCCATTCATCTGTTCACCGGGGCTCATGAGCACTACCACAAGCCCAGTGACGATGTTGGAATTATAAACCCAGAGGGCATCGCGTACATCGTGAATTTTATGCAAAACTTAGTGGGAGCCATGGCGGACGATACCATCGCCTTTCAGGAGACCAAAGCGGAGGAGAGCCGCAAAGCACCCAAATTTTCTGTAACCCTCGGGGTGATGCCCGATTACAGTTTTTCGGGCCCAGGGATGCGTATTGATGGCGTAATTGACGACCGCCCCGCTCAGGCAGCGGGGATGCTCAAGGGTGATGTAGTAAAGCAGTTGGGCGACATCCGAATCGACGGCATGCAAGGTTACATGCGCGCATTGGCCGCATTTAAAAAAGGCGACCGAGTGAAAGCTACCATCGATCGGGATGGCAGTGAATTGGAACTGGAGGTACAATTTTGATTACGGACGACTGCAATATCGCGGTAATTGGTGGGGGTAGTTTTGCAACCGCCCTCATTAAAATACTCACGGAAAATTGTGAACGCGTGGGGTGGTGGATGCGCAACGAAGAGGCCATTGCCCACATCTTGGAGCACGAACACAATCCGAATTACTTGAGTAATGTAGACCTGGAAGTAGACCGGATAGACCTCACGAGCGACCTGAACCGCATCGTGCGCGATTACCAAACCTTGGTCTTTGCGGTCCCATCGGCCTTCCTTAAAGAAACCCTCGCCAAGATCGATGTTCCGTTGCGCAATAAATTTATGGTCTCTGCAATTAAGGGAATTGTGCCCGATGAAAACCTGATTGTAGGCGAGTATTTCCATCAAATTTTGGAGGTTCCCTATGAATCCATAGCCATCATTAGTGGTCCTTGCCACGCGGAGGAAGTGGCCATGGAAAAATTGAGCTACCTCACGGTGTCGAGCCTCACGCCTACACTGCGCCAAACGCTTAACAAGCAATTATCTACCAGTTACATAAAGGTGGTGGAATCAGACGATATTCTGGGCACCGAATACGCGGCGGTAATTAAAAACATTGTAGCCATTGCGAGCGGAATTTGCCACGCCTTGGGCTACGGCGATAATTTCCAGGCCGTACTGGTGAGCAACGCGCTGTTGGAAATGAAACGGTTCATGAAGTCGGTGTATCCCATTAAGCGCGAGATCACGGGGTCGGCGTATCTCGGCGACCTGCTGGTAACGGCGTATTCTTCGTTTAGCCGAAACCGTCAGTTTGGGCACATGATTGGCAAGGGCTACTCGGTTTCCAGCGTGAAACTCGAGATGAACATGGTGGCTGAGGGCTACTACGCGGTGGACTGCATTCAAAAGATGAACAAGTTTCACGATGTAAAGATGCCCATTTGCAATACCGTGTACAAGATTCTCTACAAGGGCAAATCGCCTGCTAAAAAGATGAAGCACCTCGCTAAAAAACTCAGTTAGGTTTTTTCGGGTTGATGCATTCTCCTTCGCGCTCAATTTTCCCTATGATCTGAAATTTTATTGGCGGAACCCATCAACCCGTGCCAACATCCCAACCGGCCGCAGGCAGGCGCTCTAGACGTGTGGCCACATCAACCCGTGCCCCTCCAAAAAAAAGCCCTTGTGGCACGCGCGACCTATTCGCAACGCCTCACAAGGGCTCCCAATGAAATTTCGCGCTCGTTTTATCCCTTCAATAAATGCGGGAATCGCACGCGGTAAATGAGGCGCTGGATGAGGTAATACATCACGGGCACCACGACCAACGTAAGGAACGTGGCGAAAGTGAGACCGAAGATAATGGTCCAGGACATAGGCCCCCAGAAAATCACGTTGTCGCCCCCGAAATAGATTTCCGCATCGTATCGGCTGAACAGCGAGTAAAAGTTGATGTTCATCCCCGTAGCCAGCGGAATGAGACCCAAAATGGTGGTGATTGCCGTGAGCAACACCGGGCGTAAACGTCGCGCACCCGCTTCAATAATGGCATGGCGCACCTCGCCGATGGGCAACTTATCGCGTGAACTCAAACCGAGGTCTATGGCTCGGCGCGATTGCATGAGATTCGTGTAATCGATGAGTACAATAGCATTGTTCACCACAATCCCTGCGAGCGAAATAATACCAATCATGGTCATCATGATTACGAATTCCATCTGGAACGCAATAAGTCCGAGGAACACCCCAATTAAACTCAAGATTACGCTCACCAAAATAATTACCGGGAGGAAGGCCGAGTTGAACTGCGAAACGAGAATTAAGAAAATCAAGAAGACCGCAATTAACAGTGCGCGGCTCAAAAACGCGAGCTCTTTAGCCTGCTCCTCCTGTTCTCCAGTGAACGCATATTCGATTCCCTTGGGCACTTCGTATCCCGTGAGCGATTCTTTGATTTGATTCACGGTCTCGGTAGGATTGTAGCCCTCGATGATGTTCGATGAAAGCGTAATCACGCGTTCAAGGTCTTTCCGCTTCACTGCACTGAATGTGCTGGATTTCTCCGCATGAGCCACGGCACTAATGGGCACTTGCGCAATACGGCCCGTCGATTGGTTTCGGAAGGTGATGCGCTGGTTCATAAGGGCATCAATATCGTAGCGGTTGGAATCTTTAAATCGCACTACAATGGGGTAGTCGTCCTCGCCATCTTTATATGTAGAAACCTCTTTGCCAAACAGCGCGGTACGCATGGCATCTCCAATCATATAGGTGCTCACACCGAAACGGCGCGCTTTTTCGCGATCGATTACAATAGGCATTTCGGGTTTGCCGGACTCTACATCGAGCTTTAACTCTTCCACACCCGGCACGTTGCGCTCGTTGAGGAAGGCGCGCATGGCTTCCGCTTCGCGGAGGAGCTCGGAGTAGTTGTCTCCAGCTATTTCAATGTTGATGGGCGCTCCGGTAGGCGGGCCTTGCGAGTCTTTATCGACCACCACACTCACTCCGGGATAATCTCCCAAATTATCGCGGATTTCATTCAAAATATCCGAGGTGCGTAGACCGCGGCGGTACTTGAACTCAACAAATGCCACGGTAATTTTGGACTTATTGGGCGTCTGAGCCATGCTCGGACCCTCATTTGGATTACTCGTTCCCTCGCCCACCTGCGCGATGACCGATTTCACCAGCCAATTTTGAGTGAGCGTATCTCCTTCAGTAGTCACAACGGTATCTTGGTAGCGCGAAATAATTCGCAACACCTCTTCTTCCAATTGTTCCGTGATGGTATTAATGGACTCAATGTCTGAACCAATGGGTCGCTCGGCATAGATAATCACCTGTGCGGGCTGATTCTCAGGAAAGAATAGCGTTTTTGGCGGGAAAATTCCCAACAGCATGAAACTAAAAATGAGCAGTCCCACGGTGCCAAAAAACAACAAATACGGGTTTTTTTTGCGCAGCGCACGCACCAATGTACGGCGGTAGGCCTCTTCCAACTTGGGAAGAAGAACCCCCTGGAACCACCGCGTGGCGGGCTGCAAAGCATACGTGTTCAAAAACCCGAGAAGGCCTGCAATAATGAGAAGGTTCCCCATGCTCGTCCATCCACCCGCTAAAAACAATCCACCCAATACCATCAAGCCAATTCCCACACGCATAAGGCGCTTAATATTCGGCGCTTTTTCCTCTGTTTTCATGTAGGCCGCAGTGAGCACGGGATTAATCACCAGCGCCACGAACAGCGAGGAGCCGAGCACAATCATGAGCGTGATGGGCAAGTACTTCATAAACTCTCCAAAAATCCCCGGCCACAACGCCAATGGAATAAAGGCTGCCAGCGTGGTTGCGGTAGAAGCAATAATGGGTAGAGCCACTTCGCCCACCCCGTTTTTCGCGGCATCCACTGGATTCATGCCCTCATCCATGAGGCGGTAAATATTTTCCACCACCACAATTCCGTTGTCCACCAACATCCCCAATGCCAATACCAGCGAAAAAAGCACCATGGTATTGAGCGTTACGCCCATCAGCGAGAGGATGGCAAAAGACATCAACATGGAAAGTGGAATGGCAATACCCACGAATAACGCATTGCGCAGACCTAAGAAAAAGAGCAGCACCAATACCACGAGAATAATCCCAAAGATGATGCTGTTTTCCAGCTCGTTTACTTGATTTCTCGTCTGGTCCGATTGATCGTTCGTAATAGAAACATTCAGGTCCTGCGGAAAGAAGTCGTGCTTCGCTGCGGCGATAATTTCGTTGATCTTATCCGATACAATAAGCAAATTCTCCCCAGCGCGTTTTTTTACATCGAGCATGACCACAGGAGCACGGTATTCGCGGGCATAACTTTCCACATCCTCGCGGTCAAAAATAACCTCGGCAATATCGCTCAGGTGCACAATGTTGTTGTTCTCGCTTTTAACCACGATCCCCGCAATCTCTTCCATGGACTGGAACTCGCCCAAAATACGCACGTTGCGTCGGAAATCGTCCACGAGCAAGTCTCCACCGGACAACGTGAGGTTTTCCGATTGAATGGCATTGGCCACATCGTTAAAACTAATTTCCATAGACTCCATGCGGTGCACATCCACCAGCACTTTTACCTCCTTATCGGCAACTCCGCGAACGTCTACGGCCGAGATCTCGGGAAGCCCTTCGATCTCGTCTTCCAAATACTCCGCATAGGTTTTGAGCTGTTCGATGGGGTAATTCCCAGACAAATTCACGTTCAAAATGGGAACCAATTCGGAGAAATTTAACTCGAATACGTTGGGCTCGGCGGGTAGATCGGTGGGGAAATCCGGATCGGCCTTTGCGATGTCCACCTTGTCTTTCACCTTGCGCAAGGCCTCTGAAGGACTTACATCGAAATTAAATTTAACCTGGATGGTGCTATACCCCTGAACGCTGGTCGAGTTAATTTCATCAATACCGGTAATGGCATTAATCTCTTTCTCGAGCGGTCGCGTAATCAAGCGTTCTATATCTACCGGACTGTTCCCCGGATACGGTGTACCTACATAAATTTCGGGCGTTACAATTTCCGGAAAGGCCTCTTTGGGCATGGAATTATACGAAATAAGCCCAAAAATGAAGATGATAAACGTGAGCACGAAAATGCCCATGCTGTTGTCTACCGCCCAACTGCTGAGTCCGAATTCCTTGGAGTGCTTGGGATTTTCTGTTGCCATGAGCTGTAAATCAGTCTTTTTTAACAATTACTTCTTGTTGGTCCTTCACACTGCGCGAACCGCGATCCACTACCATATCGCCGGCACGCAGTCCCTGCTTAATTTCAGTGAGTCCTTTGTACGCGCGACCGGACTCGAGGTAACGGCGCTCGGTAGTCATGGTCTTTTTATTGGCATCGCCCGCGAGAACGTATACATAAGAGCGACCCGAGAGATCTTCCTGTATCATGCGGGACGGAATGGTAACAACCTCTTCCGCGCTGTAATCTTTCACCTTCAGCACCGCGAGCAGATTGGGTTTCAGGGGAACCCTGGTTTGAGGAAGATCCACTTCAATTTTAAAGGAGCGGTTATTCGGGTTGATGTAATTTGCTATCCGGCTCACATTCAATTCAAAAGCCGTATCCAACGAGGGAAAGCTGGCAACCACAGGAGCCTGGTTCGATAACTGACCCACATACACCTCGCTAATTTCGGCTACCACCGATACGCGATCGAGGTTTACCAAACGAAGCACGGGGGAGCCCATCCCTACAAATTCCCCATTTTTCGGGAAAATTTCGTCTACGGTTCCCGCAAACGGCGCGCGAATAGTCGATTTATTCACCTGCGCATCCAAGGCCTCCAGCGATTTCTCCAGCGATTCCAAACGAGCTTTCGCCTCTAAATACTGCATTTCGGAACCTATTTCCTTCTGCCACAGGCGCTCCTGACGTTGGAATACATCCCGCGCCAGATCCAACTGAGTTACCAATTCGTCGCGGTTGCTCAAAATTTGGTCGCTGTCCAATTCGAGGAGCACATCGCCTTTGGCCACACGCTGACCCTCACGCGCAACAATGCGCTTCACCGCACCCATGGTTTCCGCATTGATTACAATGTTCTTCTTCGCTTCTACCTCACCGTAAGCCTCAAAGAAATGCTCGAATGCGCCGCTCTCCACCTCGATGGCCGTAACCACCGTGAAATCGGCTTGCGGGTTTAGTTCGGCAATTTGCAATTCTACCTCGCGAATTTCCAGTTGCAGGGACATAGCGAGGGCGTGCAACGAATCGCGCTTTACTTCGAGCGCTTGGAGTTCAGAGGGAGTTTCCGAAGAATTTCCACATCCGAATAGACCGGCGGAAACCGCCAAAATTAAAAGGAATGAACGGGTAGTTGTCATTATTGTTGATTTAGTGCTTTCTGTAATTCAGTGTAGGCCGAAATGAGGTTAAATACGGCCTGAGTATAACCGTTTTGACGGTCGAGGTATTGATTTTGAATCTGGGTGAGCTCCAGGCTGCTGGTCATTCCCTCGGAATACTTTTCGCGAGCCTTGGTAAGGATGCGCGCCGATAAATCGACCTGTGCATCACTCGACTCGTAATTGCTTACAGCCAATTCATAATTGGCTTTCGCCCGAACGGCATTCAATTTTAATTCGCGCTCTTTTTCGCTAAGTGCACGTTCGGCTTGTTGCATAGCCAATTTGGCCTCTGCTACATTGTTTCGGTTGAGCGATGAGGTAAACAGCGGAAGTGAAACGTTTACGCCCGCATAGGAATTGGTGAACCATGTGCCATCGTTCGAAAAGAAATTAAAACGATTGTCGCTAAAGGAGTTTTGCCCCACATTTAACACCCCCGATATACGTGGAAGATAGTTGGATTGCGCCAATTTCATTTGCAATTGACGTTGCTCCAACTGATCCAGCTGAATGCGGTAGTCGATGTGCTCTCCGAAGGCAAAGTCCCGTCCTCCATCTAATAGCGAAAGGGCTCCTGTGGATAAATCTTGAAGGGTACTTCCCAATTCCAGCGCATCTTCGGCGGGGTAGCCAATATTAAATTTCAATTGCTCCAGGGCAATTTCTGCGAAGTTTTGAGCAAAGGCAAGCTGCTGTTCGGTCTGGTTTAGTAGAATTTGCAACTGGTCCACATCTTCTACCTCGGCGAATCCCTCCGCCTGCAAGGCTTTGGTTTCGGTCGCCAACTGCTGCAGCTGCGTTACAGATTCTTCCAAAATGCGCGCATTTTCACGGCTAACAAGCACTTGCGCATATAGTTGAGTTACAATATCGCGCAGTTCAATAGTGGTCTTTTCGAATACATCGCGTGATGTGCGCAGATACGCTTTTGCGCCTTGTACGCCCACAATATACGAGCCGTCGAAAATGAGTTGGTTTAAGGTGGCGCTCCAATTCATGGTTTGTTCGGTGCCAAACTTCACCTCAGCAAATGTTCCGGGCTCTCCTCCAAAAAATTCTGCAGGGACCACCTGAACGGGCAACTCAATGTTGTTAATGTAAGACGCGTTCGCTGTAATTTGGGGGAATCCTTGGGCGAGGGTTTTATTCACGATTCGCCGGGCTTTTTGCACTTCCAACGAAGCATTGTTCGCCATAAAGCTGTGTCCTTCCGCATAGGCCTGCGCCTCTTCCAGCGTGAGCGATTGCGCCGCGACCCAGCCACTGGCCAGGACCAAAATAAGGGCGAATACGCGCGTTTTTACCATGTTCATAGGGGATGTTTATCTAATTTCAATTCTGCTATTTCGAGTCCTTTATTCGTGCAGATTCCTCTCAAGTGGTACTCAAGTACTGCACGGGTAAAGGTGGGTATGCCGATGTGTAATTCACCAAAAATGGTACCCTCAACTAAAAAATCGATCTTTTTAAAGTAGAGTCTTGCGGTGAGCTCGGGAATGATGTTGGCCCGGTAAAGCCCCAGCTTCATTCCCTGTTCAATATTTTCTACAATGGCGGGCAGGAACATGTTATACCGCATTTCATTCACCAAATTCCACGTAGAGGGGTAGTATTTGCGCAATTGGAAGGCCATGGCGGGGTGATGATCTTTGAACACATCGTTCATCATTACATCCATCTTAAACAATTCATCGATGGGTGACTCGGCCACACCTCTAACCTCCATTAACTGGCTGTGAATGGAGTTCACCAAATGAGTGAAGGCGCGCTCCACCAAATCTGCTTTGTTGCTGAAGTGCTTGTACAGGGTTTTTTTCGAAATCCCCAACTCACGGGCGGCATCGTCCATATTCACGCTGCGCACCCCCAACTTTATAAAAAGATGAAGCGACTCCTCAATAATTCGTAATTCCTCGGACATAGTAATTGCAAATAGCGGTGCAAAAGTAACATTTTTTAACCTGGGAAACGATTTGCATTGTAAAATGTTTCCCAAGGGATTGTTAAAATTTCATAGGGCATTGAGGGGAAGGTGGTATCTTTGCAAAAAAGAAGTACGCTATGAAATCGGTGCGAATCAAATGGTTACTCGAAACCCATAAGCCGGGAAGCAAGGTTCAAGTGAACGGATGGGTGCGAACATTCCGAAGCAATCGCTTTATTCATTTAAATGATGGTTCTACGGCCGAGAACCTGCAGGTGGTATTGGATTTTGAACAATTCGATGCGGCTTTGCTCAAACGCATTACCACCGGAGCGAGCATTCGCGTTTCGGGAATGCTGGTAGAGAGCATGGGTAAGGGGCAATCCTTGGAATTGCAAGCCGCAGAGATCTATGTGTATGGCGATTCCAATCCCGAATTGTTTCCATTGCAGCCCAAGAAGCATTCACTCGAGTTCTTGCGTGACATCGCGCATTTGCGCATGCGCACAACGACCTTTGGGGCGGTGTTCCGCATTCGACATCACCTCGCGTTTGCCATTCACCAGTACTTTAATGAAAACGATTTTTATTACCTCCACACCCCCATCATCACTGGAAGCGATGCAGAAGGGGCGGGGGAGATGTTCCAAGTGACCAACTTCGATTTGGAGCGACCTTTGCCAACCAACGACTCGGGCCAGATCGATTGGCGCGAGGATTTTTTTGGAAAGCGCACCAACCTCACCGTTTCGGGGCAGCTTGAGGCTGAACTCGGAGCGATGGGACTGGGCCAGGTGTACACCTTTGGTCCCACATTCCGCGCTGAAAACTCAAATACCACCCGCCACTTGGCCGAATTTTGGATGATTGAACCCGAAGTGGCCTTCGCAGACATTGAGGCCAACATGGATTTGGCGGAGGATTTTCTGAAATACGTGATTTCCTATGTGCTCACGCGTTGTCCGGACGATGTGGCCCTCCTCAATGCCAGACAGCAGGAAGAAGAGAAGAACAAACCGGCTGCCGCGCGGAACCCCATGTCTCTACTGGAACGCCTTCAGTTCGTAGTGGAAAACGACTTTGTCCGCTGTACCTATACCGATGCCATCGATATTCTGCGCAATTCCAAGCCCAACAAGAAGGGTAAATTTGCGTATCCCATTGAAGCATGGGGGGCAGATCTCCAAAGCGAGCACGAGCGTTATCTCGTAGAGAAGCACTTTAACTCACCCGTTATTTTATACAATTACCCAGCCGAGATCAAGGCTTTCTACATGCGAATGAATGCCGACGACAAGACCGTGGCGGCCATGGACATTCTTTTCCCTGGAATTGGCGAAATTGTGGGTGGATCGCAGCGCGAGGAGCGCCTGGATGTATTGCAGCGCAAGATGCAGGCCATGCAGGTTGATGAGGAAGAATTGGGATGGTACCTCGATACACGGAAATTTGGCACAGTTCCTCACAGCGGGTTTGGCTTGGGATTTGAAAGGTTGATGTTATTCGTCACAGGTATGGGCAACATTCGCGATGTAATCCCGTTCCCTCGAACTCCTAAAAACGCGGATTTTTAAACTGATATGCTCAAGCAATTCCAACAGCTGAAACTCCAGCAAAAATTATCTCCTCAGCAAATTCAGCTGATGAAGATGATTCAATTGCCCGTTCAGGAGTTGGAACAGCGCATCAAACAAGAAATTGAGGAAAATCCCGCCCTCCAAGAGGGGTCCGAACCCGAGATCAGGGATACCTACGACGATCTTCAAGACAACGATTCGAGTGATTTCATTGAGGCGGACGACATCAACATAGATGCCTACCTCACGGACGACGATACGCCCGATTACAAATACAACGCCAACAATTACAGTGACGATGACGATGAGCCGCGCTTTCAACATGCGGTCTCTGGTACGTTTCATGAAGGTTTATTGGATCAATTGCACGTAACTCCTGCCTCGGAAAGTATGCGCACCCTAGCGGAGTACTTAATTGGCGCAATGGACGATGATGGATACATTCGGCGTGAACTTCGCAATATTGTGGATGACCTTGCCTTTACCCGAAACATCATCACCAATGAAGAGGAACTCGAAGAAGCGCTTAAACTGGTGCAGTCTCTCGATCCCGCGGGAATTGGCGCTCGCGACCTCCAAGAATGCCTCTGGCTCCAACTGGACCGCAAACCCGTGAACGCCGCCGTACAGGACGCCATGCTCATCCTCGAAGAAACATTCGAGGCATTTACCAAAAAACATTTCTCCAAAATTCAGCGGAAACTTGGTCTCAGCGAATCCTCCCTCGCTCGCGCCATCGATCAAATTACCCACCTGAATCCCAAACCAGGCGGCTCCACCGATCGCACTACCGTTCAAACCTCGGCGGTGGTTCCCGACTTTGTGGTGACCATTGAAAACGGCGAACCCCAACTCATGCTCAACAGCCGCAATGCCCCCGACTTGAACATCAACCGGGGCTATCGCGACATGCTCGAGGACTTTAACAAGCGCCGCAAGGATGCGAACCGCGCCGAGAAGGAGGCTGTTCTTTTTGTGAAACAGAAACTCGATTCGGCCAAGTGGTTTATCGATGCCATTAAACAGCGTCAAGAGACCCTTTACCTCACCATGTCCGCCATAACCAACCGGCAAAAAGAGTTTTTTGTAACCGGCGATGAGCGCTATCTGAACCCGATGATTTTGAAAGACGTGGCCGACGATATTCAAATGGACATCTCCACGGTTTCGCGCGTAGCGAACAGCAAGTTTGTGCAAACTCCCTATGGAACGCTTCCACTGAAATTCTTCTTTTCGGAATCCATGAAGAACGATCAAGGCGAAGACGTGAGCACCCGAAAAATCAAGTCCATTCTTGAGGAACTGGTGGAAAAGGAAGACAAGCGCCATCCCATAACCGATGAAAAACTCGGCCAAATGCTCAAAGAGCGCGGGTTCCCCATTGCGCGCCGCACGGTGGCCAAGTACCGGGAACAATTGAATATTCCCGTGGCGCGCCTTCGTAAATCGCTTTAATATGAAGCGATTCTTCCGCTTGCTCAGCGCCGTTCTTCACCCCATGCTTGTGCCCACCTTGGCACTATCCGTTATTTTCGCAACCGATCCTTTTACTATGGCTGCCGAGCAGTTGAAATGGGCTTCTGTTGTGGTGTTTGGCGGAACCTATGTGCTGCCCGCCCTCATGATTGGCTTACTTTTGGCACTTGGAGCTATTGAATCGCCCGAATTGCACAAAGCCCAAGAACGCAGGTGGCCTCTTATATTTGGTGTTCTTTTTTCGGGGTCTACTTTTGCCGTTTTGAGGTATGCCCATGTGCACCCTATGCTGGAGCGTTTTTTGTGGACGACTACGCTTTTGTTGGTCGTAGCCTCTATTGTTACGCCGCGAACGAAAATAAGCCTGCACGGTATGGCCATGGGAGCCTTAACTGCGTTGGTTTGGGAACAATGCGTTCGGTCTGCAACGCTTCATCTTTCCCTCTTGGCTGGCGTAATTTTGGCCTCTGGCCTAGTGGGTGTTGCGCGACTTTATCTCAAAGCACATACGCCGTTTCAATGGTATCTGGGTTATTTCTCAGGACTTTTTCTTGCCCTCTATACCTTAACGGTGTAGTGAAATAAACCGCGCGACTTTGCGAAATCGGCAGTCGAAAAACCTCACCCCGGATCCCATCACCCCGAGAAAACGCGCCAAAAAACAGCGCGAGAAACAATAAGGAACCCCTTGCTTCAGATCCCATAACCCCGAGAAAACGCACGAAAAAACAGCACGTGAAACAATGAGGAAAATTTTACCGGCGAATCCCATCAACCCGAGAAAAGCTGCGCGCCGCGCACCCGGGAACGCGCTCGGAAAATGAAATTACATAGAGAACGTGAGCCCTACCGTAACGGCTTGGATATCGTTGATGCCTTCAAATGGGATGTCCTCTGTGTCGAAGACTTTATTCAGCGGATAGAACACATACACGCTGGTTCCGCCAAACCCAATTCGACCTTGCAAACCGTAGCGAACTGGGGCAAAACTCGTGACTTTGTACGTCTTGCTTTTGATGTTGTCGG
>Ga0075477_10000860_pt1 | contig 13722 bp, 8 predicted proteins | sample DEB08_DNA_FD_76338 | JGI IMG/M metagenome (GOLD analysis project Ga0075477, IMG submission 76338) | Aqueous microbial communities from the Delaware River and Bay under freshwater to marine salinity gradient to study organic matter... | ecosystem: Environmental > Aquatic > Marine > Coastal ...
TGGTCTTCGTGCTGATCGGCCCGGGCCTCGAGGGCGTCTCGTGGGGTGGATTCAACACCGACTTCGGATTCCCGAGTCAGGGCACCTGGGCGTTCGATGGCTCGGGATCCGCTGCCGCGGGAACCTACACGGACAACGTCGTGCACGGAGCTCAGTCCGACGGTGTCTGGACTCTCGGCATCGGCAACGGTTGGACCACCGGTGGCGAGGTTTCGTACAACAACGTCAGCGTGACGCTGTTCGGCACCATCGTGCCCGCCCCCGGTGCGGTCGCCCTGCTTGGCCTCGCAGGCCTCGCCGGCAGCCGCCGTCGTCGCTGAATCGACTCCATCGGACCGGTGTTCCGTTCGCGGACCCCGGTTCGGTGACAGAGCACACCAACAACGGCCGTCCTTCGGGGCGGCCGTTGTCGTGCGCCCCTCGTGTGCTGTCGCCCGCCTTCGGGTGCGATGGCCGTCGCACCTCGTCGCGGCTCGACCCGGACGCGGCGAAGAAGCCGGCGGTGCCCCGCATGAACCCCCCGCATGAACCAACTTTCGCGGTCGAACACGCCGGCGCGAGGCGGCGGTGTCTGCTCCGCTTCGGCGGTCCGCGTCCCATCGGGAGCGGTCGTGCCGGTTCACGACTTCACCCGTTCACTCGCCATCGCCCGAGCCGTCGTGCGCGTGCATGTCGAGGCCGGGCTCGACCGCTGCAGCCCGCCCCCACCCGCCACCGCCGGGAGTCTCGATCTCGAGCCGATCGCCCGGCTCGAGCCGCACCTCGCACCGACCCTCGAGTTCGACGACGGTGCCGTCGGCGCGACGCAGGCGCTGGCGGCCGACCGTGCCGGCGTCGCCGCCTTCGAGCCCGGGCGGGCCGAGACGCCGGTGTTCGGAGACCACGCACGCGGTGATCGGTTCGAGGGCCTCGTAGATCCTGCGGAGTCCGTCGCCGCCGCGGAGTAGGCCGGCGCCGCCGCTGCCGCGACGGATCGAGCACTCGACGATCCGCAGCGGATGGCGGCGTTCGACGAACTCGGGATCCGCAAGTCGGGTGTTGGTCATGTGGGTGTGGACCGCCGAGGCGCCGCCTGCATCAGCGGTCGCGCCCGCGCCTCCGCCGAGCGTCTCGTAGGTCCCGAAGCGGTCGTTCCCAAGCAGCACGTTGTTCATGGTGCCCTGGCCCGCGGCGATCCGCCCGAAGGCGAGCATGAGCGCCTCGACGACCCGCTGACTGGTCTCGGTGTTGCCTGCGGCGACGGCGGGCGCCTCGGCGGGATCGTCGGGGCACGGCGGATCGAGGAGGCCGGGCGGAACGAGGAGATCGATCGCGTCGAAGAGGCCTTCGTGCAGGGGGATGCCCGGCCCGAGCAGCACCCGGAGCACGTACAGTGTGGCCGCCTGCACGATCGCCCGCGGCGCGTTGAGGTTGCCCGGGTGCACACCCGCGGTGCCGGTGAAGTCGACGCGGAGCCGCGGGCCCGCGTCGTCCACGGTTCGCGAGAGCGCCACCTCGATCGGGGTTCCATCGTCGAGTTCGTTCCGGGCCCGTCGCGGCTTCGGCAGCAGGTCGGGCAGCGCCGTACGGAACGTCCGCACGCCGTGGGCGGCGAGGTCGGCGAGGCCGGCGACGAAGGCGTCGGTGCCGATCTCTTCGAGCAGGGCGGACAGTCGATCCTCACCCCGGCGATTGGCGGCCACCTGCGCGGCGAGGTCGGCGAGGTTCTCCTCGACCGCCCGACTCGGATGCGGGGCCTCGCGAAGGAGGCACTCGACGGCAGGCCAGTCCCCGACGCCGGCGGCGACGAGCTTCATGGGGGGGATCGCCACGCCCTCCTCGACGAGTCGCGTTGCCGATGGCGGCATCGATCCCGGGCGGGTCCCGCCGATCTCGGCGTGGTGGGCGCGGTTGGCGAGGATCGCGAGCGGCTCGGCGTCTTCGGGCGATGCGAAGACCGGCGTCAGCACCGTGACGTCGGGAAGATGCGAGCCGCCGAAGGCCGGGTGGTTGCACACGACGACGTCGCCAGGCCGAAACGTCGTGGTCCGCATGATGGTGCGGGCGGCGAGACCGAGGGCTCCGAGATGCACCGGCAGATGCGGGGCGTTGACGACGAGTCGACCCTGACCGTCGAGAATCGCGCAGGAGTAGTCGAGGCGGTGCTTGATGTTCACCGAGAGCGCCGTGCGGCGCAGCGTCTCGCCCATCTCCTCGGCGATCGAGGCGAGTCTTGCGGCGAGCAGTTCCCCGGGCAACGCACGCACCTGCGATGCCGACGGTCCGCCGGTGGCCGGCGATGAGACGGACCGTTTCGCCACGAGATCCCCGGTCGCCTCCACGAACACGGTCCATCCGGACTCGATCACGATCGTGGCGGTGCGATCGGCGACGATCGCGGGGCCATCGAGCCGGTGGCCCGAGGCGAGATGTCCGCGATCGTGGAGGGCGGCTTCCGAGGCGACTCCTGACGCCGCGCCGGACACGGCCTCGGCTGCCGCCGACGGGATCGGTGGGCCGCTCGTGGCGCCCGGCGCATCTCCGTCGTCGTGCTGCGAGGCACTCGGCTTCCGATCGCCTGATGGATTCTCGAACGCGACGCAGCGAAGCGAGACGACCTCGAGCCCACGGGCCGGAGGCGGGCTGCCGTACCAGCGGCGGAACGCCTCCTCGAACCGGGTCCGAAGGGTCTCGATCGGGTGCAGGGCGAGCCCGATCGCATGCTCGTGGCCTTGCAGTCGGAGATCGACTTCGATCGCTGCCGACGACTCGGTCGATGCGAGCTCGCCCCGGACGCGGGCGGTCAGACTCGATGCGAGCGACTCGAGCCGTTCGAGGCAGTCGTCGAGGGGCCGATCGACCGGCTGGGTTCCGCGCCGCTCCCTGCGGGCGTGGCGAAGTCCCACCGCGCTCAGCAGGCCCGCATCGGCTGGGAACACCACCGTCTCGATGCCCAGTCGCTCCGCGATCGGGATCGCGTGCTGGCCACCGGCCCCGCCGAAGGCGACCAGCGCGTGCGATGTCGGGTCGTAGCCTTCGCGCGACGAGACCGCCTCGATCGCGCCGGCCATCCGCTCGTCGGCGATGGCTCGGAGAGTCTCGAGCATGGTCTCCAGATCCTCGTCGGCGCCTGCGGCATGGCGACGCCCGTTCAGCGCTTCCGCCTCGGCGCGGGCGGCGGCGGCGTCGACGGGAACGCCGAATCGTCCGAGGTCGACGCGGCCGAGGAGCAGATTGACGTCGGTGACGGTCAATGGACCGCCGCGCCCGTAGCAGGCGGGTCCGGGATCGGCGCCCGCGCTCGCCGGCCCGACCGCGAGACGGCCTTCCGCGTCGACGGTGCAGATCGAACCGCCGCCCGCGGCCACGGTGTGTATCGCCACGCACGGCGAAGCGAGGGTGGTCGAAGCGACGCGGGTCCTCGACGCGACCGGCACCTCGCCCGCGATGCGAACGACATCGGTGCTGGTACCGCCCATGTCGAAGCCGATCACCGGACCAAGGCCGAGCCGGGCGGCGACCGCGGCGACGCCGACCGCCCCGCCCGCAGGGCCGCTCAGAAGGCTCTCCGCGGGCCGATACCGCGACGACTCGACGAGGCCGCCCGCGCTCGTCAGCGCCTGCACTGCGATCGGTTCATGCGGAGCGCCGATCGAGTGGAGGAAGTCGCGAATCGCTTCGTCGAGCGCCGCATCGACGACCGCGGTGCCGGCCCGCTCGAGCAATCCGCCATCGCGGGAGAGGTCGGTCGAACAGACCACGCGACGCAGACCCGCCTCGGTCAGCGCCGCGCGGACGCGGTGCTCCAGCGAAGGATCCCGATGGGCGTGGACCAGCGCGACGGCGGCGGCGTCGAGACCGCTTTCGACCAGCGCCTTGGCTTCTCGGCGCAGGGCCTCCTCGTCGAGGTCGGTCGAGCGGTCGAGCGTTTGCCCGGCGGCGTCCTGGCGAGGATCGACCTCGACCACCGGTCCGTGCAGGATTCTCCGAGGTTCGATGGAGGCGGCGAAGAGATCCGATCGCGTCTGATCGCCGATGCGCAGGAGATCCGCGAAGCCCCGGTTGACCACCAGCGCCGGCCGGGCCGTCCGTCCCTCGAGGAGGGCGTTGGTGCCGCGGGTCGTGGCGATCCGAACCTCGCAGGGCACCGCGATGGCGTCGGGAGCCACACCGAGCACGATCGCCATCGCCAGGCGCGGCGCCGAACAGGAGAAGTCGAGTTCGCAGATGCCCTCGGGAAGGCGAGCGCCCTCGAATCGAGCGAGTCCCGTCTCGGAGTCGAAGTCGGCGACGATCGCATCGCGACCCGATGCGAGATGTCGGCAGGAGGCGCCGAGCATCGTCGCGCCGGCCGGGCGAAGTGGAAGATCGAGTCGAGGCCCCTCCGCGGAGTGAACGAGAAGGCCTCGCAGTCGACCGCTGCTGAGGACCTTGACGCGACGGACCTCGCCGCCTGGAGCCTCCGCGATGCAGTCGGTGAACGTGCCTCCGGTGTCGATGGCGAACCGCCAGCGATCGCGCGGGGGGGCGGCCAGGCCGTTCGGATCGCAGGACGGGACGTTCGCCATCCGCAAAGCGTAGTGGGCGGGGGTGTCGCCGCGGTGGATCTCGGACGCCGGGCGCGTCGTCGACGCTCGGCGGAGTCGCTTCCGAGAACGATGCGTCGCGACGACCTCGTCGAGCAGCGCGGCGACGGATCGGGGGATTCGTGGTCGCCCACGTCGGTTCTGGAGCGCATGATGAAGGAGGCGACGAACGGTCTGGGGGCGGACCGATCGTCGACCGCCTACGCTCCTGCCGGAGACCGATGGTCGAACCGTCGCCCTGCCCGAGGATCCCACCCCGATGAAGTCAGCACTCGTCGCCTTGAAGATCGCCGCCATCCCGATGATCGCGGTCGTCTACGTCGCCGCGATGGGCATGACCGGCACCTGCGCCACCTGCGAGAGCATGGTCGACTGGACACTCGGCCGGTCCGCCTCGGCGAGCGGAGATGCGGGCTCGGCCGGCTCCGGGGGCGTTGCGACCGCGGCAGACACGACGGCTCCGGCGACGAGGATCGATCCGGCATCGCTTGGACCGGTGTTTCGCCTCGACATGCCCGATCTCGCCGGTGGCGCGGTGCCGTTGTCTGAGTACGCCGGCCGGCCGATGCTGATCGAGGTCTGGGCGACCTGGTGCGGTCCATGCCGGCGATTGCGCAGTGTGTTGACTGCCGCGGCGCCACGCCTTGCCGAGCAGGGGACGCTGGTGGCGGTGTCGGTCGATCAAGGTGGCGCCGCCGCGGTGAAGCGGCATCTTGGAGACACCGAGACCCCGTTCGTCGAGCTTCTCTCGACACCGGAGTTCCGTGCGGCACTGGCCCCGCACAATCCCGGCAACACCATTCCGAAGCTCGTCTACGTGGACGCTTCGGGAAACATCGCCGGGATCGAACTGGGCATGGCGGACCCCGCCTGGGTCGAGGCGAGGCTGAAGGCCCTCCGTTGAAGCGCCCTCCAGGCGGAGGTTGCGAGTTCGAGGACGATCGGTCGCTCAGTACCGGCGGAGCACTCCGATCACGACGCCCTGCACCGTGCACTCCCTCACGATGATGGGCTGGAACTCGGGATTCGCGGGCTGCAGGCGAATCGACCCGTCCTTCTCACGATGGAAGGTCTTGAGCGTGGTCTCGCCGCCGGGAAGCAGGGCGACCACCCGTTCGCCGTTGCGAGCGGTCTGACGCTGCTCGACGATCACGTAGTCTCCATCGAGGATGCCTTCGTCCCGCATGGAGTCGCCGTCGACCTGAAGTGCGAACGTGGTGCCGCGTTGGCCGCGTCGTGGACCGAAGATCTCCTCCAGGGCCAACGGCTCCTCGTCCTGCAATCGCTCGATGGGGTGGCCCGCGGCGATGCGGCCTATGAGGCGAAACGGCTCGAGGCGGCGTTCGCCGGGAAGGACCACCTCATCCGACATCGACAAAGAGCGTGCCTTGTTGGCCTCGCGGGTGAGCACTCCCTTGCGTTCGAGCGCTCCGACGTGCTCGAACACCGTGACCTTGCTGACGCCGAGCGCGTCGGCGAGTTCCTGCATCGTCGGGGAATAGCCGTGTTCCTCGCGACACTCTCGAATGAGCTGGAGGATTCGAAGCTGCTTGGGCGTGAGGTTGGGTTCGAGGCTCATGGGAAGGATCCGGCCGAGGCGTCGGAAGAATGGGCGAGGAGAAGGTCGTGGTTGGCGAGGTGTGGGGTCGGGAACGTCCGGTTCGTCCGGCCGCTCCGAACGACGGCAGGAGGCGAGAGGGATCGATCAGGCGCTCGCCCGGCCGCCAACGCACCACGGGCAGGGGGGTTCGCGGTGGCCTCGAGGTCGGACCGCCACCCTCGGATCGCGCGGCACGGCTCGGCAGGAGATCGAGACGGGTCCGCGTGATGCCGAGGCGGCGATCGATCCAGCGCGGCCGCGTCACCTCGTGGAAGGCATGGGGATCGGTGCCGAGCAAGGCCGCGCGAGCGTCGTCCCGAGTGGCCGGGTCGGTGCTCGAACGAACGGAGTGATGGTTCTCGTGGACTGCGTCGTCCTCTCGCAGAGGTCCGGCGATTCGATGCCCCGCGATCTCGAACAGATGGAGGGCCAGCTTCGCGACAGCCTCGACGACGCGGCCCGGCAGGACGATCGGCGCCTTGATGATCGAGAAGAGAACCGAACTGCCGAAGCGCGCACGAAGTCGCCGCACGGCTGCGGCGAGCCGCGCGAGTTCGGTGTCCTCGAGCAAGGTCGTCGCATCGCCGGCGACGAGGTGGCCCTGGAGGCGATCCCGAAGGTCGTGTCCGGCGGCCGGTCCGGAGGCGACGATCCACTCCGGCACCCTGCGAACACGACTTGTCTTCCGGCGGCCAGACGAGGGAGACGATCGCCGTTGCGGGGTTCGTCCCAGCAGCAGTCGGCAGGCGTCCCCGCCTGGTCCGAGTTGGACGAGTGGGACGTCGCGTTCGGATCGAGGTGCGATGCTGAAGGTCGATGGCGAAGGGTCTTTGGGGGATGAGGTGTTCGGGCTGGATGGAGGCGTGTGGCACGGCATGTCGAAGTTCCGGGGACGGTCGTCCCGTCCCTGCTCCAAGGACGGGGTTCGCGTCCGTCACGTCCCCTGCACATCGGTAGGGGTATGTTCGGGTCGCGTGGGGAGGACTTCGGCAGGCCGGCGAATGCCGCTGCACTTTTCGTTCGGGTGATGTTACCCAAACAGAATCCTATCGGACGAGGTGCTGGACCACCTTGATCTTGAGGTCCTCTGGGAGGGATCCATGGCCGCGGCTACCGTGGCTCGGATGGACTCCACGCCTTCATCTCCGCCATCCCCGGCTCATCCGCGGGGGGACCGGGAGTCGGCTCGATCGGCCTGCGAGGGCCCTCCTCGGTCGCTCGAGCCGTCCTCGCTCGTCGATCCGGGGCGCTGGCTGCTCGACCCCGAGGTGATCTTTCTGAACCATGGGAGCTTCGGAGCCCGGACTCGAGAGGTCCTGGATCGCCAGGACGTCTGGCGGCGGCGCATGGAGAGGCAGCCGATCGAGATGATCGGGCGTCGGGTTCGCGAGTTCCTCGCGCCGAGCAAGGAGCGAGTGGCGAGTTTCGTGGGCGCCGACCCCGAAGGACTCGGGTTCGTGACCAACGCCACGGAGGGCGTCAACGCGGCCCTGCGGTCGGTGTCCTGGCGACGTGGTGATCGCGTGGTCGCGATCGATCACGTCTACCACGCGGTGCGGCAGACCCTTCGACGCCTCGCTGCGGAGTCGGGTGTGGAGTACGTCGAGGTTCCGCTTCCTCTTCCGATCCGGAGTTCGGAGGATGTGGTCGCGGCGATCGGCCCGCTGCTCGAGGCGCCGACGCGACTGCTGGTGATCGACCATGTCACGTCGCCGACGGCGGTACGGATGCCGATCGAGCCGCTGCTCGAACGGTGTCGTGCGGCCGGCATCGAGACGCTCGTCGACGGCGCCCACGCGCCGGGCATGCTCGGACTCGATCTCCAGATGCTCCGCCCCGACCACTACACCGGCAATCTGCACAAGTGGGCCGGCGCGCCGCTCGGGACCGCGTTCCTGTGGTCCTCTCCAGCGGTGCGAGATCGAGTGCATCCCAACGTGACGAGCCACTTCTACGGCGAAGGATTCGCTCGGGAGTTCGACTGGCAGGGCACTCGCGATCTCTCCGCCTGGATCACCGCGGCGGAGGCGATCGACGATCTCGGCCGACTCGGCTGGGACCGGGTCCGTCGTCACAATCACGATCTCTGCCGTTGGGCTCACGCGATGTTGGTCGCGAGGTGGAGCATGGAACCGACGACGCCCCTCGACGGATCGATGCTCGGTTCGATCGCGTCGATCGCGCTGCCCGAGGGTGTGGCGACGCGTCACGAACGCCCCGAGGCGCTGCAGGCGGAGCTGCTGGCGCGGCATCGGATCGAGATTCCCGTGATCGACTGGGGCGGGCGTCGCTTCGTGCGGATTTCGGCGATGGTGCACAACCGGTCGTGGCAGTACGAACGCCTCGCCGAGGCGATCGAGGACCTCGCGACCTGAGCGGCCTTCAGGGAATCGCGCCCTCGAGTTCCGCGCGGGCGAGGTTCGCCGGGACGAACTCGTCGTTGAACCAGTGCCACCACGCCACGGGGTCGTAGCCCAGATCGCCTGTGGGATCGCCCTGGATCCGCGAGGTCATCGCGACCAGCGATCGGTGGACGTCGGTGCGGTAGCTGATGGCGACCGCGTCGCGAACCTGCAGCACCACGCCCTGGTAGATCGTGCCAGGCACGGGCTGAAACGCGCCCACGCCGTTGCCGACGATCGGGACGAGGTCGGCGACGTAGGAGATCTGACTGCCGATGGCGATCCAGGCGAGATCGCCGCTTTCGGGCACCTCGTCCGAGGCGACCTGGGCGAAGATCAGATGCGGAATCGCCGCGATGGCGTCGAGGTGTCCGGCAAGCAGGCCCGCTCGATTCACCGGCTCGTGCCGCAGGCCCCGCAGCGCGTCGTCGATGATCGCCAGCGCCGCCGGATCCGCCGGTCGTTGCAGACGCCGCTGGGCCTCGCCGCGCAGGGCGGGATCCTCGTCGTGGATGGCGATCCACGCCAGTGCGCCCTGGCCGGCCGAATCGAGCGATTCGAAGTGATCGAGCATCGCCCGCCGCACGTCGTCCTTCTCGCGTCGCAGAAGACGGTGCATGACGAGCAGCGAGGCCGGCTCTCGCCACTCGCGCAGCATGGCGATTCCGACCGCGCGAACGGCGGGATCCCGACGCATCCCGAAGTGGCGGCGCCGGATCGTGGCGATGGCGTCGGCGGCCTCTCGACTCGCGGGAGTGCCCGAGCCGGCGCCCAGATGCTCGGGGAGCAGTCCAGGCATCGCGCCGGGAATCCGTCCGACGGCACCGCGATCGGGAATCGGCTCGAGAAGGTTGGCCGGAAGTCCGCGTCCATCGTCGGGCTGGGCCGGCGCCGACGCGGTGATCGACGCGGCGGTGGGATCGGGATCCTCGAGAAGGCCGGGGGCGACGTCCTGTTCCCACGCCGGTGTCGCGAGCGCTCCCGGTGCGGGGGCCGCGACGAGGGCGGCGAGGATGACGACGTTCGTTCGCATGGCGTCTTGCTCGATGCGGCGGCGGGAGAGATCGGCTCGACGTGCCGGGACTCTCGAAGTCACGGGTCCGCCGCCGCCTCGTCGCTCCGAGTCACTGTAGTCCGCTCCGCCCCGCGGGCCGCTCGGGTTCCCTGGATCGAGGGGATTCGTCCGCTCAGCGAGCCTCGATCGCCTCGACCGCCCATTCGGGATGGCCCATCCGATCTCGTGCCGATCCCGCCTGCCGTCGGTCGGTGAAGCGACCGATCTGCACCGCCCAGAGCGTTCCCCGGCGACTCGAGATCCGCCGGACCGAGGCGGAGCCGAAGCCGGCGCTGCGGGCCATGGAGTCGACTTCCGCGGCTCGGGCCCGGGCCGCGGACTCGGACGAGAACGCACCGGCCTGCACCGTGAAACCACCTTGCATCGCCTCGGAGGAGGCTCGAACGCCCGATGTCGAGGTGCCGTCGAGCGAAGCCAGCGAACGCCTCGCTCGGTTGGCGAGATCCGGATCGGTCGAGCGACTCGCGAGCTCGAGGGCCCGCCGAGCCTCGTCGGTGCGGCCGAGGCGAGCGGTGGCGAGGCCATGCACGTAGGCCGCCTCCTCGGCGACGAGGCCGGTCGAGGACTGTTCGACCGACGACGCGAGTTGCGACGCGAGCTCGAAGTCTCCGCGTCGGTAGGCCGACTCGGCCCGATCGAGGGTGGCGGGGATTCGATCCGGAGTCGTGGAACAGCCGCACGGGGCGACCGCAACCGGCAGGCCGACCAGCACGATGAGGACGAGCGAAGCGAAGTCGGCGCGGCGAGTCGTGGTCGGTTTGGGCATCGGGAGTTCCGGGAGCGCGTCCTCGTCCATGGGAACTGTCGGCACGACGCCGGGATCGCCTTCGGAATCCGCCGGCACGCTACGGTACCGATCGGGAGCCCCCGAAATGTCCTTCGCACGCGCCATCTCGAGAAGACTGCTCCGATCGCCGCGTCGCATCGCCGTCGTCGACGACCAGCGCCGATGGCGGAGCATCGAACTGCTGGTCGGTTCGTGGCATCTGGCCCGCGAGATCGAGTCGGCGAGCCGTCGGCCCCGAATCGGGGTGATGTTGCCGACCTCGGGCCTCTTTCCGATGGCGCTGCTCGCGGCGTGGTCGCTTGGCCGGACCATCGTGCCGCTCAACTATCTGCTCCGTCGGGAGGAGATCGAATTCGTCATCGAGGACGCCGGTCTCGACGCGGTCGTCACCGTCGGTCCAATGCTCGACTTCGTCGGCGGGCTGCCCGAGTCGTTGCGGTTGCTGAAGCTCGACGAGATGAAGGCGAAGTTCAAGGGTCTTCCACGGCCTCGCCGCATGCGAGGCGTGCCCGCCGACGAGCCGGCGGTCATCCTGTACACGTCGGGGACCTCGGGACGACCCAAGGGTGTGATGCTGCTCGAGCGGAATCTCGCGGCCAACGTCCGCCAGTGCCGGGAGTGGGCGGACTTCGATCGCGACGACGTTCTCCTTGGAGTGCTGCCGCAGTTCCACAGCTTCGGCCTGACCGTGCTGACCCTGCTGCCGTTGGCTTGCGGTTGCCGGGCGATCTACACCGCCCGATTCCAGCCGGCCCGACTGGTGCAACTGGCGGTCGAGCATCGACCGACGGCGTTCGTCGCGATTCCGTCGATGTTCAACGCCCTTCGCCTGGTCAAGTCGGCGCCGTCGGACGCGTTCTCCTCGTTGCGGTACGCCGTCTCCGGCGGCGAACCACTGCCAGACGCGGTGTCGACCGGCTTTCGCGAGCGGTTCGGCGTGACCGTCGCGGAGGGCTACGGTCTCACCGAGACCGGCCCCGTCTCCAACTGGTGTCGGCCGCAGGAGTATCGCCCGCACTCCGTCGGTCCGCCGCTGCCCGAGGTCGAGGAGCGCATCGTCGATCCGGAGGGCCGGGACCTTCCGCCGGGCGAGGACGGTGAAGTGCGGATCAAGGGGCCCAACGTGATGGCGGGCTACTACCGGCGCCCGGAGGAGACCGCGGCGGCGTTCGACGAGCGTGGGTTCTTTCGAACCGGAGACATGGGTCGGTTCGACGAGGCGGGGCATCTGCACATCACCGGGCGGTTGAAGGAGATGCTGATCGTCGCCGGTGAGAACGTCTTCCCGCGGGAGATCGAGGAGGTCCTCGACGCCCATCCCGACGTGAAGGCGTCGGCGGTCGTGGGGATGTCCGATCCCTCGCGAGGAGAGGTGCCGCTGGCATTCGTCGAGATGATCGAGGGCGCGGTGTTCGACGAGACCTCGCTGCGGAGCCACTGCCGAAGTCGCCTCGGTCAGCACAAGGTGCCGAGGGAGATCCGACGCATCGAGGAACTGCCTCGCAACGCCACCGGGAAGATCATGCGCCGGATGCTGCAGGCCGATCCGGCGGAGGGCTGATCGCAACGCCTCGGAGGCGTCTTCAGGAGCAGTCGCCCCACGCGGCAAGCAGCGTGGCCAGATCGGCGCCGCCGACGGTCCCGTCGCCGTCGAGATCGCTCTCGCTTCCCGAGACGGCGCCCCAGTCGGCAAGCAGCGTGGCCAGATCGGCGCCGCCCACGGTGCCGTCGCCGTCGAGGTCGGCCGGACATGGGGGTGGGCAGAACTCCGCGGTGCATTCCAGCGTCAGGGTGCCCTCGCCGGTGTCGCCCTTGAACCCCCCGACGCGGATCAGGTAGGTCTCGCCGCAGACGATCGGCGCCAGCAGACGACTGGCGCCCGTCGGGGTGCAGAGTGGAGCCTGGTCGTTGCAGGCGATCACCTCGCCGTCCTTGCACCCCCCGGCGTAGACCGCGAGGCGGGTGTCGAAGGCGTCGAAGTCGCAGGTCCGAACCTTCAGGAAGCCGTCGCAAACCGCCACGTGCAGGAACCAGACGTCGCTCTCGAAGGACAGGCCGAAGCCTTCGTCGCACGCCTCGGGGAGTTCCGGCCCGTCGGTGTCGGCAAGCCGATTCGAGAAGGGCGTGCTGCCGAGGGGAATCTCCAAGGCGTCGGCGCAAAGGTCGTTGGCGGGCGGCTCGAGACCACAGATGTTCTCGGCGAGGCCGACGCAGAGTTCGTCCCACGCCGTCGAGCAGCAGAGGGGGTCGATCTTGCATACGGCCGTGCAGCACTCCGCATCGGCGCATCCGGGCGTGGCGTGCGGCACGCCGCAGGGTTCGGTGGAGATCTCGCAGAAGTCGGCGCAGGGCGTCGCCGCATCGATTCGGAGGCGATAGGTCCCGAGATCGCAGGCGAGAAGGTCTCCGCCGATCTCGTCGGCGGTTCCAGGAGCGACCAGGACCCGCCAGATGCCAGGCGTCAGACACGCCGACACCGAGGTCGGTGCGCACAGGTCGCTGACGGCGACCAGAGGCGATGCCGAAAGGTCCGAGCAGTCGCCCGGCGGTCCCGGCAGGATGGCCGCGAAGGCTTCGACGCCGGCGGTGAAGGTCAGATCGACCTCGGTCTCGGGCGCCCCGAGATCCGGGATCTCGATCTCGAACACGTCCACATCCGGGCCGAGCTTCTTGTCGACGTCGAACCCGCCGCAGAGTTCCACCCCGGGGTCGAGCGCCTCCGGCGACGAGGAGGAATCGCCCAGCACACAGGGGTCGTTGGTTCGGGTTCCGCAGGCCTCCGATTCCTGCACGGCCTCCGGGAGGCATTCGATGGTGCAGCCCTTCACGCAGAACTGCGAGGCCAGGGCCACGCAGAAGGTGTCCCACGAGGTGCTGCAGCAGGTCGGATCGATGCCGCAGACGCTGTCGCAGCACGCCTCGTCGTCGCAGGCGCCGGTGGAGTGGGGAACCTCGCAGGAGCCGGCTTCGGGATCTCCGCAGGTTCCGGGGCCGCCGGTCTTGCAGTTGAATCCGGCGAGGATGGCGCAGGTCGTGTCCCAGGCGGAGTCGCAGCAGAACGCGTCGATGGTGCACACCGTCTCGCAGCAGGTCTCGTCGTCGCAGGCGGGAGTGCCGTTGGCGATCGAGCAGGGGCCGTTGACCGCGGCGCCGCACAGACCGATGCAAAGTTGGTTGGCCAGCTGTACGCAGTCGAAGTCCCACGCCTCGGCGCAGCAGATCGGATCGACGGCGCACACCGTCGTGCAGCAGTCCACATCCTCGCAGCCCCCGACGAACGCCGGCTCGAGACA
>Ga0075477_10000861_pt1 | contig 13710 bp, 13 predicted proteins | sample DEB08_DNA_FD_76338 | JGI IMG/M metagenome (GOLD analysis project Ga0075477, IMG submission 76338) | Aqueous microbial communities from the Delaware River and Bay under freshwater to marine salinity gradient to study organic matter... | ecosystem: Environmental > Aquatic > Marine > Coastal ...
CCTACGAAATAATTAAAATTTACTGTAGTAACGATATTTTGTACTGGAAACATTTTGATAAACCTATCAAAAATTTTTGACTCTTCTATATCTATATCTTCTGCAGAAGAGTTAAATAGTAGAGTTGGAATATATTTTTTATTGTTGTCTATAATACACTTACAAATGTTAGTTATGTAAGTATGGTAAAAATACTTTTTGATTACTGACTTATTAGAAAGCTGGTTTTCAAATATATTTTTAACGTGTTCTATATGAGAATCTGCAAAAACTTGATTGAGATTAACTAATTTATACTTTGTACTAGGTATTACATGAGTTATGTATTTGGCTTTCATTTAACTCTCGTATCTTTTCAAAATTATTTTCAAAAAAACCATCATAATCTGTTATAGTATAGGTTTTATAACGAGTATAATTTGAAAACTTAAAACTTCCATGCAGTTCTTCTGAAAAAAGTATGAATTTACATTTACGGGTTATCTTAACAATTAAAAACCATAGACTTCCGCTTTGTGCTTGTTCTATCCAACCGTCTAACCGTTTACAATCTGTAAAAAATTGATGAAATTCTAACTCTTTGTAGTTTTTACATTCAAGTTTCCAGTTAGATATAGATTCAGGTACAATAATATCTCCATCCATCATCCTCCGCTGGGCTTCAGTAAGAGTACAAACGCGAAAAACATTAGCGCCACCGGTATAAGCACCAGAATTAGGGACACGCATAAAGTTTTCATTGAAAATTTCACTTAAATGTTTAGCTACATCTCTTTCCCAGGCATTACCTTTAGCCTTAGCTTTACTTGGCATAAGAATATATATTATTTAGCCAGATCTTGCAAATTATATACTTTATTAACCGCGTCTAATGGTAGGTTTGAAGTCCAGTAATTGCCTTCATCTGCAGGATTTAAGTCCGGTAATTTGTTACGATCAATTGATAATAAAAATGCTCTACCTTTTTGTTTGTACTCAGTGAAAGCAAATCGACCGGCTAATTGTACACTATCAGATACATAACTACCTGTTATACCTTTACGTGTATTACCAGATCCTCTTGAGACTACTTTTTTATGCTTGAGTAGATTTTTATACTCTGCAGAAGACATACCCCTATAAACCTCATCTGGATTAGATTTAAGTTGAGCAATTTGATTAACTATATTTTCTTGATCTTCACCGTTAGGTGGCATGATCAAATAATCATGTATAGTTTTAGCTTCGTTTAGTTTTTTTTTACGCTTCTTTTTTATTTTACCTTTACGAGATATTGTTGCACCTAAAGCTTTAGGTAATCTCGCATCTCCTGGTGCATACGTATCGTCGCTATTATAACTAAATTCTGCATCACCTGCTAATCCTGCATCAGCAACTGTAAACTCGGCTAAATAAGCTTTATATAAGCTATCGTAATCCATATAAGTATTTATCACTATAGTTGCAATTTTAAATATTTTAAATAAATGGTTTGTAGAGACCGAAAGAAAACTATCTCAAAAATACTATAGTTGCATTTTATACAATATATGTATAATAAATTTATGGACGTTGATGAGATATTAGATAATTATACTAATGAATTAAAACCAGAGATTAATTTAAATAAGTTAAATCTCGGAGATCATCAATCCAAACTTCCTTCCTTAAAGCATAAATGGGCTGGTCGATATATTAATCATAAACGCAGATTAATTAAACTCAAAGCTAAGAAAAAAGAACTACGTAAAGAACTAACAGCTAAGTATATAGAATCTTCTCCAGTAAAAGTTAATATTACAATTGCAGAAAAATCTGTACAAAATAGTACAGAAATATCTCTAATAGATGATAAAATTGCAGAAGAGGAATTGATTCTGGAGTATTTAGAAAAAATACAAAATATAGTTAACAGTATACAATGGGATATTAAAAATTTAATAGAGCTTGAAAAGCTTGAAATGCAATGATAGATATTGTATTACATAATAATTTTCAAGCACGTATTTCTGGTACTGAACTAAATTTAATCAGAGAGCATTTTAGTGTTGAAAATAAAGCAGCTAACTTTCAGCGTAGACTAAGATCTAGATTTGTAAAAGATAGAGTTTATGCGATTACACCTAAAGGCAAATGTGATATAGGACTCGTAGGAGAAATTGTAAAGTACTGTAAAAGTAAAAGTATAGATTTCAACCTCAACGAAGATTTATTAAAAATATTATTTCCATCACTACCTACTGCAAAAGTAAAGTATAATCTAAAATTTGACTTAAGAGATTATCAACAAGAAATTGTAGATAAATGTATAAATGCAGGTCGTGGTACTATAGTATTAGCTACTGCTGGTGGTAAAACATTAACAATGGCAGGCCTTTTAGAATACTATTATCAAAATGTAAATAAATTTTTTAAGGGTCTAATTATTGTACCCGACTTAGGTCTAGTAAATCAAACTCATAACGACTTCAATGAATATGAAGTTAATTATACTCATTCAATTTGGTCTGGTAGTAATGAATTAGATACAAATACTAATATTGTAGTTGCTAATATGGGTATATTACAAAGCGAGAAGAGTGACACTAAATGGATACAAGACATTGATATATTAATCGTAGATGAAACTCATAAGCTCAGAAAAGATAATAAAATTAATAATATTATAAAGACAATAAAGACTAATCATAAGTTCGGATTTACAGGTACCCTACCCGACGAGCCTTTAGATAAGTGGAATATTTTCGGTAAAATTGGACCTCAACTCTATGAGAGAAAAGCTTATGAACTTAGAAAAGAGAATTATGTTACTCCAGCTAAAGTTCATATACTTGAACTTAATTATAAAGCCAAACAAACAGACATATACAATAAAGACCTACCAGTAAGCTTTTATTTACAAGAGGGGGAATTCATAAAAAATAATGAATATAGAAATGTTGTAATAAGTAAAATCTCTATGAGATTAGACAACAACACTTTGATACTTATTGATTATATTGAACACGGAGAGATTCTTTTAGATTATATTACACGGTACTGTGAAAACAAAAAAGTGTTTTTTATATGCGGTGATGTAGAGGTAGAGGAAAGACGTAAGATACAGCTACTAATGGAGACTGAAACTAATATTATTGTTATCGCTATATCTAAGATATTCTCAACAGGTATCAACATTAAAAATCTACACTATATTATTTTTGCAAATGGCGGTAAAGCAAAAATACGTATTATTCAAAGTATAGGCCGAGGCCTGCGCTTGCATAAAGACAAAAAGCAGCTTATAATATTTGATATCGCTGATAATTTAATATATGGTCAACGACATGTAGAGCAGCGAAAAAAACTTTATGATTCAGAAAATATAAAATATGAGCAAACAAACCACTTCGAAAGGTAAAAAAACCGAGTACTATGTCAATCCTAAGGAATTTTATAATCAAATAAAATTGTATTATAAAACTGATGACCTACAGGATACTCTCGCTGAGTCAGTACATAAAATTGCAATTGGATTAAGCTATGCAACAAACTTTATTAACTATACATATAAAGATGAAATGGTAGGAGATGCTGTTGTTAAAATGTTTACAGCTTTAAAGCATAAAAAGTTTAATATTGAGTCTCACTCGAATCCTTTCTCATATTTTACAACAATTGCATATCATGCTTTTATTAATAGAATAAAAAAGGAAAAAAGATATAAACAAACCATCAATGAATACCAAGAAACAGTATATGAAGAAATTATGTGCGAAGAAGGTAATGGTAAAGTTTATGTGAGAAATCCTGACGAAGAAGATAACTACAATAGTTGATGAATTCTAAAATTGCATTTTTTACAGACTTACATCTAGGAGTTCATCAGAATGGAGAGCGATGGTTAAATATCGCTCTTCAGTGGTCTGAGTGGTTTAGAGATCAGCTAGAAAAAAATAATATCGATGATATTATTTTTGGGGGAGATTTTTTTCACTATAGAGATGAAGTAAATGTCAAATGTCTCCATGCAGCGAATCAAATACTGCATACATTTAAGGATTATAATATTACCATGATCACTGGTAATCATGATTCTTATTACAAAGACCATTCTGAGGTTAATTCATTATCTATCTTAAATTATAAGAATAATATTAATGTAATTGATACCCCGACTAAAATTAAAAAATGCGGTAGAGAGTTAATGATGTGTCCATGGGGTATTGAAATGGATCAAATCGATCCTGCTGATATTATTTTTGGTCATTTTGAAATACAAAACTTTAAGTACAATAACTTTAAAGTATGCGAACATGGTTTCAATTCGAGAGCTCTTTTAGATAAAACTTCGTTAGTATTTTCAGGTCACTTTCACAAGCGAGAAGAAAGAAAATATAATAACGGTACTATTGTATATGCAGGCAATACTTTTGAAATGGACTTTAGCGACCTTGGAGATCAAAAAGGTTTTTATATTATTGATTTAAAGGATTTGACATTTGAGTTTATACCAAATAATTTTTCACCTAATCATGTAAAGATTAAGACTAGCGAAATTTCTTCTCTACCCTCATATAAAGACCGTCTTAGTAATATTATCCTTAAACTACAAGTTGATAATGATATTAGGATAAAAGATCTAGATAATATTGTATCTAAAGTTAATTCTTACAACCCTGTAGACCTTACGGTAGATTATTTACATAAGTTTGATCCAGGTAATACCCCATTTACTAATGAATTAGCAGACTTGAATACTAGGGAATGTATTATAGAATATATAGACAATACCATAGATGACGAATATAAGAGAGACGTCATTAAGAAAACTATAGATATCTATAAACAATTTGTATGAAGTATGTAAATTTTAATTATGTTAAAGCTCGTAACTTCCTATCGATAGGTGAAGAAGATGTTGAAATAAATTTCAAGCAGGGCATAAACGTAATTACCGGTAACAACAAAGATAAAGTAGATAGACGCAATGGAGTAGGCAAAAGTACTATTGCTGATAGTATACACTTTGCTATCTTTGGGGAGACCATAAGAGAAATACCTAAGAGTAATATTATTAACAATATTACCAATAAAGGGACACACGTGGAGCTCTCATTTTCTATATCAGAAAACAATAACGTTACAGAGTATAAAATTATTAGATCTCTAAAACCTACAAAGTGTTTTTTGTATATAAATGATGAAGATAAAACTGAGAGTACTATAATCAATACTACAAATAGGATTAAAGAAATTTTATCTGCATCACAAGAACTTTTTCAGAACTGTGTGATAATGTCAATTAATACGACATTGCCTTTCATGGCTCAAAAGAAAGTAGAGAAAAGAAAATTTATTGAAGGTATACTCAAGTTAGAAGTATTCTCTCAAATGCTTCAAGTAGCCCGTACTGAACATAATGACGTGTTGAGAGATTATGATTCTACTAGTAAGGAATTAACACATCAAAAAAACTACAAAGACATAGTAACTAAACAACTTGAAGATAAAAAACAAGAAAATGACAACAAAGTTATTCGATATAGAACTGATATAGATAAAAAGAAGAAAAAAATTGATAGTCTTCAAGATCAAATTACTGAACCTAATTTAGAGATAGTAAGTAAAATTAAAGAAAAGAAAATTACTTTTGATAAAAAGGTAGAGGATATAGAAGTAACTATTGAGAGTAATCAACTCAAAAAAATGCAATATGAAACTGAGATTAGAATGTTTAAAAAAACTCTCAGTGATATCGGTACTGATAAAAATAAATGCCCGGTATGTTTGCATGAGATTTCTTCAGAAGATAGAAATCATATTGAAGAAGAAAAGAATAAAATAAACACAGATATCTTTAACAGAAATGAAGATATTGATGATATTAATTTACAAATTAATAACCTAAAGAAAAGAAGACGAGAGTATGTTGAAGAATCAGATAAGTGTAAATCATACTTGAAAGATTGTTTATCTGCTATCGAAAATAATAAACGTATTAGAAGTAATATAAATGATATTAACGAAGAAGTTGAGGAACTCGAAAGTGAAATATCTAACATAAAAAATACTTCTGATAATACAAACGAATTAAAAGATCAAATACAAAAATATTCCACTGAAGTAGATAGATTAGAAGTTGATGTAGAGAATCTATCTAATAGTAATAAAATTCTAGAATTTGTAAAATATGTTCTTTCTGAAGAAGGAGTAAAGTCTTATATTGTTAAGAAAATTTTGAATATACTCAATAATAGACTTTTATATTACTTGAAAAAAATGGACGCAAACTGTGTTTGCAAATTCAATGAATTTTTCGAAGAAGAAATAAAAAATGATAAAGGTCAGGAATGCTCTTACTTTAATTTCTCAGGAGCGGAGAGAAAAAATATTGATCTAGCCTGCTTATTCACTTTTATGGATATAAGACGGATGCAAGGAGATGTATCTTACAATCTTGTAATGTTTGATGAACTCCTTGACTCTTCTCTTGATGAGAAAGGTGTTGAGTTGGTGCTAAGTATACTGAAAGAAAGAGTAGATCAGTACAAAGAAGCAATATATATTATTTCACATAGAAAGGAATCTGCAAAAGAAAGTTCCGGGGAAGTGATATATTTAGAAAAAACTAATGGAATTACGAGAAGATTAGGATATAATAATTAATATGTTTTCACCCTTTAACAAAATTACTAGAAGGCCGTTCAGTACTATAGAGATTCCGCTTTTGGAATCTACCCTTGCTAAGGTTAAGCCAGTGGTAAAAAAGAAGCCTTCAGATATGCTTCGGGTACAAAATTTTTATGCAGACTATTCAGGATGTGGTCATTGGCGAATGATTTGGCCTGAAGGTATTCTTCGTTCAAAACAAGCTTTCAATATAACTGGTGGAACTGTAATGTTAGGAGAAGCTTCTTATTTTGAAGGTATCACATCGGTTCGTATACAGCGACAAGCAACTGAGAGTCAAAAAGGCTATATGTCATTTCTCAAAGGTATTCAAGAAAAGCAGAGCAATCCAATGAATATCATTTATGAGATTGATGATATAATTTTTGTAGAAGATATTCCTCAATATAATAAATTTAGAACTGCATTTGATGACCCGAAAATTCGCCAGACATCTATGGAGATAATGCAAATGGCTGATGAAATGACAGTAACTAATCAGTTCATGAAAGATTATTTCACTGACAAAACAGGTCACAAACAAATCACTGTTATACCTAATTTAGTTCCTAGATTTTGGATGGATAGATTTTACGATAAGCAAGAAATATCAAAAAATTATGAATCCAATAAAAAGAAGCCTAGAATCTTGTACTGTGGTTCAGGAGCTCACTTTGATGTTGATTCGAGAGTAAAACATCAAGATGATTTTTATCACGTCAATGATGTAATAAGAAAAACTGTAAATGATTTTCAATGGGTCTTCTTCGGGGGTTTCCCTGCTCCTTTGAAAGATTTAATTATCAAAGGAAAAATTGAATTCCATAACTGGGAAGGACTTATGAGATATCCTTACAAAATACATGAGCTAAAACCTCAGCTAATATATGCACCTCTAGCAGATAATACTTTTAATAAAGCGAAAAGTGACTTAAAGTTCATTGAAGGGTGTTGTATGGGTATACCTACAATATGTCAAGATATCGTGACATATAGCAACGCTCATTTTAAATTTAAGACTGGAGACGAACTTATAGATCAAGTTAAAGGGTTAACTAGGGATAGACAGAGATATATAGGGGCAAGTAAAAAAGCGAGAAAATATAGTGAGTCTCGTTGGCTTGAGGATAAAATAGAATATTATGTCGAGCTATACAAATATCCATACGGTCACCCAGAGAGAAAACTTCTAAACAAACTAAACAATATAGTTGTAAAATAAAGAAAAACCTCTATACTCTATCATATGTATAGAGGTTTGTCATATATGCCGCATGAACGTAAAATGCGGTTGTTTACTTGGTCTGAAGATGGTGCACGTATTACAACTGATGTGGGTTATCATCCATACTTCTATTACGAAACAAATAACCATCGATTGCAGTCTGCTATATCTCTATATGGTACTAAGCTAAGAAAAATTATCTGTAGATCAGATAAAGAACGTAGAGATAAGATAAAAGATCTTGGCATAGATCGTATCTTCGAGAACATAACTCCTTATCAGCAATTCCTAATCGATCTATACTGGGATAAAAACGAAGAAGATGACTTTGATAAGTTCCCTCTCAAGAATTGGTTTTTTGATATCGAGGTATATTCTCCTGATGAATTCCCTAAACCTGAAGACGCAAAGTTTCCAATCAATATTATCACCGTATATGATACTCTAGATAAGATGTATTATTCATGGGGCCTAGGAGAATACAAACCTGATATTGAAAATATAATATACGTCAATTGTAAGACAGAAAAAGATCTTCTTTGGAACTTTCTTAACTTCTATCGTAAAGACCCTCCAGATATTTTGTCAGGTTGGAATAGTGAGACATTCGATATTCCTTATATTATTAATCGCTTGAATAATGTATTTGGGGAAGATGTGAGAGATATGATTTCACCTATGAACGAAGAACTTAAGCGTCCAGTCTATGCGCGTCAGTTTATGGGCTCGTTCGGTAGAGAGCAGGTAAAATATATAGTAGAAGGTATTAGTATGCTCGACTATTTAGATATCTACAAAACATTTTCAATGGGTCAACGAGATAGTTATAAACTTGATTCTATTGGAGAGTATGAAGGGGTAGGTAGAAAGATAGACACTAACAATACAAATCTAGCAACACTAGCTAAAAAAGATTGGAAGACATTTGTAGATTACAATATTCAAGACGTTACCCTACTCGCTAAGCTAGATGAGAAATTGCAGTTTCTAGACTTAGTACGAATGCTTTCATATGTAGGTTTAACACCCTTTAATGCTGCGCTGGGAACTATTAGTACTGTAAATGGCCGAGCAATCATTCAAGCGCGTAAAGGAAACGACCCCAGGGTTATACCTACGTTTATCAAAGATGTAACTAGAACTGAAAAGTATGAAGGTGCATATGTAAGTGAACCACAAAGAGGGTTCCAAGAAAATATCATATCATTCGATGCTAACTCTCTATATCCATCAGTAATGATTACTCTCAATCTTAGTCCTGAAACTAAATTTGGAGCGATAACTTTCACTGACGATACTCATGTACATGTTAAGTCAGTAAATAATGAAGACTTTAAGTTTACTAAAGTTAATTTTGTCAAATGGGCACAAAAGAATAAAATAGCTATAACACGAGCAAAGAAATTATTCTTTCAAGAACCAAAGGGTATTTTCCCGTCTATATCAGAACACTTTTATACTATACGTAAAGAGAAGAAAGCTCTAATGATTAATCTTAAAAAAGAGCTTACTGATCTCAAAAATAAGGTTGATAGTATAGACGATAAGGAAGAAAGAATTAGAGTAGAGAAAAGAATCGAAGAGTTACCTACCAAAATTAACCAAGCTAAAATATATCAATTAACTCTAAAAATTCTTATCAATCGTATATATGGGTACTTTGGTAACAAGCACTCTCAAATGGGAGATGGTGATATTGCAAGATCTATCACACTAACTGGTCAAGACGTAATCAAACAGAGTAACGTTATTTTACGTAACTATATCAAAGAACATACAGACCTAACAGATGAAGATCTTAAAGCAAATGATCCTGTTATCTATAATGATACAGACTCAAGTTATGTAACTATTTCTCCGTTGTTAGAACATATGAAGATTCCTTTGTTTATGGAAGCTCATTCACCTGCTACTAAAAATATTGTAGTAAAACCTGAAGTATATACTTTAGTTCAAAATATAGAAGACTACCTTAACAAGCACATAGAAACTTGGGCTCGTAATACCTTGAATACTATAGACCCGAGGTTTGTATTCAAACGAGAGTCTATATGCGATAAAGGTTTATTTTTACAGAAGAAGAGATATGTGTTACATAAGTTAGATGATGAAGGAGATCCTTGTAATGCATTTAAGTATACAGGCGTTGAAGTTGTTCGTACAACAATGCCAGAACCTATCAAACCTCATGTTAAGGGTATTATTGAAAATATGATCATGACCCGAGACGAGGCAAGAACAAATGAGTTGTTTGACAAAGTATATGAATTATTTTCTAGTCTACCTGTTGAAGATATAGCATTTGTAATGGGTATTAAGGATTACGATAAGTACGCAATGAAAGCTAATAGTTTCACTATCGGGAAGGGAACACCTATACATGTTAAGTCAGCTATATTCTATAACGAATTATTAGATGAATTCAAACTCAACGGTACTCATGAAACTATAGGTTCAGGAGATAAGGTAAGATATTTTTATGTACAACAACCCAATAAGTATGGGTGTAATAGTCTTGCTTTCAAATATAACATGCCTGAAGAATTCAAAAAATTATTCTTAGTAGATTATGAAAAGATGTTTGAGAAAATTATCTTTCAAGTTATAGAACGGTTTTATGAATCTGTTAAATGGAGACCGTACAAGCCCGGGGAAGCTTATCAAACAGATTTGTTTGACTTTTTCGGTATCAACCGTTGATAATCTAAAAGTATATTATATTATAGCTTTATGTACGAAGATTATAAACTAGTTATTTTCAACGATGGTATTGGCCGAACTAATTTCGGGGAAGTAGTAGAAGAAAACGATAATTCAATTAAAGTTAAAAATCCTGCTATGATTATGGTGTCCCCTAACGAAGCAGGTCAAATGAAAGTCGATGTAATTCCTCTCTTCTTTTCAGAGTTTATTGAAGCAGATGAAAACGAAGAAAAGCAAAGTATTTTTAACTTCAATAAAAATAATATTACTATTGTCAATGTTAAGTTGACTCAGCGCATTCTCGAGCATTATTTCACTAAGATTAATATCAAAGAATCAAAAAGTGAATCAGGTGCTGCCGAGGTAAAACTATTTGATTAATTATGGATGTAAATAAACTTGCCGATAAAGCTTTTGCTAAATTGCAAAAGATAAACACTAATGCAACAGTACTAGAAGATAACACTCTTAGTAATGTTACAGATTGGATTGACACTGGGTGTTTAGTACTTAATACTATTCTTTCAGGATCTCTTTATGGTGGTGTACCTAAGGGTAGAATAACCATTTTTGCAGGAGAATCTGGCTGTGGTAAGACTTTCATTCTCAATAAAATTCTTGCTAATGCACAGAAGAAAGGTATGATCCCTATCATTTTTGATACCGAGGTTGCTGTTGATAAGACGAGCGCTGAAGGAGTCGGACTTGATAGTAAGAACGTAAAGTATGTACCCGTCGATACAGTCGAATCTTGTCGTAATCAGATTATGACATTTTTAGATGGTGTTGAAGAAGAACCAGAACTCCACGGTAAGTTTATTATTTCTATTGACTCCCTTGGTAATCTTGCATCAGAAAAAGAAATTAATGATGCTGGCTCAGGTAAGGGAGCAATGGACATGGGTCTGAGAGCTAAGCAGCTCAAATCTATGATGCGTATGATTACTTATAAAGCAGCGATAACTGGTACTACTATTATTGCGAGTAATCATACATATGCTGACCCAGGAGCGTTACATCCTACTTTAGTTAAACAGCAAGCAGGAGGTTCAGGCCCTATTTATATGGCATCTATTCTAGTACAGATGGCTGCCAAGAAAGAAAAGACAGATAGTAGTAACGAAAAAGATGTAGCTCTGACTGAGTCTCGTAACTATAGCGGTGTAACTCTCAGAATGCTGACAGTGAAGAATAGGTTTGTACCTGCGTTCTTACAATGTGAAGCGTATCTAAACTTCAAGACAGGTCTTGATAAGTATTCTGGTCTTCGTGATATCGCAGTAGCTCATAATATTATTCAACAAAGTGGCGCTACGTTTGCTATGGGAGATAAAAAGTTAGGTTATTATAAGAACTGGCGTAAAGATGAAGACCTTTGGCAAGAAATCCTTGTTAGTCTAGAAGAGTCTATTAAAGACAAATATCGTTATGGTAAAGAGTTGCATGAAGCAGCTATTAATGATACAATAGACGAAGATGAGTAAAGCAGTAGTTCCAGTAAGCGGCGGAATCGATAGTAGTGTTATACTTGCGTATGCTAAAACCAAGCATACGCAGGTTTTTCCTATAACATTCGATTATAATCAAAGACACTCTAAAGAGCTCATGTTTGCTGAGATGCAAACAGGGGATAGCTATAACAAGATTTCTCTATCGTTTTTTAGGGATATTGTCACTACTTCGTCTCTGACTAACGATAATATTGATGTCGCGAAAACTAAAGACGTCCTCGGAGATGCTCAAACAGTAAATTACGTACCATTTAGGAATCAAATGTTATTATCGATTGCCTGTGCGTATGCAGAATCAGTAGGAGCAAATACTGTTTATCATGGAGCTGCTTTAATTGATAGTCAAGCTGGCTACTGGGATGGTAGTGTAGAATTCCTTAATAGCATTAACAATCTCATTGCTCTCAATAGAAAGCACAAGATCAGTATAGAAGCACCACTGATTAATAAAACTAAGGCAGAAATCATTCTCATGGGTAAAGAACTTGGAGTAGATTTCGCACGGACTTGGACTTGTTATGAAGGTAGAAATGTTGCGTGTGGTCACTGTACATCTTGTAGTTCTCGTATCAAAGGATTTCTTGATGCTGGTATGAAAGACCCCTTGCAATATGAAAGAAATGATATACCATGGAGTGAGTAATTATGTGCGGTATAATAGGTTCACCAGATAAAAGTGCTTTCGATTACCTTTTCGAACAAAATAAAGAGAGGGGCAATTTTGCGTATGGTATTATCAAATTTTGTATCAACAATAATGTCAAAGTTATAAAAGATAATGACTTTGATAAAAAGGTAGATTTTGAAGATGATATAGTTTTTTACTTAGGTCATCTTCAATCTCCTACGTCAACTAAAAGAGATTTCTGTCCACATACAACTCATCCTTTTGAGTATAAAAGTATGTACTTAGCGCATAATGGAGTGCTAAGTAATTTTGACAAACTAAAAGAGAAATACGATAAGTATACTGATATTGTGAATGAAGTTGATAGCAGTATCATACTACCAATGATTGACAAAATTGGACTAAAATCTGCTTTAGAAGAGTTAGAAGGTACTTTTGGTTGTTGGTTATATGACTCGAGTACCTCTGAGCTATTTGTTTTTAGGTCTGGTAGTACAATATACACAGATGGTAAAAATATTAGTTCTAAACCTATATCTGATTGGTCACTTTTAGATGAAGGTATAATATATAGATTTAACTTTACTAAACAAAAATATGAAGAGTATGATAGGTTCAAAACTAACAGCGGATTCTTTGTATGACCCCTCTAAAGTACTTGTTGTAAGTGCAACAACTAAAAAATATAAAGATACTCTCCTTTATCAGAGTTTAATGGATCAGAGCTTCGATGGTAACTTTATTTTTGTAGAAAACAACAAACGAGGATTATGCGAAGTTTACAATGAATATATTACTCAAGAACATGATTGTGTAATTTTTGTACACGATGATGTTTATATTGATAGTTGTAATTTTGTTAATAAAATATACAAAGGATTTGACAAATTTGGTATATGTGGTTTAGCTGGTGGTTCTGGCTTAAAGGTAGAAAAACCTCTTTTGTGGCATTTAATGTGTAAAAGAGATACCTTATCAGGTATCGTAGGTCACCAATATAAAGACGCTTATAC
>Ga0075477_10000864_pt1 | contig 13678 bp, 8 predicted proteins | sample DEB08_DNA_FD_76338 | JGI IMG/M metagenome (GOLD analysis project Ga0075477, IMG submission 76338) | Aqueous microbial communities from the Delaware River and Bay under freshwater to marine salinity gradient to study organic matter... | ecosystem: Environmental > Aquatic > Marine > Coastal ...
CCGCAATCCCGACGGCATCGGCCTCACGCCCTCAGGCCTGATCACCGCTGCCAGCAGCGAAGGCGATTGGGTGCCTGCAAGCATGATCGCTGGCATCGCTCCTTCAGACACGGGTGCACCGCTGCATTTTGGCCATGGTGGGCCACGCAACGGCCAACCCCCTGCCCTCCCGCTGGTCTATCTGCCCCGTGGTGAAGACAACTCCGCTGGCGGCCAGGCCTGGTGTCCAGAAAACGCCATGGGGCCACTCGCGGGCCACCTCGTGCATCTCTCCTTCGGCACCGGCTCCGCGTTTCTCATGCTCACCGACGACGTCGGCGGCCAGCAACAAGCCGCGGTCGTGCCGCTGCCGGTCTCGTTTCGCTCAGGCAGCCATCGCGGTCGCTTCAATCCCCACGACGGCCACCTCTACGTCTCGGGCATGAATGGCTGGGGAAGCTACACGCCAGACCCAGGCTGCCTGGAACGGATCCGCTTCGCCCCACCGGCTGACGACCGCGTGCAGCTGCCAACAGCCTTCCATGCGCACGACAACGGGCTGCTTGTGCGGTTTGCCGAGCCAGTCGATCCCGAGGTGGCCTGCGACCCAGCCCGTCAGTTCGCCCAGTGCTGGAACTACCGCTACAGCGGTGGCTACGGCTCCCCCGAGTTTTCCACGCAGCATGAAGGTGTGATGGGGCACGATCACCTGCCGATCCGCTCCTGCACGCTTCTCGACGATGGCCACAGCGTGTTCTACGAGATTCCTGAAATCGAACCGGTTAACCAGCTCCAGCTCTGCCTGGAGACCGCCTCCGGCGAACTCACCGACCTGCTGCTCACCATCAACGCCCTCGATAGCTCGTTCACTGCGGCTGAGGTACTGGCTCGCGACACACCCGTGCGGCTGCATCCGATCCTGGCCGACATCGCCCGGCTGGGAGCCCGTGAGCCCAATCCGTTTGCGGAGTCGATCGAGGCCGCCCGCGCGATTGAGATCAGCGTGGGTCCCAACCTGTCCTACCTGCCGCGTCTGCTGGAGGTGGCGGCGGGAGAACCCTTGGCCATCACCCTGATCAACCCAGACGTCGTGCCCCACAACTGGGCGTTGGCTGCTCCCGGCAGTCTCTCGACCGTTGGCGAAGCCGCCAACCGGCTAATTGCCGATCCTGCAGCAGTCGCCCGGCACTACATCCCAGCCACGGAAGAGGTGCTCGCCTACACCGACATCGTCGCTCCGGGAAAGCAGCAGACGATCTATCTGACGGCCCCCGACGTTCCCGGTCGCTATCCCTTTCTCTGCACCTTCCCGGGGCACTGGATGGTGATGAATGGAGAACTTCTCGTTCGGTGAGAACACGCACCCATGCCGTTTGAAAACTCTGCTCCTCTCGTTCTTATCTGCCTTGCCATTGCCATTGGCAGCCTGCTGTGGTGGCTGCAGGCCCGTGAGCGGTGGCTGCTGATCTCCACGCTCGTGGCCGGCGTTGTTGCTGGCGGTGGCCATCTTGCCGATCGCTGGGTGGAAACGGATCGGGAGCAGATCCACATGCTGCTGCATCAGCTTGCAGCCGCTGCGGAGACCGGCGACACGGCAACGCTGCTGGCAGCCATCGATCCTTCAGCAACATCCTTGCGAGAGGATGCGGAGCGGATCATCGAGCGGTATCAGCCGAGCGAGGCCCGGATCACGAAGCTCTTCATCGAGGTCGATGCGTCGACCTCACCACCGACCGCCGCCACCGACCTGATCGTGCGGGCCACCGGCCGCGTTGATGGCAGCGGCACGCAGGCCTCGTCGCTCGTCGGCGGCACGATTGAGCTTGTGAAACGAGGCGAACAGTGGCAGCTCACGAGCTTTGAGTTTCGCAGGCTCTTTGAGGGCGGCCTCGGGAAACCTCTCTGAGCGGCCCTGCAAACAGCGGCCCCCACCCCCACGTCTTCCCAACCCATCACTTTGCTGAAGAGGAACTCCTGATGCACCTGCTTCCCGCCCCATCTCCTGCCCACCGTCAGTGCATGCTGTTCACACTGCTGCTCGTGGCAGCCGCTCGCGGAGCCGACGCCGCGGAAGTCGCGATTCAGCCCGACGTGGTCTACGGCCACAAAGATGGCCTGGCGATGACGTTTGACGTCTACCGGCCAGACGAGTCCAACGGTGGTACGATCCTCTTCATGGTCAGCGGCGGCTGGTTCTCGTCGTGGCGGCCGCCGGACCAGATGCTGCCTATGTTTGCCCCCTTCACCGATGCGGGCTTCACGGTGATTGCCGTGCGGCATGGCAGCAGCCCCCGCTACGGTATCAGCGAAGCGGTCGGCGATGTGCGGCGGGCCGTTCGCTACGTGCGGCATCACGCGGCAGACCTGAAGGTCGACCCCGAGCGGCTTGGCGGTTTGGGCATGAGCGCCGGCGGACACCTCTCGCTGATGCTCGCCACAACGGCCGACGAAGGTGATGCAGCCGCCGATGATCCCGTGCTCAAGGCAAGCGACCGCGTCAAAGCAGTCTGCGCCTGGGTCGCCCCCACCGACCTGCGGCCCGTGGCCTGGAGCGATCCCAACCACGAAAAACAGTATGAAAACTTTCCTGGGCTCGACATCACGCAGGCCGTTGCCGCCGAAATGTCACCGCTGCTGGCCGTCTCTGCCGACGACTCCCCTGCACTGCTGATTGCCGGCGACCAGGACACGCTCGTGCCGATCTGGCACAGCGAAAAGATCCTCACGGCCTTCGAAAGCGTGGGCGTGCCGACGGAACTGGTCACGATCGAAGGCGCCGGCCACGGGTTTGCTGGCGACGACATGGCCCGCGCCGTCAGCGAAACAGTCGGCTGGTTTCAGACCCAACTCATCGCCGAATAAAAAAACTCAGCATCACTCGGGCCGCTGCTCCTCGCCCGGCCCCTCAGAAGCAAATCGAGCGAGCAACGCCGGCAGGAAGAGCAGGTCGGCCAAGAGTGCCGTGCCGATCGTCATGATGCCCATCGCCGCAAAGATCTGATGGGCTCGCGAGTCGCTGAGCATTGCGGTGGCAAACCCGAGCATCAGCACCACGGTTGTCATGACGAGCGCTGTTCCCACTCCGACAAATGCTCGTCGGATGGCGGCATCGCGACTGCCCCCCCTCGCCTGCTCCTCCTGGAAGCGGGTCAAGAAATGGATCGTGTCGTCGACCGCTATCCCGAGACAGACCGTGAAGGAACAGACGCTGACGAGTTCCAGGTTCTGCCCGACAAGCACCAGCGCCGTGCCCGTTGCCACCAGCGGGAACAGGTTGGGAATGATCGACAGCAGCCCAATCCTCAGCGATCGGTAGGCGATCGTGAGCACGACAAAAATGATCACGATCGCCGTGCCGAGGCTCGTGGCGAGATCCAGCACAATCCGGTAGAGGTCTCGCCAGCGGCGGGCAGCCGAACCGTCGAGCTCCCAGCTGAAGCCTGGATGCATCGTGGCGATCGCATCCAGCCGCGTCTGCAGTCGCTCAAACACCTCGCTGTAGGCAGCGATGCCAATGTCTTGCACACGAAAAGTGACAAAGGCTTCACGGTTTTCCGGCACGTAGTAGCCACGTTTGAGTGGTGGCGGCAGCAGCTCGATCAACGACATCCGCTCGCCCACTGTTCCCTCACCAGGGAGCGCTTCGAGAAGCCGGGAGAGCGAGAGCGGCGAGCCGAGCAGAGGCTCTTCCCGGACGGCCGCTTCCACCTCGGCTACCACCTCGCCAATCTGTCCGTCTCCATCGGGCACCTCGGGTGACCAGCGGACGACCACCTGCGCGGTCTCCATCCCGCCAAACACCTGATCGATATGAGCCAGGGCCTGGGCTTCTTCGGTGCTGGAGGGGAGGCCGCTGGTCCGCCGTTGATCAGGCCGCAGCGTGAGCGTGACCGCGCCGAGCGCGAGCGTGATCAGAATGCCCGCGATCGCGTAACCCCGTTGTCGCGCGAGCACCATGTCGATCACCACCGAGAGCCGGCCAAGATGCTGGTCGACAAGGTTGTGGCCATGGCCCCGGTGCACGTTTCGACCGAGCGGCGACGCCGACGCCAGCGGCACGATCATCACCACAGCCAGGAAGGTCGCCAGCACGCCGATCACACAGCTGGTGCCAAACTCCCGCACCAGCTCATGGTGGGCGAGCATGAGGGAGCCGAAGCCGATGCCGGTGGTTAGCGAGGTCAGCCAACATGCCAAGCCCACCTCATGGATCGCGGAGCGGGTGGCCTCCTTCGGCGGCAGCCCAGCGGCCCGGTGACGGCGGATCTGCACCATCATGTGCACGCCGTCAGTGAAGCCGACCATGACCAGCAGCACCGGCACCACCACAGCGTTGAACGGGTTGCCCCCCATGCCGACCAGCGGCAGGATACCCATCGTCCAGTAGACGCCAAAGGTGGGAGCGAGGGCCACGATCAGCACCGCCTCCCAGCCGCGGAACAGCACCCAGGCACAGACCAGCGCCATGCCGTAGCCGATGAACTGATACTTCCGCTCGTTGCCGCGGGTCATGTTGGCGTCCCGCAGCCGCAGCGGCACATTGCCGGTGATCCGAAAGCGAATGTCAGCCCCTTGCACCGTGGCCGCGGCAGCCTGTGCCGCCTCGCGGATCTCGCTGGTGCACTGGGCGTCGCTGGTGATGAACAGCCAGTCAAGACCCACCAGCAGCATCGCTGTCTGGCCATCAGCCGAGAGCAGCTGCCCACCCACCAGCGGATGGGCCAGGGCCCGCTCTTTCGCGTCGACAAACCGGGCTGCTGATGCCGTGGCCCGCGGCAAGATCGGCTCGCGAAGCCCAAAGATGTTCATCACCGGAGCGCGGTCCATCCAAAAGACGCTCCCAACCTGCGGCAGCGCCTCGATGGCGTCGACCGCAGCTCGCATCGCATCAGCCGCTGCCGGCGTGAAGAAGTCGTCGGCTTCCGCCACCAACACGACATCTCCACGGCCCACCTGGATCGGCTCCACGTCAGGCAGCTTCCGCGAGGTGTCACCGCTGGCTTCCGTCGGCTCCTCGACTGCCTGCGACTCGGCGGTGATCCGCTCAAAGAACTCCGGATCGACATGTCCGAGAGTTGAAAACGCTGTCATCACCACCAGCAGCAGCGTGGCCACAAACGGATGATCAACGACCAGATTCGCGAGCCGTTCAACAACGATTTTCACGGTCAGCGGTTTCTCCCAGACCGTGAACTACCGCGGCCCAACCCTTCGATCCGGTGACGAACAAGCTCATCCCGCCTGACAAAGCCATCACTGTCGATGTCGAGCTGCCGGAAGGAAAACATCCGTACCGCCTCTGGAGCCTCATCCCGCGACACGGCCCCGTCGCCATCGCGGTCGAGTTTGGCAAGATAGTCCTCCGCAAACGATTCCGCCTGAGCAGTGCGGGCTGCCTCACGAGCTGCGGTTTCCGCTACGGAAGTCTCTTCAGAGGCCTCGGCGTCACGGGCACCCTTCGGCCGTGCCACCGTGGCAAACACCACCGCCATCTCTTCCCAGGTCTGATCGCCCCAGGTGACGTACTCCGTTGGGTCGGGATTAAACGGGTTTCCCGTGGAGTTGTCGTAGGTCATCTCAAACCGCACCTGCTCCACCTCGCTCAGGTCTGGCGGGTTGGCAAAGGCGTAGTTGTGCTGCCAGTTAAAGTCGTAGTGGGGCACGGAGAGCAAGGTCTCGGATTCCTGCTCCCGATCCGCAAACAGCCGCACCGCGCGGCCTCGCAGATGCATATGAGGATTGATCGCCAGCAGCGAACCATCCTTCGGCACGCCTCGCATCTGACCGGTTACCGTGTATTCGCTCGCCCCGGGCGGGATCTCAAAGTCCTGCTCGATGCCACCGATGGTGTAGACCTCGTGGGTCACCTCATCTGGGTCGGCGAGAATCAGGCCGATGCGGGTGAGATCTTCTTCCGGCTGCCCGGTGGGTGTGTAGTGCATCTGAAAGGCCAGCAGCGTGCCCGCCGAGATGCGCTGGGCATACCCCGTCGGCAGCTGCAGAGACTTCTGGCCTGGCACATAGCCCCCTAAGAGACCAAAGCCGTTGAAACTCGATCCATCGGGTGGCCGCAGAAATACGATCGCATGGTGCACCACCGAGCGGTTGCCTGGATCGACCGCCACGCCTTTCACCCAGACGTCTTCCGTGAAGCCTGGATCAACGACGAAGTACTGATACTCAACAACGCCCTCGCTCGGCACACGATACGGCTCCGCAGTCATCGGAAAGATCAGATCCGGCTCGTGGGGCAGATCCCATTCCGCCGCATGCTCCAGCGGAGCTGGCAGGTCGGCCGCATCGCCAAAGGGCATGCCCGCCTCCACCCACTCCCGCAGCATGGCGATATCGGACGCAGGCATGTCACGGGCGTTGGCGAAGCCGCCATGCTGCGAATCGGCATGCCATGGAGGCATCCGCTTCTGATCGATCACTTCCAGCAGCATGTCACCCCAGCCGATCACCTCGTCGTAGTCGTCGAGAGCAAACGGACCGATCTCGCCGGCCTGATGGCACTCCACGCAGTGCCGCTGCAGCACGCGGCTGATCTCGCTGGCGAACGTCAGCGAGGTGGTGGGTGTTGGGATTCCCTCAGGGTCGGGCAGCTGGATCAGGCAGCCGGTCGGCTCGGTGATTGCCAGCGTCACCGGCTTCCCGGCGGTGAGCTCCGCGAGGGCATCAGCGAGGTAGTTCACCGTCGGCTCTGGCCGGGCCACGCCAGGATCGTACTGGTCATCGATACGTCCGCGGTAGCAGACCAGCCCCGTGTCATCGACCACGACGACCTCGGGCGTGCGTGTGGCCCCAAGGGCGAGAGCAACCGCCTGTTCGGTGTCTTTAAGAATCGGGAAGCCGATCCCGTGCTGCTCAACATAGGTGGCAATATCTTCAGCCGAATCTTGCGGGTTGCTGTTGATGCCAATGAAGACCACACCAGCATCGCGGAGCTCACCCGCCAGCCGGTCGAGCCGCGGGCCGTAGAGCTTCGCCAGCGGGCACTCAGTACCCAGGAAGCAGATCACGCGAAACGTCGCCTGGCTGTCGTCGAGCGACTGCGGCGTCCCTTGCGAAGACGGCAGGAGCTGGCGAAACGCATCGACATCCCCAAGCAGCGGCTCAGTTGCCGTCAGCGGCTGCAGTCCGCTCAAAGCCGTCATGAGACCACCACCCCAGAGGATCAAGGCAGCCGGCAAGCGATGCGCAAACGGTCGCATGGGAGGGATCTCCTAGGGAGGCACAACCAAAAAAACGAACACGAGCCGGTGGACAACCGGGTTCTCATGCGATGGATTTTCCCCTGAGCATCGCAGGTGGGCACCAGCGCTGCCAAGAGTGCCTTCGATGTGTTCTGTATGAGCGGATTAGCGGCTCACCATGCGGCCGAGCACTGCCACAACGTCCAGCAGCGAGGCTGCCTGCGCTGTGAGCTGTTCCGCTGCGGCCGAACCTTCCTCCGCCCCCGAGGCTGCCTGCTGGGTGACCTGCTCGATCTGGGTGAGGGCCTCACCGATACGCTCGACCGCCCGGTGCTGGTCGCGACTACCGGCCCGAACCTCTTCCACAAAGGTACGCACACTGGCCGACTGCTCGGCGAGAGCCTGAATCGCCGTCGACACTTCGCTGACCTTCTCCCGGCCCGACTGTGTGCGGGCAATCGCCTCCTGAATCAACGTGGCCGTCTCGCGGGCCGCCTCTGCTGAACGCTGGGCCAGGTTCCGCACCTCATCGGCCACCACGGCAAAGCCGAGCCCAGCCTCTCCCGCCCGCGCCGCTTCAACGGCAGCGTTGAGAGCAAGGATGTTGGTCTGGAAGGCAATCTCGTCAATCACCTTGTTTATGGTCGAGATCCTCGCACCGGCAGCATCGATCTCCTGCATCGCCGTGACCATCTCTCCCAGCCGACACGAGGCCTCACCAAACTGGGCCTGCTCCCGCTCGACCAGATCACTGGCCTCCTGGGTTCGCCGCGCGTTATCAGTCGCCATGCTACTGGTTTCGCGGGCCGATGCGGCGATGTCTTCCAGAGCTGTCACCTGCTCCGTTGCGCCTTGGGCGAGCGACTGGCTAGCGGCGGAAACCTGCGTGGCCCCACAACCAACATTCTCTGCCGTCGCTGTCAGTTCCTCGATCGAACGCCGCAGCCGCCTTCCATGACGAGAGATACTGAACCAGGTGACGACCACCGCCACTGCTGAAAGCACAACAATCAGCATTGTGAGGATCGTTGTGCGGGTTCGCAGCGCGGCAACTTTCGCCTCAGTGCGGCGATCGATCAGTTCTTCAAACTCGGCAATCGGATCCATGATGATCTTCTTGTCGGCGTGATACTTCTCGTCGTGCATGATCCGCCGAGCCAGTTCCTCGTCGGGCTCGCCTTCCCGCGTGTAGCCCCCCTTGCCGTCGTCAAACTGCCCTTTGATCGCATTCATTGCGATTGTCTCGGTTGTCACTAACTCATTGGAGTTGTCTTCTGCTTCCTGCAGTTTGGCGAACTCGGCATCGTTGAAGCCCTGCTGCTGCATCAGCGTTCGCAGGGGAACCGTGCGGCCATCGGGCCGCGGCTGCTGGCCGTTGCGGATGTCAAGGATCCGCCAATACTCCTTCTCGTAGGCCTCGTCACCAGTCACAACATACGTGCGAGCGGTCCGTGTCAGATCGTCTGAACTCGCCCGCAGTTCGTTCGCCAGGCGGAAAGATTCGTAGCGGTTGGCCTGGGCGTGATCCAGGGCCCGCTGGTTGAAAAACACGGCGAGCGAAAGTGCCAGCAGACCCAACACCGGTCCGATCGTGGTGAGCGTCAGCCGTCGCATCGTGTTCATGGGGCTCTCCAGAGAGTCTTGGCCAGTGCCTCTAGGCCAAGTCTAGTTCGATTTTTTTATGGTGCCGGCCGCAAAACGCGTATTTTTCCGAAGCTACGATGTGAGGATGGCTGGCGTTGATAACTCGTCAGTTGCAGCCAGCTCCGCCCGGCATGCTCTCTCCCCCATGGCTCCTGCGATGGCAGACACTCCCGCCTTCGACCACCTCCGTAGCCTGCTTCAGCGTTGTGCCCTGGAGCTTGCCTTTGTCGATCCCGAGGGTGATGACCGGCGACGACAGCTACAGGACCTGATTGCCGAACTGGCTGACGACATCTCTGCTACCAGCCCACCCCCACCTGTTCAGGCTGCGATGGAACAGGCTGCCGAATGGATCGCCGCAGGCCCAATCAACCAGCAGCAGCTCGCGCGGTTTTCCGCATGGGAGCCCTGGATGGCCGAGGCAATCACCGCCTGGGAGCGAGGTTTCACACTCCCTGCCTGGCCAGCTGAGACCATCGAGGCTGCATCGCCAGCCGGCATGCCGAGCCAGCCATCCCAATCGCTGCCGGATGAAAACGTTACCGTACTGCCTGCTGGCACCGACGCCGAGTTTATGCGGCTCTTCTGCGTGGAAGCTGAAGAACTGCTGCAAGACATTGAGCAGGGCGTGCTCACGCTGGAAACATCACCGAGCGACAGCGACACACTGGCCACGGTGTTTCGCGCCTTTCACACATTCAAAGGCAACGCCGGCGCGATGAAGCTCGTCACGCTGCAAGCGGTCGCCCATGAACTCGAGTCGCTACTCGATGCCGCCCGCCGCGGGAAGCGGTTGCTCGATCGGAATGCGATCGACACGGTGCTGGCCGGGGCAGACATTTTTTCCCGCTACGCAGCCGAGGCGGTTCATCAGCTTGATGGAAACGATGTCGGCCGGCCGTTGCCGCTCGCGATTCCGGCCGTGATCGCCAGCGTGCATGCCGTTCTCGCTTCCCCATCAAAGCCACCTCCTGCTGAGGTGGCGGCTGCGCCGGCAACCGGCCCGACCGCCACCGTGCCCAGCAAGGCAGGCACGCCACCGGCTCCAGATGCCGGTATTCCCGCCTCATCCACCGCTGCCACATCAGCAGCTGGCTCGAAGAGCTCGTCCACTCCACCCCTCCGGTCAGCCAGCAGCTCGGCTGCTTCGGTACGGGTGGATACCCGCAAGCTCGATGGTCTCGTGGATCTTGTTGGTGAACTGGTGATTGCCGAATCGATGGTGGCGCAGGCCTCGCTGACATCGGCCGACGAGCACCTTGCTCGGTTGCTCGGTCATCTCCGCGGCATCACCCGCGACCTGCAGCGGACCGCCATGTCGATGCGGATGGTGCCGATCCGCGGGGCCTTTCAGAAGATGACCCGTCTCGTCCGCGATACTGCGCACGAACTCGGTAAGGACATTCGCCTCGAACTCAAGGGAGAGGAAACCGAACTCGACCGAACAGTCATTGAGGAGATCGGCGATCCCTTGGTGCATATGATCCGAAACGCCGCCGACCATGGCATCGAGCTACCTGACGAACGGAAAGCTGCCGGTAAGCCAGCGGCCGGCACGATTCGGCTGGAGGCTTTCCACGAAGGAGGCTTCGTGGTGATCCGGCTGCGTGACGATGGCCGCGGACTCGATCCCGCAAAGCTGCGGGCCAAGGCGATCGAGCGAGGCCTGATCACTGCTGATGCCCAGCTGACAGCCCGCGAGGCGTTCGACATGATCTTCGCCCCTGGCTTTTCCACTGCCAGCAGAGTGACTGATCTCTCCGGCCGCGGGGTGGGCATGGACGTGGTTCGGCGCAATATCGAACGTCTCCGGGGCAAGGTCGAGATCGACTCGGAGCCCGGTTCCGGCACGAGCTTCACGATCTTTATGCCACTGACACTGGCCATCATCGAGGGCCTGATCGTCGGCGTGGGAGAGCAGCGATTCGTGATCCCCACGCTCTCGGTTCGGGAATCGTTTCGGCCTCAGTCAGACCATGTAACGACGGTGCAGGGCCGCGGTGAACTTGTCGACGTGCGGGGCCGACTGGTGCCGCTGCTGCGGCTGGGTGACCACTTGGGAGTGGCCGCAGGGATTCGTGATCCACATCGCGGCATCGTGGTGGTAGTCGAGGCTGGCCACGAGCGGCGGTGCCTACTGGTGGATGAACTCCTTGGTAAGCAGGAGGTGGTGATCAAGTCGCTCGGTGAGACCTTTGTCAGCCAGAAGGTGTTTGCGGGCGCTGCGATCCTAGGGGATGGTCGTGTGGGCCTGATCCTTGATGCGACGGCATTGGTACGGCTGTCACGACGGAACACGGAGACGGCGGCCTGACGCCGTGGAGGCATTCATGAGTCCAACCGAAACCACGGCGAAGGCCTCTGGTCCTGATGCCGGAAAGTATCTGGTGTTCACGCTCTCCGGGGAACGGTATGCGGTGCCAGTACTGGCCGTTCGGGAGATCATCCGGCTCTGCCCAATCACACCCGTGGCCACAATGCCACCGCACATTCGTGGCGTGATCAACCTGCGTGGCCGCGTGATTCCACTGGTTGACCTGCGGGTGCGATTCAGCCTCTCGGCCCCTCCTGATCACGACCGGACCTGCATTATTGTCACGCAGGTGGCATCAGCGGCGGGAGGCAAACGACCCTATGCGGTGGTGGTCGACGGCGTTGAAGAAGTCGCCACCTACGACCAGAGCGATCTGCTACCAACGCCAGACTTTGGTGGCGCCGTGGATGTCCGCTTTATCACAGGCATGGCCCATGCCGCCGAACAGGTGATCACACTCATCGACCTCGACACCGTGGCGGCCCACGACCCGCTCGATGCCCTCGAGCCGAGCATCACTCCTCCCGATACAAGCGAGGACGCATGAGCCAGGCCCGCCCCATCCGCGTGCTGGTGATCGACGACTCGGCGCTGGTCCGAGAGGCGATCAGCCAGGCGCTTGCCCGCGACCCGGATCTGGAGGTGGTGGGCACGGCCTGCGATCCGCTGGTGGCGGAAGAGAAGATGCCGCGGCTTGATCCCGATGTACTGACGCTCGACCTCGAGATGCCCCGAATGGATGGGCTCACGTTCCTCCGCAAGCTGATGCACGAACGGCCGATGCCGGTTGTGGTCGTCAGCTCGCTTGCCCAGGCCGGCTCGCAAGCGGCACTCGATGCGATGGAGGCGGGCGCAGTTGATGTCTTGGCAAAGCCCGACGGCACGATGTCGATCGGCAGCCTCGCAGAGAAGTTGGCCTACCACGTGAAGGCGGCAGCGGCTGCGGGCCCTCGACTCACGACCCGTCGACCTCTGCCGAGCACGTTTTCTGCAGCCGTATCACCGGCCCCAACGAGGGCGTCGCGCAGCCACGACCTGATCGTTATCGGAGGCTCCACTGGAGGGATCGCTGCTCTGCGGCAGCTGATCCCCGCCCTGCCGAAGGGTCTCCCACCGATTGCAGTGGTGCAGCACATCGCGCCATTCTTCTCGAAGTCGGTGGCCAAGCGGATCGACGCGATCTCGACAGTTGACGTCAGTGAAGCCGCACATGATCAGCCGTTGGAGCCGGGCTGCTGCCTCCTGGCGCCCGGCGGTCACCATCTGGCGGTGGTGCGGCGCGGCGGCATGCTGCGAGCCAGGCTGGTCGATTCTCCACCTGTGCACCATTGCAAGCCAGCCGTCGACGTTCTCTTTCGTTCGGCAGCCGAGGTGACAGGCTGCCGAACGGTTGCGGTTCTGCTCACCGGGATGGGCTGCGACGGAGCTACGGGTATACGGCTGATCCGCGAGGCCGGCGGCACAACCCTGGCCGAACACGAGTCTTCCTGTGTTGTCTATGGCATGCCCAAGGCGGCAATCGAGCGGGGCGTGGTCGATCGCGTGGTCCCACTGCCGGAGATGGCCAACGCCATTCTGGCTGCAGCCCTCGGCCCACTCGCGCGGCCGACGGGCCGCCCCAGCGTTTGAGTCGTTCGCATTGCACAGCCCAAATGAGTTCCAAAATCCCGCTGGCCCCCGGGCCTGTTGCCTGTTCATACTCAGGACACGTCGGGCCGCGATTTCGAGCGGTTCCAATCAACCTCTGCCGGAGCCACACGCCTGCCGGCACCGGTCGCCTACGGGGAGACGCACGATGAAGCCTGTGACTGACATGCCTAGAGCCCATTCCTTTAACGGCCTGCTGCTAGGACTGATGATTGCAGGCGGCGGCGTTGCCATGGGGTCACAAGCAAACGCCGACGTTCCTGAGAAACCAGCGACGCCGCCACCTGTCGGCAGCCTTCGGGCTGACGCCTCACCATCACAGCTGAATGTCCGGGTGTTTGAGTTGGCTGAGAACGGCAATCCACTAAGGCTTAAGGTCCTGGCGCAGCCTGTTGACGACAGCCGGGCTGCTTCAGCGAAAGCTCTGCAAGGGGCGAGGCTGGGCATCGCTCTTACAAAGGTGCCCGATGCGGTGCGGGCCCAGTTCAACACCGACGATCTGCCTGCTGGCTTTGGAGTCATGGTGCAGGAGGTGTCCGAGGAAAGCCCGGCCGCCAAGGCAGGCCTTGAGCCGTTTGACATCCTGGTGAAGTTCGATGATCAGAAGCTCGTCAGTGGGGAGCAACTCGTCGCGTTGGTCAATGCTGCGGAAGCCAAACGGCCTGTTGCGATCACGCTGCTTCGCAAAGGCCGCCGTAAGGTGGTCAAGGCCCGGCTTGCAGGAGCGGCCACCATGCCACAGCAGGGCGATACGGACGCCGCAAAAGATGCTCCCGGAGCTGCGGCGATTCCAGGATTGCCCACCATTCCCGGCCTGCCTCCACAGGTCAACGACCTGCTCAAGCAGCTACCCGAAAGCGGGTTCCAGATCATTGGCAGCGACGGCCAGGCCTTCCAA
>Ga0075477_10000867_pt1 | contig 13641 bp, 9 predicted proteins | sample DEB08_DNA_FD_76338 | JGI IMG/M metagenome (GOLD analysis project Ga0075477, IMG submission 76338) | Aqueous microbial communities from the Delaware River and Bay under freshwater to marine salinity gradient to study organic matter... | ecosystem: Environmental > Aquatic > Marine > Coastal ...
GTGGGGGAAAAGTGAAGGCATCGAGGTTCAATTCTTCCTAGAACGCACACTGTACGAACCGGATGACTTCCCATTTAGTCTAGAAAACATGCCACAGGTCTTCTCGCCTTTTAGAAGAAAATTAGAAAAATATTCGGCGCCGAGAAAAGCTTGGGAAGAACCCGTCATTTCGCCAGCAGATCTAAGCAACTTTACACAGTTGCAAGGACATTGGGAAGTCACAGCGCCAGCACCAGATGAACGCACTTCTTTCCCGTATCGAGGAGGTGTTCGTGAAGCATGGCGTGCACTAGAGGACTATTTCTGGGAAGGCGAGCAAGCCGTCCAAGTATACAAGGAAACTCGTAATGGCATGCTGGGTCGCTCGTTCAGTTCAAAATTCTCACCTTTCTTAGCTGTGGGTTGCATAAGTGCGGCCCAAGTCATGGACGAATTGGACCAATTCGAAGAACGCCACACGAGCAACGACAGTACGTATTGGCTTTTTATCGAATTACTCTGGAGAGAATTTTTTCAATGGACAGCTTACAATGCTGGAAAACAGCTTTTTATTCCCACAGGACTACAACCTGAAAAGCCATGGAAACCGCACTTTAATGCCCGTAAATATGAGCAATGGAAAAATGGCGAAACCGGCGATCCTTTGGTAGATGCCAACATGAAGGAGCTACAAGCTACCGGGTTCATGAGCAACAGGGGCCGCCAAAACGTTGCCTCCTACCTCATTCATGATATGGGTTTGGATTGGCGTAGCGGTGCCGCATGGTTTGAAAGCCAATTGATTGACTTCGATCCGGCATCTAACTACGGGAATTGGTTATACATCGCAGGCCGCGGTAACGATCCGCGACCCTTTAGAAAGTTCAATACTAAAATGCAGCTAGAACGCTACGATCCGGACCACAGCTATGTGAATACTTGGTTGAATTAATGTACTTTTCCAACATGGATTGGACGCATTTATTGAATCTAGAATTTCCTCAACTGCCCTTGGATGTAGCGGATGAGGCCATTTTAAAAGAATTGGCCCATAAGCTTCAGGACAACTATCCTTACCACAGCCCGGATTACGCCGGTCAGATGATTAAACCGCCATTACCACTTGCACAGGCCGCCCATTGGATGACCAGTTTTGTGAATCCGAACAATCATGCTTTAGACGGTGGACGCGCGACATCTGCCTTAGAATTAGAAACGATTCAGGCACTTGGAACCATGGTGGGCTATTCTCAGCCCCTCGGGCATTTGACTTCGGGCGGAACAACCGCTAATCTTGAAGCCCTTTGGGTCGCACGGCAGTGCCATGCTAAAACCGTGGTTTTGGCAAATGAACATGCTCATTATACCCACAGTAGAATGAGTGAGGTACTGGGCATGCCTTTTCAGGCAGTTGCTTCGACCGAAAATGGATCAATGGATCTAATTGCGTTGGAGACTATGTTGAAGGAACTTCGTAGCGAAGGAGTAAATGCAACAGTTGTGGCGACATTAGGAACGACAGGCATGGGCGCCGTAGATGCCCTTGAGGATATTGTTCCATTAGCACATACTTATGATGCCCGTATACACGTAGATGCCGCATATGGCGGCTACTTTACACTAGCAAATCTACCTTTCAATACGTTACGACATTTCAACGCTATGTCTTCAGCGAATTCAATAGTCATAGATCCACACAAACACGGTCTCCAACCATATGGATGCGGTGCAGTGCTGTTTAAAAATCCAGAAGAAGGTAGATTTTACAAACACGACAGTCCATACACCTATTTCACTTCCGACCAGCTTCACTTGGGTGAAATTACATTGGAGTGTTCGCGTGCAGGAGCAGCGGCAGCGGCACTTTGGGCGACGCAACAGAAATTCCCCTATGTGCGTTCTGGCGCTTTTGCAAAGCGTCTAAACGCGAGTCTTGAAGCAGCGAAAGGATTAAAACGTTCATTGATTGCGAAGGATTGGTGGGTGCTGGAACCGGAATTAGATATATGTATATTCAGTCTTCCTGGAGTAAAAGCCTCAGAAATCAGCGCTCTTAACCGAGCATTTTTTGAACAAAAAGCAAAAGAAAACCTCCATTTAGCGCTATTCAGCCTGCCGCAACGAAACTGTCCTTGGCAAATCAAATGGGATATTCCAAGTCTAACTGTAGTGCGTAGTGTACTGATGAAGCCGGAACACAACGATCCGAAACTTTGGGATAGAATTACCAGCGCCTAATGTCCTTTGACTGCCGCTAAGATTCCTTCAAAATCCAAAGTAGTCTGTTCCCCTGTAGCAAGGTTCTTCACAGGAATGGCGTTTGATGCCATTTCATTGGTGCCCACTAATGCTAAAAATCCAATGCCTTTCTTATCGGCAAAATCAAATTGCTTTTTAAGTTTTGACGCATCAGGATAAAGCTCTGCCCGAATTCCTGAAGCCACCAGTTTAGAAACCCATTGGTAAGCAACCACACTCTCTTCAGTGCCGAAATTTGCGAAGAGAACGGCAGCAGAATTTACCGTGGTATCTGGGAATAAGCGCAATTCTTCTAGGCATAAATAGATACGGTCCAGCCCAAAAGAGATCCCAACGCCTGAAGTATTCTTCATTCCGAATATACCGGTCAAATCTGCATAGCGGCCGCCGCCGCCTATACTTCCCATTGCTACACCATTTGCAGCCACTTCAAAAATGGTTCCTGTGTAATAATTTAATCCTCGGGCAAGCGTAAAGTCGAATACTAATTCAGATGACGTCAATCCTGCAGTCGCATGAGACATAACGAAATTCATTTCTTCCAAGCCTAATTTACCTTCGGAACTTTCTGCCAATAGCCCTGTCAAACGCTCAAGGGTTAGGCCTTCTTCTAACCACTCTCCGAAGCGGATAACCGCACTTTCCGGCAGTGCCTGTGTGCGCATTTCTTTCAAAACGCCCTCTGGCCCCACTTTATCTAACTTATCAATGGCTACCGTAAAGGCAATAAAATCAGTACTAATCCCCAGTACCTCAGCCATTCCAGCAAGGATTTTACGGTTATTTAATTTAATGGTCGTGGAAAGCCCTAGTCGTGTAAAAGATGCGTCATACAACTGAATCAGTTCCACCTCTTGCCACAAACTATCAGAACCAACTACATCAGCATCGCATTGGTAGAATTCACGAAAACGGCCCTTCTGAGGGCGGTCAGCACGCCAAACCGGCTGCATTTGATAGCGTTTAAACGGAAAGGCTAATTCATTTTGGTGCTGCACCACATAACGTGCAAACGGTACGGTCAAATCATAGCGCAATGCCTTATCAGCTACTTTCGAAGTAAGTGTCTTTGGGTTTTTTGAGGCCCACATTCCTTCGTCTATTTTGGACGTAAAGTCTCCAGAGCGTAAAATTTTAAAAATCAATCGGTCCCCTTCCTCACCGTATTTACCTGTGAGGGTTTCAATATTTTCAAATGAAGGCGTTTCAATGGGATCGTAACCGCGCAGTTCAAACTGCTCTCGCAATACATTCATGATGTATTGGCGCTTCTGCACTTCTGCCGCTGAAAAATCTCTGGTGCCTTTCGCTAATGAAGGTTTCATAGAACTCGTATTGCTAATCTAGACCACAAAGATATTGGCTAATGGGTGATCTCCTACTCTATACCCAAACAACTTCTGTACAGCTTTTGGAAAGTGTCCGATTCCTTTAATGCTTGGAAACTGCGTTCGTTGTGCTTCCAATTCTTGCGCATCGGCAAACCGCCGAAAAACAAATGCGCTACACCATCCACACCAAACTCATCCAATACGGACCAGTAAATGCAAACCACATCAGGGTCATTTTCGGACAGATCGAACGCCGCAGCGAGTGGATATTTTACCAGCGAAAAGTAGCGATCAGCCGTTTCAGGATCGATGTATTTATCCTTTAATTCAAAGTAGTTTGGATTCCTTCCGTTGAAAGAAACAATATATTTTCCACCATTCATCATCGGCATACCCGCCGGTCCGACGAGCCATTTACCGTCAATGAATCGGCCGTTTAAGACTTCAGTAAAGTATTGGCCTTGGTACTCCCATCCTATAGTATAACTGCGGTCTGGACCAGTACTAATTATCGTAGCCATACGCTCGACACGTTCTTTCTCTACCATCCAGTGTATATATCGCGGCCTTATTAGCGTACCTATACCAACTAGTACAATGAGCACGAGAATAATACTGATCGCCCATGTTGCTTTAATGTTACGCTTGCGGTCCTCTTCTGCCCTGCGTTTAAGCATCTCTGCGCGCATTTTCGCGCGTTTTTCTGCTAATGCATCGGATTCCTTCGAGCGCTTTTTGTTCTTTTCAACCGCAATATCAACTAGGGCTAGAGCACGTAAAACATAATCAACCGCCGCACCCAACTCCTGAAAAGCTTCTTCTGAACCGCCAGAATCAGGATGACATTTCTTAGCTAACCTCTTGTACGCCACAGAAACTTCCTTCTCGCTCTTTGGCAAGGTGTCTAATTCTAAAATGCGTAATGCTTCCGCTATTTTCACTGCAGGCGAACGTTTTATAAAGGCTTAAATTAAGAAAACGCTTCCATAGATTTTAGCGTTGGTATAGAATACGTTCCTCTACTCTTGCAGGAACCAATTCTCCTGCGATGAATTTTCGTAAAAGAATGTTTTCTATCAATCGGTCCTCGGCATCATTTTCGGGATCATAAGGCCGTTTCAAATCAATATCATACCACCACGCTGTCATTGACCAAAAACGCGCGGACAAGCCGTTTCTATAAGTCTTAATAATCTCGTATACGCTCGTATTTGTCTCCCTGAAGACCAATTTGCTTAATATTTGCCCTTCACTGCGAGTAAGCTTTCTTAATTCAGGTTCAAAGCGCTCTTCAAGGTACTTCTGATACGATTTTGTGTATTTTCTTCGCTGTCGTTTGCGATCAATTCCTTCCAGCTGCATGTTTACCGAATCCATTCGCAGTGCCGCCTCTCTAACATAAGGATACACTCTTCCCACTTTTTTCATCAGTGCGTAATAATTCCGTCGTGCTTGGACGTCGTTTAATGTAGGTTTAGCTACGAATAGGACCTCATCTAGAACAGACCACGCAACGGTATCTCCATTAATAATCAATTGACCCAAAAGAGGACCATTGGTCTTTGGCGACGTGCTCAAAGTATCCACTTTTTGTGCATTTGCTGTAAAGCAGCACAAAAAAGCAAAAAGAACTTTAACTCCTATTTTGTTTCCAACGACTTTGGCCATTTGACGTGCTCGTACTTTGCGTTTCTTTCTGTGTTTGAAGAAGATTACTCAATGCCATAGCTCCTATAGCTTCCAATTCTGCATTGCTTTTGTCTAAAGCCTCTGGTGTATAATAATTCGCAACAAAATGCGTATCAAACTCACCGCTGACGAATGCTTCATGATCCATCACGAATTGGGCAAAGTCTATGGTCGTTTGAACGCCACTGATTCGGTATTCACTCATGGCGCGTTTCATACGTGCAATGGCTTCGGAACGGTTGGCGCCGAACGTAATCAACTTCGCAATCATAGGATCGTAGTATATACTCACCTCCATACCTTGTTCTAAGCCATCATCTACACGAACTCCCAACCCCTGTGGCCTGCGGTATTCTCGCAGAGTTCCCGTACCGGGCATGAAATTCGCAGCAGCATCCTCCGCGTACACACGAACCTCAATCGCATGTCCTTGAATTTTTAAATCCTCTTGTGTAAAAGGCAGTACCTCTCCTTGGGCGATTTGAATCTGTGCTTTGACTAAATCTATTCCTGTAATTTGTTCGGTAACGGGGTGCTCAACTTGAAGACGCGTATTCATCTCTAGAAAATAGAACTTACCACCCGGCTCGAAGATAAATTCAACCGTACCTGCTCCCCTGTAATCACAGGCTTTCGCCACGTTTACTGCCGCTTCACCCATTGCTTTTCTCAATTCCGCCGTGAGTACTACTGAAGGAGCTTCCTCAATCACTTTTTGGTGTCTACGTTGGATTGAACATTCTCTTTCAAAAAGGTGCACAACGTTTCCGTGCTCATCTGCAAGCACTTGAATTTCAATGTGACGTGGGTTTTGAACGTATTTCTCAACGAAAACGGCTCCGTTACCAAAGCTGTTGGTAGCTTCACTAACAGCCCGTTGCATTTGATTTTCAAAATCGGCTACCTCATGCACAATACGCATGCCTTTACCTCCTCCGCCAGCGCTAGCCTTTATCATTACTGGGAATCCAATTTCCGTGGCCAATTTCTTTGCATCTTCCACATCAGTAACTTCCCCATCTGAACCTGGCACTAACGGAACATCAAAATCCTCTACAGCCGCTTTCGCACTAAGTTTATCACCCATCACCTTAATAGCATGCTCACGCGGGCCTACAAAAGTGATACCTGCAGCTTCAACTGCCGCAGCAAATGCCGCATTTTCACTCAAAAAGCCGTAGCCTGGATGAACAGCATCAACACCTAGTTCTTTTGCAAAAGCAATGATTTTATCTCCTTTTAAATAACTCTCAGAAGAAGGTGCGGGACCTAGACATACTGCCTCATCAGCAAAAAGTACGTGTGGAGCTCTCCGATCTACATCAGAATAAACAGCTACTGTTTTAATGCCCATTTCTCGGGCACTACGCATAACTCGCAAGGCGATTTCGCCACGGTTTGCGACCAATAGTTTGGTAATAGGTTTCATAGTGTGATACGTTCGCTTGAAGCGTTCAAGCAAATATAAGGTACTGCGCTAGGAAATACTTAGAGTTTCAGTATGCGTCTTCGCCACAAATAGTTCTCCGTCGAAATTCGAACTTCGTAACTTCCTGCAGGCAAAGGCTGAAGATCCAATTGGAAGTCATTACCGCTTTGTACTTTTCCTTCGGATACTTTCATTCCAGCAGCATTAAACACTTCAATGTCAGCGGTTAATGTAGTTCCAAATTCTAATTGCACATACCCTTGAGTAGGATTTGGATAAACACTTATGGTATTCGAACCTTCATCTATTCCTACCTCTGTCAAGCTGTGGGTAATCACCGTAGTATCTCCGCAATCATTGATTAAGAACAAGCGTACCGTGTACTGCAAGGAAATCACACCATAGGTATGCTGTGCATTCGGCGAATTGCCTTTATCGTTCGTACCATCCCCCCAATACCAATGAAATTGCGTTGCGCCTGTAGAAGAGGCGAAGAAATTCACAGTCATACCGTTTGAACTGGTCGAAACTATGTTGAAACTAAAGTTCCCCATTGGCGGATCACAAGTGGCCACATCTTTAGAATAGGTATACTGAGTTCCACAACTGTCTGTGGCAGTTAAAACGACCGTAAATGATCCATTGGTCGAATAAGTGTTGCTTGCAGTACTTCCTGTACCGACCGAACCGTCCCCGAAATCCCAATTATAATTGGTCAAATTTGCTGGTGTTGCAGTGAACGAGAAGTTGTTACCCGTGGCTATCTCGCTAAAGGAAAGCGTTACCGGCGTACACACTTCAACTGTGTCATAGACTACAATTGTATCACCACAAAGACTTGATGCAGTGAGGGTTACAACATAAATGCCTGAATTGGCATAGGTATGCGTAGGCGCTGAAGTATTTGAAGAAACACCACCATCACCGAAAGACCAATCATAATTCAGACCCGTTCCCTGTGATCCCGTGGTATTAAAATCAACCGTTAAGCCAGTAATGGTGTAGCTAGTAACAATATTCATCGAATCACATACTGTGACGGTATGCAACAAGGAATCTACACTCCCGCAGGAGCTGTATACAACTTGGTATACGTTCATATTTCCAAAAATAGTGGTGTAGGTATGTTGTGCAGTGGTACCTGTATCCTGGGTATTGTCCCCCCAATACCATACTGTTGAATCGGAACCAACCGTGGAAGAATTTCCTTGAATCGTAGTTGCATTGAGAGCTACCGACCCTAAGGCAGTAATAGGAGGACAGGGTAACGTAGTGAAAGAAATACTATCCCAGAGACTGACGAGTGAAGAGGTACAAGTATCTTGAACCCATACAGTATAGGTAGTTGAAGGTTGAAGATTATTTAGTCCATAGGCTTGGTTTGACGCAGAAACCCTCGTGCCTGTACCGAAAGTGAAGCCTTGGACGCCAAACTCCAGAGCGGAAGAATTTGCAGTTCCGGACCACGTTACATCTGCAGAATTATAGGTAATGCTGTTTACTGAAATGTTAGGCATTGGGCACGTTGTAGGCTCATCTATTCGAATATCGTCAATAGAAATATCCGCTTGATAGGCTGTAAAAGAGCCAGTACCGTCGCGCCACGCCTTAAAGATGATTTGTACCGTATCGTTTTCAAAAGCCGAGAGACTAATGGTTTCTTTCATCCAAGCTGCATTTGAGCTACTCTGCTGTTGACCGCTAATCGTCTTTAAAAGAACAACCGATTGACCTGAAGCTTTTACATAGACCCTAAGTTTATCAATATCTGGCCCAAACATATGGTACCAGAAAATCAACTCAGGGCTTTGAAGACTATCTAAATCTATGAGTGGGGTGCGGAGTTCGGTATCTGCGGTATTACTAAATGGCGTTGCGCTGCGTGCGAAAGCATAACCACCTGTGCCTGAAGTGTGATCACCAGACGGTCCCGTACCTGCATAATGCGCAGCGGTACCTCCTCCCGTCCAGAAGTAGTCTAAGGTATCCGACCGAAGCCAGCAGTCGTCAATTTCGCCGTTTTGATCAGGCCAAGCAGGACCTATCCACGTTGAAGCACTAGAGAATTGTTCAACAAACGGCGCCGTGTAAAAAGAACAATTCGTTCTAAACCTAGGACCATTGCGCCAATCACTTACATCACCACTACCACAGGAATCGCGAACCTGCCATTCGTAAGTAGTTTGAGCACTAAGCATTCCGATTCCTTTCGCGGAGGTGTTTGCCGTTGTCCAATTCCAGCTGTTTGTGCCTACTTCTCGGTATCTTAATTGGTAATTTGACGCACCGCCTGAAGTCCAATCTAGTTGAGCCACAAAAACGCCAACGGCTGTTACCGCAGTATTGTCAGGCTTTGGACAACTGGGTTCTTCATCAATTTTAATATCATCAATCGCAAATTGCGTATAAAATGAATTTTGCGAATTTGTGCAATCGAAGCGAATTCTAACGGTATCGCCCGCATACGAAGTACCCAGGGATAGTATTTTCTCTGTCCAAGGTGCATTTTGAGAGCTGTGTGTCACCCCTGACGTATCCCACAGTGCCGTCCAACTGCCGCCAAGTTTCTGTACATACACATCAAAGTCACCCATTCCAATTCCAAATCCATGGTAGTAAAAGCTTAACTCCGGCGAGACCAATGTGTCCAAATCAATCCATGGTGAAATGAGCCGAGGATTGGTACCGCTCACAAAGGTGCTCGTCACTTGATTCATCATGTACTGACCTGAACCCGTTGTGTGATCTCCAGCGGGGCCCGTTTGCGTCCAATTAAAGGCCGGCGGTCCCGGTGTCCAGAATTGTGTCGCCGATCCTTGATCCAACCAGCACTGATCTAAATCTCCTTGAACATTCCATGTGGACGCCGGATCCCAACTTGTACCGTCAAAGTTCTCGGTAAAAGGAGCAGTTGCAAAAGAGCATTGCGTAATAAACGTTGTGTACGGCGACCAGATAGAGGTATCCCCTGCTGAACAGACATCGCGTACACGGACTGAATAGGTTGTGTTCGGGTTTAATCCAGTGAGCGATGCAGGTTTCGTCGTTGAATTAACAATTGTACCGGCTGATGCCCCCCCATTGCCCTGAGCATATTGGATTTGATAGCCGAGTTGGTTGGTATTTAAACTGGTCCAATTCAATTGAACCGAAGTAGATACCAAGCTAGACGTCGTAATATTTAAAGGTTGGTCACAACTAGGCGTTTCTTCAACAGTAATATCATCAATAGCCACCCTGCTCTGTGTCCACCAACTGAATGAAGTGTTGCGCTTAGCTGAAAACCTAATTTGGATGGTATCACCCGCCCATTGCGAAAGAGACTCAACATGCTTGCGCCAAGCAGAGTTTTGAGACGTGAACTGACTGGCGGCCGTAGTAGAGTTAATCGTGTGAATCTGCGTCCAAGCTGTGGTGCCCAATTTTCTTACGCGAACATCGAGCAAATCGATATCGGAACCGTACATGTGATAGTAAAACTGCAACCGCGGTGTCGTATCGTTACTCAAATCAATGGGAGGCGTAATCAAATGCGTAACGGTCCTGAATGTACCTGATGCGTTCCAACCCTCTGCTACTGCATAACCGCCTGTACCCGAAGTATGATCACCACTTGGGCCCGAGTTAAGCGTTCCCAAGGCAGGAGGGCCAGCCATCCATAAGTAATTACCTGTGGATAAAAGCCTATTCCAACAGGTGGGAATTGAGCCTGAATTGAGCCAAGACGTTTGAGGTACCCAATTTGAGCCGTCAAAGTTTTGGGTGTACGGTGTGCTTTTAACACATTGCGCCTGTGCTTCTGGTAAGTGAAAACAAGCGAGCAATATGAAAATAGATAGGAGTCGGTTTTTCATCGTATCAAAAATAACAAAACTCAAAGTGAAATGTTTAAACAATGAGTATGCCACGACATTCATCGAACCAGTAGTAAGTTTCACTATTTTTGAACAAATATGAACGTACTGAAACGATTTCTTTTTCTACTGCTTCTTGGCTACTCCTTTTCATGCCAAGCCCAACTATTGGCAGTCTATAAATACGACGGAGGAGGCGACTGGTATGCGAATCCGACCGCCCTTGAGAATCTGAGTGCATTCTACAATGCATCCACAGGAGCTAAATCCACGGTATGCACTGAACCCATTACCGCGGAAACTTTATTAGAAAGTGGGGTATCGTTTTTACATGCCACTGGCCACGGCAGAATTGTAATTTCTGAGGCACAGGGAAACCAATTAAGAACGTTTACTGAAAACGGCGGATTTCTTCATATCGATGATAATTACGGCATGTCAACATACGCTAAAGACGCATTAAAAGAAGTCTTTCCGACGGCCACTATTGCGCTAGTAAACCTCAAGCATCCTATATTTAATACCCTTTACCCCTTTCCGGCGGGCATGCCTAAAATTCACGAACACGACAACAGTGAACCAGAAGCCTTAGGCTACTTTGTAAAGGGGGAATTGGTTGCGCTACTCACTTCAGAAACCGATTTAGGAGATGGCTGGGAAGATGCAGAGGTCCATGGAGACTCCTTGGAGAAAAGACAAGCAGCATTGAAAATGGGCGCAAACTTGTTACATTGGGCAACAATAAGAAACAACCAGCCATGAAAAACTTTGAATTTCAACCTTTTGCAAAAGCGTGCATTCAATTGTTGGCATTCGCCGCATTGGGCTATGCATTATGGAGAGTAAAAGGTGTCATTGTCTACGCTGGTATATCATTATACATCAGTGTATTAGGACGTCCTCTTTTTAAAATACTTCAATTTAAAACGCCCTTAGGTAAATACGTAGGCAAAACGGGTAATGCTGCTTTAACCCTGCTCACAATTGCCGCAGTATTAAGCGGTATCGTAACATGGTTCTTCCCACTACTGATCAAAGAGTTTTCCTTTTTAAGCACCATTGAATACGATCGTTTGATTGCGAGCTTAGAAGAAGAATGGAACCAATTAGACGCCATACTCGCGAGTTTCGGGATCAATTCTCAAGCCGAATTGGAGCAAATCAACAATAGCTTGCAAGAATTCGCTTCCGTTGATGCAATAAGCGATGCACTCAGCGGACTGATCGGTAGCATGGGCAATGTGATTATCGGCTTATTTTCTATCTCATTTATCTCCTTTTTCCTGATACGAGAGCAAGAATTGGCACATCGTTTTATAGACTATATCACGCCTAAAAAGCACCATGCCAAAATAGACAAAATGGTTCCCGGGATTAAGCGTGTGGTCACACGTTATAGCTTTGGTATCCTCATTCAAATCACTTTAATTTTCTTGTTACTGTCCTTGGGCATGAGCTTGATAGGTGTTCAAGGCGCTGTTGTTCTCGCGCTAACGGCGGCCGTATTCAACCTCGTCCCCTACGTGGGGCCACTAATAGGAGCTAGTTTAGGCATTCTTTTAGGTATTGGCCAATTATACACTACTGGCTTATCTGATCCCGCCACCAGTGTGAATTTGCTTCAAAGTCTTTACTTACTCTTTGGACTATTCGCTGTGGTCCAATTGTTAGATAACATCGTATTCCAACCCATCATCTTCTCCAACAGCGTTGGTGCCCATCCACTAGAAATATTCTTGGTCATCTCCGTTGCAGGCACACTGCTTGGTGTTGGTGGGATGATTTTTGCCGTTCCCGCATACAGTATTTTAAGGATCGTTATTAATACCATCAGAGAAGGTTGGGAAGCATCCTGAACGCAAAAGAATGGGACATCCTAAACAACAAGTAGACCCAGAAGATTTCAAATTAAAAGAAGCGGACCTTTGGCTCTCAGCTAATGCGCATTCTTCGGTAGCTGACCTAAGGTTAAAATACGGCCTTAGCCGGCCCTACTTCAGCTGGATCACTCGGCTCGAAGCGCAGCACAAGTATGCTAAAAAGTTCCCTAAACTGCTCCAAACCGAATGGGTGTTTCCAGCAGGTCAAGCAACGGAACAAAGCAGCTCGGAACGAACCGCAGAATACAAAGCTTCACTTGTCTCTTCGCCGTATACAGTAGATTTATGCGCCGGTATGGGCATTGATTCATGGGCCTTAACCAACCGTGAAACAGGTCGAGGACACTTTGCCAACGAATTGGATAAAGGTTTATCACGGCTAATAGCGGTCAACTTAAAAAACAGCACTACGGCCTCGGGCTCTGCAGAAGACGCACTACCTCAGCTCAAACGTTGGCTTCAAGAAAAAGACATATCCCCAATGGAGGTCACGATATATCTCGATCCAGACCGCCGATCGGGTTCTGGGAAATCCGTAGCGCTTCAAGATGCCAGCCCCAATATTGTTGACCTACAGAAAGAGTTGCTCAACCTGAGCCATACATTGTTAACCAAGCACAGTCCCATGATAGATTTGGCTGCATTAAATGAGCTAAATCATTTGAGTGAAATTCACGTGGTAGAATACCAAGGAGAATGCAAAGAGGTCCTGGCCATACAGCGGTGGGGCCATACCGGCTCGCCCACTTGCAAGCTGGTCGTCCTTAAAGAGCACTTTATAGCGGAGCGAAGCAGTGTTGAAGGGGTGTCAGAGGAGATACCTTATGTCACCGAATTGGACCAATTCTTAATTCAGCCCGGACCCGGACTTGCAAAAAGCAACTTGCACGAGTTGCTCGCGGCAGAAGAGCAATGGAAAAAATGGACTGTGGGCAACCTATATACCTGTAACCATATCCCACCATCATCCCCATTCTACAAGCGCTACAAGGTCATGGAGGTTGCAAAACCTTACAAATTGAAGCTCCCTGAAGAAGGTGGAGCTATTGAACGTATTGGCTACCCAGAACACCCTGATGTAATCCGAAAAAAACTTGGATGGAAAGAAGGCCGCGAAAACAAACTTTTCGCCGTAAAACGTGGGAAAGAAAAACTAATGGTGTTCGCTAAACGTTTAGAGTAAGGCATCCTTTTTGATGTATCTTTAAACTATGTGCAAA
>Ga0075477_10000871_pt1 | contig 13616 bp, 7 predicted proteins | sample DEB08_DNA_FD_76338 | JGI IMG/M metagenome (GOLD analysis project Ga0075477, IMG submission 76338) | Aqueous microbial communities from the Delaware River and Bay under freshwater to marine salinity gradient to study organic matter... | ecosystem: Environmental > Aquatic > Marine > Coastal ...
GCCGCCTCCTGCGAAACGGCATTGGATCGAGGGTCCACCTCGAAGTACGGTTCCTGCAGGACGCAACGGGGGAATCACCGCAACCCCACGACGATTTCAAGCGGACTCCAACCCCATGCTCCACCTCGCCCCCCTGCTCGCCGCGACCACGCTCTCTCTCGGCCTGTTCGGCCCGTCTCGCTCGACGCCCGCGGACGCACCACGGATCGCCGACGAGCGACCGAACGAGGCATCGGTTCCTCCGGGCGTCGCGGTCTGGCCGGAGTCGCTCATCGAGCGCCTTCGGCAGGAGCCGACTCCGATGGTCCTGGCCGGGGTGCCCATCGACGGCCAGATGCAGATGACGCTCGAACTCGATGAGGTTCCGCCGACGATCGTTCCTCGAATCGAGATCGCCCGACGCCTCGCGGACGGCCGCGTGCGGACCCGCCTCGCGGCCGCGCCGGCGCTGCGGTTCCTCCGAGGGGTCGCCGTCGACGTCCAAGGTGTCCGACACCCGACGTGGATCGCCGTGGGCACTCGGGTGCTGGGCGGATTCGTGCGTCTGCCCAACGCCGATCGGCACATCTCGTCGGGGCCGCATCTGGCGGGTCTTCCCGTGGTGGCGTTCGATCCCGCCGCCGTGCCGGCGTCGTCTCTTCCCGAGGGCACCGCGTTCTGCAACACCCTTCCGGCCGAGATCGACGGCGCCGCCCCCCATGGCGATCAGGGGGGCATCGCGGGTGTGCTCGAGGGCGTCTGCCGAGAACTGGATCTCGCGATCGAGACCGACGTCGAGTTCACCGCGAACCTCTTCGGCGGAGACACCATCGCCTCCACCGAGTACGCACTCGCGCTCCTCGGCGCCGTCGGCGAGATCTTCGAGCTCGACGTCGAGACACGCCTCCGGGTCGGATTCCTCCGCCTGTGGGAAGGCGAAGATCCCTGGGACCAGGGCTCGATGGGCAATCAGCTCGGACAGTTCCGCGACTACTGGCAGGCGGAGATGGGCGACGTCGAGAGGGATCTCGCGGCGTTCCTCTCCGGACGCGGCCTCGGGGGCGGCGTCGCCTGGCTTCCCGGGCTCTGCAGCTCGTACGGGTACTCGTTGTCGGCGAACCTCAACGGGAGCTTCCCCTATCCGATTCAGGACCACTCCGGCCAGAACTGGGACCTGATGGTCACGAGTCACGAGCTCGGCCACAACTTCGGAGCCCCGCACACCCACTCCCAGCAGCCGCCGCTCGACGGCTGCGGCAACGGCGACTGCTCCGCCGCCTACGGCGGCACGATCATGAGCTATTGCCACACCTGTTCGGGCGGTCTCTCCAACGTCGTCATGCGGTTCCACCCGGGCTCGATCTCCTCGATGAAGTCGACGATCGACGCCGTCTCCTGCGACTACTCCGGCGCGGCCACGCCGGCCGCCGCGACCGACGACACGCTCGTGGCGATCGAGGGCGAGACCAACGCGATCGACCCGCTCGCCAACGATCGACCGATCAACTGCGAGGCCATCGAGCTGCTCGGGCACGACGCGGTCACCGCCGGCGGACGCCCGGTCATCGCCTCCACCGGACCGAACGGCGAGACGATGCTGGCGGTCGATGCGAGCGTGGCGGGTCCGAGCCCCGACGCGTTCACCTACCAGATCGTCGACAGCGAGGGGACGACCGCCACCGGCACCGTCCACGTCGTGGTGACCTCGGTGCGTCCCGCGGAACCGGTCGTGGGCGCCGAACCCGGAGCCGTGGCCTCCTACTACGAGATCCCGCAGAGTTCGATCCTGCCGGACTTCGATGCTCTCGAGGCCTACACCGACGAGATCGTCCCGCTCGTGGACTACCCCTCGACCGGCGGCCCGTTCGCCGGGAGCGGCCGCAACGACTTCGTCGCGGCGGTCTTCGATGGCTGGATCGAGGTGCCGAACTCGGGGGTCTGGCGCCTGTTCACCGACAGCGACGACGGATCCCGCCTCTTCATCGGAGACACGCTCGTCGTCGACAACGACGGCCTGCACGGGATGGTCGAGAAGAGCGGCGACATCGGACTCGCCGCGGGCCGACATCCGATTCGGGTGGAGTTCTTCGAGAACCAGGGCGGTGCGGGCCTGATCGTCCGGTGGAGCGGTCCCGGCACCGGCAAGAGCGTCGTTCCGGCGTCGGCATGGTCCCACGGCGGCTCGACCGCGAACCCGGACCTGAACGACGACGGCATCGTCGGGGGCGCCGATCTGGCGACCCTGCTGGGCCACTGGGGGACCTGCCCCGGCTGTGCCGCAGACCTCGACGGGGACGGCTCGGTGGGCGGCACCGATCTGGCGTACCTGCTGTCGGCCTGGAGCGCGATGCCCTGACCCTCGCCGGATCCCCGCGATCCAGCGGGGATCGGTGAAGCTTTCCCAAGGTTCTCCTCGCCGGCCCCTTGAACTCGGGGCGGGGAGCGGTATCCTCCGCGATTCGTCATTTGGACCGTTCGCACGACCCCGGACGTCTCCGGCAGCTGCCGGACCGCCTGCACCGACAAGGCAGGCCGCCGAGGTGGGAGGTTCCCCAGTCATGGCCAAACAGGTCACCAAGCAGTTCAAGATCATGGCGCCGGGCGGCAAGGCCACGCCGGCACCCCCGATCGGACCGGCCCTCGGCGCCAACGGCGTCAACCCCGGCCAGTTCATCCAGCAGTTCAACGATCGCACGAAGGATCTCAACGGCCGCGTCGTCGGCTGCGTGATCACGGTCTTCAACGACCGTTCCTTCGAGTTCGAGATCAAGAGCTCGCCGGCATCCGTCCTGATCCTCGATGCGATCAAGGTCGAGAAGGGCTCCGGAACGCCCAACACCACCAAGATCGGCAAGCTCACCAAGGCGCAGGTCGAGGAGATCGCGAAGGAGAAGATGAGCGACCTCAACGCGGGAAGCGTCGAGGCCGCCATGAGGACCATCGCCGGCACCGCCCGCTCCATGGGCGTCGAGGTGGAGGCCTGACATGCCGAAGCTGAGCAAAAGACGAGCCGCGAATGCCGGCATCGCTCCCGCGGAACCACTCAAGCCCCAGGACGCGATCCCGGCGCTGCGACGGTTCAAGGCCGCCAAGTTCGACGAGACCGTCAACGTCGTCGTCAACCTCGGCATCGATCCCAAGCAGGCCGATCAGGCCCTGCGCGGATCGATCGCCATGCCCCACGGCATCGGCAAGAGCGTTCGGGTGGCGTGCTTCTGCAACCCAGACAAGGTCGAGGCCGCACTCGAGGCGGGCGCCGTCGCCGCCGGCGCGGACGACCTCGTCGAGAAGATCGACGGGGGCTGGTTCGACTTCGACGTCGCCGTGGCGAGCCCCGACATGATGCGAGTGGTCAGCCGCCTCGGCAAGGTGCTCGGGCCGAAGGGCCTCATGCCCAGTCCCAAGGCCGGCACCGTCACCCCCGACGTCGTCGGCGCGGTCAAGGAGTACTCCGCCGGCAAGCAGGAGTACCGCAACGACGCCGGCGGAAACATCCACTGCGTGCTTGGAAAGCTGAGCTTCGGAGACGACAAGCTCGTCGAGAACCTCCAGCACTTCCTCGCCACCATCGAGAAGATTCGGCCCTCGGCGGCCAAGGGCCAGTACCTGAAGCGGTGCGTGGTGCATTCGACCATGAGCCCCGCGGTGCCCGTCGCCGTCTGATGTTCGGCCGCGGCAGCATCCGCCGGCCCGCCCCAAGCCCAGTCAGGGACCACCGATGAGCAAGCCAGTCAAGGACATGATGGTCGCGGAGTACCGCCGACGATTCAGCGACGTCGATTCCGCGGTCGTGGTGGAGATCCGCGGCCTCGACGCCGAAGGCACCGCGGCCCTTCGCGGCGGCCTTCGCGAGAAGACCATTCGCGTCTCGATCGTCAAGAACACCCTCGCCCGCAAGGCGTTCGCAGGCACCCCGCTCGAGGCTCTCGATCCCGCCCTGAAGGGTCCGTCGGCCCTCGTGTATGGCGGCGCCAGCGTCGTGGACGTCGCGCGGGAGCTCGTGGCGAAGATCAAGAAGGTCAAGCAACTCGAACTCAAGGCCGCGTGCCTCGACGGCATCCTCTACGAAGGCGTCGAAGGCGTGACCCGCTTGAGCACGATGCCCACCCGGGAGGAGGCCCAGACCGAGCTGGTGACCCTCGCCCTGTCGCCGGGACGCAACCTGCTTGGAGCCGCCAAGGGCCCCGGAGGTCGCATCCTGGGCATCGTCAAGGAGATCCAGGAGCGTCTCGAGCGGGGTGAGACCATCTCGAAGGCGTCCTGACCCGCTGCGGGATCGACGTCGGGTCCCGCAGCATCGACATCGAACCCACCTGTCGGTGGCGACTGGCCCCCTCGGGGGTGAAATGCCGCGGCGTTGCGGCGCCTCTCGCCACCCTGTCGTGAACGGAGTGTTCCCATGAGCGAAGACAAGACCTTCAGCGATTCGATCAAGACCATTGGCGACCAGATCGCCGGCCTCACCCTCAAGGACGCGGTCGACCTCGCGGACTACATGAAGGAGACCTACGGCATCGAGCCCGCCGCGGGCGGCGCCGTGATGATGGCCGCGGGCGGCGGCGGTGGCGGCGGTGGCGAAGAGGCCGCCGAGCAGACCGAGTTCGACGTGATTCTCGAGTCCGCCGGCGACAAGAAGATCGGCGTGATCAAGGCGGTCCGCGAGGCCACCGGCCTCGGCCTCAAGGAGGCCAAGGAACTCGTCGACGGCGCGCCCAAGGCCGTCAAGGAGAAGGTCTCCAAGGACGATGCGGACAAGCTGAAGGCCGCCCTCGAGGAGGCCGGCGCGACCGTCACCCTCAAGTGAGCCGTCCCGGCGTCGGCGGCCCCTCTCGGGGGGCCGTCGGCACCGGACTCCCTTCCATTGGGTGTCGTGGGCGACTTCTGGTCGCCGGCGAGCCCACCGGAGGGTTCACCAGAGGGCCGTTGAGATGGGGCGAGGGGGAGATTGTGTGGTCGGGACGGCCCTCGGACGGGTTGTCCCGAATCGATGGACCTGATAACCTGCAGGGCTTGGCGGGCGGCTCACCTTTGACCATTCGATCGAACTGAACAACGCGGCGACGGACCGGCGGTCCGAGGCGGAAGCCCCGGATCCGGTCCGTGACGTCGTGTCGAGGGACTTGCGACGATGACCACCTCGAATTCCGCGCGCACTCCGAGAAACTTCTCCAAGCGTGGCGATGCGGTGCCGGTCCCGGACCTGGTCCGGGTCCAGCAGGCGTCCTACGACCGCTTCCTCCAGCATGATCCCGCCACTCCCGGGGGCAAGGTGGCTGCGGGCGGCAAGGAGCGGGACGTGGCGATGGGCCTCGAGAGCCTGCTGCGCGAGGTCTTCCCGATCGAGAGCTACGACGGGAAGATGCGGCTGGAGTATCTCTACTACACGCTCGACGAGCCCCGCTACACGCCCGACGAGTGCCGTGAACTCCGCCTGACCTACGGTCGGCCGTTCCGCGTGGCGGTTCGCCTGCACCGCGAGGGTGCCGCAGAGATCCCGCAGGAGGAGATCTACCTCGGCGAGATCCCCATCATGATGGGCGGCGGCGAGTTCATCGTGAACGGCGCCGAGCGCGTCATCGTCAGTCAGCTGCATCGCTCGCCGGGTGTGGACTTCTCGATCGCGTCGAGCTTCGGCGACCGGCCGCTGCACTCGGCCCGGATCATTCCCGAGCGTGGAAGCTGGATCGAACTCGAGGTGGACAAGAAGGACCGCATCATGATGCGGATCGACCAGTCCACCAAGCTCGCCGCGACCACCTTCCTGCGGGCCCTCGATCAGAGCGACGACCACCTCGATCATGCGTCGACCGACCGCCTGCTCGAACTGTTCTACGACGTCGAGGACGTTCGGGTGGAGCAGTTGCGACCCGAGCACTACTCCGCCGAACTCATCGTCGACAGCGACACCGGCGAGGAACTCTGCCGGCCGGGCGTCATGCTCGGCGACGCCCTCGAGGCGATCATCGCGGCCGATCTGCCCTCGGTCCGGGCCATTCGCGACCCGGGCGATCCGCTCATCCTCAACACCATCGCCGAGGAGAAGCTCGACTTCCTTGCCGAGGTCAGCGAGTACGACGCGGCGCTCCTGAAGATCTACGCCAAGCTTCGACCCGGCAATCCGCCCCAGGTCGACAAGGCGAGGGCCCTCTTCAAGGAGAAGTTCTTCGACGAGAACCGCTACAAGCTCGGCCGGGTCGGCCGCTTCCGCATCAACCGCAAGTTCGAGGCCACCAACGGCTACGAGCACTGCCCCGAGAGCGTGATGCACCTCCGCGCCGAGGACTTCCTCGCGGTCGTGCGGTACATCCTCGACCTCCGGGCCAAGCGCAACAAGGCCCACGTCGACGACATCGACCACCTCGGCAATCGCCGCCTCCGGACCCTCGACGAACTCGCGGTCGAGGAGATGCGCAAGGGCTTCCTGAAGCTCCGACGCACCGTTCAGGAGAAGATGTCGATCAAGAACCCCGACGAGCTCGCGAAGATCGCCGACCTCGTCAACAGCAAGAGCATCTCGAGCGCGATCGACTTCTTCTTCGGCCGCAGCGAGCTCTCGCAGGTGGTCGACCAGACCAATCCGCTTTCGATGCTCGTGCACGAGCGACGCCTCTCGGCCCTCGGCCCCGGCGGCCTCAACCGCAAGCGCGCCGGGTTCGACGTTCGCGACGTCCACATCTCCCACTACGGCCGGATCTGCCCGATCGAGACGCCCGAAGGCACGAACATCGGACTGATCGCGTCGCTGGGCATCTACTCCGAGATCGACGACTACGGCTTCCTGCTGACGCCGTATCGCGAGGTCAAGAAGGGCAAGGCCACCGGCAACGTCCTTCCGCTTCGCGCCGATCAGGAGTTGCAGGCGGTGCTCGCGACCTCTGACGTCCTCGACGCCGACGGCCGCATTCGCGGCAACCACGTGCTCGCCCGCAAGGACGGCGACCTCGCCCAGGTCCCTGCGGACCAGGTCGAGTTCATCGACATCTCCCCGAAGCAGATCGTCGGCGTCTCCGCGTCCCTGATCCCCTTCCTCGAGCACGACGACGCCAACCGCGCCTTGATGGGCTCCAACATGCAGCGGCAGGCGGTGCCCCTGATCAAGGTGGATCCGCCGCTCGTCGGCACGGGCATGGAGCACGTCGTCGGCCAGTCCTCCGGCATGATCGTGCGGGCACGGCGCGGCGGCACCGTGACCTACGTCGACAGCGAGCGGATCATCGTCGACAACGCCGACGAGTACGTCCTCCGCAAGTTCGTCGGTCTCAACGAGCGGACCTGCCAGAACCAGAAGCCGATCGTCGCCCTCGGGGCGAAGGTGCAGAGCGGGCAGATCCTCGCCGACGGAGCGAGCACGCGACAGGGCGAGCTCGCCCTGGGCAAGAACGTGCTCGTCGCGTTCAACACCTTCGATGGATACAACTTCGAGGACGCGATCGTCATCAGCGAGAAGCTGGTGAAGGACGACGTGTTCACCTCGATCCACATCGAGAGCTTCGACGTCGAGATCCGCGAGACCAAGCTCGGCCGCGAGGAGTTCACGCGAGACATCCCCAACGTCAGCGAGCGGATGCTCCGCAACCTCGACGACAACGGCGTGATCCGGATCGGCGCCCGCGTCGGCCCCGGCGACATCCTCGTCGGCAAGGTCAGCCCGAAGAGCAAGTCCGAACTGAGTCCCGAGGAGAAGCTGCTTCACGCCATCTTCGGCCGCGCCGGCGAGGACGTGAAGAACGACTCCCTCGAGGTGCCCGCGGGAACCGAGGGCATCGTGATCGGCACGCGTCGCTTCAGCCGTCGCATGCACCTCACCGACGAGCAGAAGAAGGAGCTCAAGAAGGATCAGGACGCCTACGAGGCGGAGATGGATGCGAAGCGCATCGCCCTGTTCCGGCAGATGGTCGACCGCATCAACGAGATCGTCGGCACCGAGATGGTCGACCCGTCCTCCCGCCAGAAGGTCGGACGCAGCGACATCCCGGCGGTCATCATCGAGCAGATCGACAGCTTCAACGCCAAGTGGATCAAGGGATCCAAGGAGCTCCGCGAGCAGGCCGAGGTCGTCCGCGGACAGTTCTGGCCGCGCGTCGAGGCCCTCGAGCGCGAGAAGGAGCGGCGCCTCGCCCACATGAAGCGCGGCGACGAACTCCAGTCCGGCGTGCTGGAGATGGTCAAGGTCTATCTCGCCACCCGACGGCAGCTGTCGGTCGGCGACAAGATGGCCGGCCGCCACGGCAACAAGGGCGTCATCGCCCGCATCGTTCCCGAGGAGGACATGCCCTTCCTCGAGGACGGCACCTCCGTCGAGATCCTGCTCAATCCGCTCGGCGTGCCGAGCCGCATGAACGTCGGCCAGATCCTCGAGACCCACCTCGGCTGGGCCGCGGCGGTGCTCGGTTTTCAGGCGGTGACGCCCGTCTTCGACGGCGCCACCGAGGCCGAGATCTTCGACGCCATCCATGCGGCCAACGACCACGTGCGCACCCGGGTGGAGACCTTCGAGAAGGACGGCACCGATCCCGGCGGTCCGAGGGAGATCCTCGCGACCATGCCCGACAGCGCGAAGATCCAGCTCTACGACGGGCGGACCGGCGAAGCGTTCAGCCAGCGCACCACGGTGGGCTACATGTACATGTTGAAGCTCCACCACCTCGTCGACGACAAGATCCACGCCCGGGCGACGGGGCCGTACAGCCTCATCACCCAGCAGCCTCTCGGCGGCAAGGCCCGCACCGGCGGCCAGCGCTTCGGGGAGATGGAGGTCTGGGCGTTGGAGGCCTACGGCGCCGCCTACGTCTTGCAGGAACTCCTCACCGTCAAGAGCGACGACGTCGAGGGTCGCACCAAGATCTACGACAGCATGGTCAAGGGCACCAACATGCTCGAGGCCGGCATGCCCGTCGTCTTCGACGTCCTGTGCCACGAGATCAAGGGTCTCGGCATGAACATCGTGCCCGAGAAGGACCAGCAGGAGCCGGTCGCGCTTCTTTGACCGCTCCCGAACCGTCCCCCACTTCGCCCGCCCCGCCCCATCACCGCACCCGCCACGAGAGCCGCATCCCATGAACGACAACGTCTACGACCGCGTCAACGACTACGGGTCGGTCAAGATCACCCTCGCGAGCCCCAACGACATCCGGAGCTGGAGCTTCGGAGAGGTCAAGAAGCCCGAGACCATCAACTACCGCACCTACCGCCCCGAGCGGGACGGCTTGTTCTGCGAGCGGATCTTCGGACCCGAGCGGGACTACGAGTGCGCCTGCGGCAAGTACCGAGGCACCAAGTACAAGGGCATCATCTGCGATCGCTGCGGCGTCAAGGTGACCCACTCCCGCGTCCGACGGAAGCGGATGGGCCACATCAACCTCGCCGCGCCCATCGTGCACATCTGGTTCTTCAAGGCGATGCCGAGCCGCCTCGGCACGCTGCTGGGGATGAAGGTCAGCGACCTCGAGAAGGTCATCTACTTCCAGGACTACGTCGTCACCTTCCCCGGCGACACCGACCTCGAGCACCAGCAGGTGCTGACCGAGGACGACTATCGCGAGGCCGTCGCGAAGCACGGCAGCGCCTTCACCGCCATGACCGGCGCCGAGGCGGTCCGCGAGCTGCTGGGCCAGATGGACCTGCGATCGCTGGCCGGCGAGCTTCGCGAGGAGCTCGACACCACCAAGAGCAAGGCCACCCACAAGAAGGTGTCGCAACGCCTCCGACTGGTCGAGCAGATCCGCCAGAGCGAGAACGACCCGACCTGGATGGTGCTGGACGTGGTGCCGGTGATTCCGCCGGATCTCCGCCCGCTGGTGCTGCTGGAGAGCGGCAACTTCGCGACCAGCGACCTCAACGACCTGTACCGCCGGATCATCAACCGCAACAACCGCCTCAAGAAGCTGATGGACCTCAACGCCCCCGAGGTCATCATCCGCAACGAGAAGCGGATGCTGCAGCAGGCCGTCGACGCCCTGTTCGACAACGGTCGTTGCCGCCGTCCGGTCTCGGGGTCCAGCAACCGCCCGCTCAAGTCGATCACCGACATGATCAAGGGCAAGCAGGGCCGGTTCCGCGAGAACCTGCTCGGCAAGCGGGTCGACTACTCGGCGCGATCGGTGATCGTCGTCGGTCCCGAACTGAAGCTGCACCAGTGCGGCCTGCCCAAGAAGATCGCGCTGGAGCTCTTCCAGCCGTTCATCATCCGGCGCCTCAAGGAGCATGGCCTCGCCGACACCATCAAGAGCGCGAAGAAGATGCTCGAGCGTCGGGATCCCGAGGTCTGGGACATCCTCGAGCAGGTGATCCGCAACCACCCCGTGCTGCTCAACCGCGCCCCGACCCTTCACCGCATGGGCATCCAGGCGTTCGAGCCGGTGCTGGTCGAAGGCAACGCCATCAAGATCCATCCGCTCGTCTGCACCGGCTACAACGCCGACTTCGACGGCGATCAGATGGCCGTCCACCTTCCGCTGTCGGTCGAGGCGCAGGCCGAGGCCCACGTGCTGATGATGTCGACGCACAACATCTTCAGCCCCGCCAACGGCAATCCCATCATGAGTCCCAGCCAGGACATCGTGATGGGCGTCTACTTCCTCACCGCGGCCTCGCTCGAGGACACCCGTCCCGACGAGGAACTGCGGCGGTTCAAGGATCTCGAGGAGGCGCTGCTCGCCCATGAGCGGGGCGTCATCGGCCTGCACGAACCGATCCTCGTCCGCCTGCCCCGCTTCTCCGAGCAGATCGTGAAGGAGAAGGGTCAGCCCGAGCCGATGCCTCGCAATCGCCGGATCCGCACGACCGTCGGACGGGTGATCTTCAGCGACATCCTTCCCGACGGGATGCCCTTCTACAACTGCGCCCTGGGCAAGAAGGGCGCCGCCCGGGTCATCGACGACACCTACGAGCGACTCGGACGACCCGCGACCATCGTCCTGCTCGACGCGATGAAGGAGGCCGGATTCAAGGCCTCGACCACGTCGGGTCTCTCCTTCGGCATCTCCGACCTGCGCATCCCGGCCGCCAAGCAGCGCCTCCTCGACGAGACCCAGAAGAAGGTCGACCGCGTCGAGAAGAGCTACAACTCCGGCGCCATCACCGAGCGGGAGCGGCACAACCAGCTGCTCGACCTCTGGGCGCAGTGCCGCGAGCAGATCACCAAGGAACTCACCAAGACGCTTCAGGAGGATCGCCGCGACGCGAACGGCGCCCAGGTGCCGATCGACGGCAACGAAGGTCGGCGGTACCTCAACCCCGTCTATCTGTTCATCACCTCCGGCGCTCGCGGCAATGCGAGCCAGATGCAGCAGCTCGCAGGCATGCGAGGCCTGATGGCCAAGCCCAGCGGCGAGATCATCGAGACGCCGATCCGCGCCAACTTCCGCGAGGGTCTCAACGTCCTCGAGTACTTCTCCTCGACCCACGGTGCCCGCAAGGGACTCGCCGACACCGCGCTCAAGACCGCCGACTCGGGCTACCTGACGCGCCGCCTCTGCGACGTCGCCCAGTCGCTCGTCGTCATCGAGCGCGAATGCGGCACCTCGGCCGGCCTTCCCAAGCGCGCCCTCTACAAGGGCGACGAGGTCGACGTCCCGCTTCGGGAGTCGATCACCGGCCGCACCAGTCGACAGACCATCATCGATCCGCGGACCGACGAGGTCATCGTCAAGGAGAACGGGCTGATCACCTCGGAGATCGCCCGACGCATCGAGGATCTCGGCATCGACACCGTGGTCATCCGCAGCCCGCTGACCTGCCAGACGCCGCGCGGCGTGTGCGCCCACTGCTACGGCATGGACATGTCCACCGGCGACCGCGTCGAGGAGGGCATGGCCGTCGGCATCATCGCCGCCCAGTCGATCGGCGAGCCGGGCACGCAGCTCACCATGCGGACCTTCCACACCGGCGGCATCGCCAGCCAGGGACTCGTGGACAACGAGATCCGCGCGATGAACGCCGGATCCATCTCCCTTCGCGACTGCAATGCCGTCTCCGTCGAGGAGGAAGGCGTCGAGAAGCTCCGAGCGCTCAAGCGCAACGGCGAGCTCGTGGTCCTCGACGATCTCGGCCGCGAGCTCGAGAAGCACAAGGTCCCCTACGGGGCGGTGATCCTCGTCCGCGAGGGCGAGAGCGTCCGCAAGGGCCAGTCGATGGTGCAGTGGGATGCGTTCATGACGCCGATCCTCGCCGAGAAGTCCGGTGTGGTGCGTTTCAAGGACGTCGTCGAGGGCGAGACCTGCCGCCGCGAGGATCAGAAGGGTGGACACACCTCGCTCGTGGTGACCCCACACACCGGCGAGAAGCACCCGCAGATCACCATCGAGGACGAGACCGGCAACATCCTCGACTTCCACCACCTCCCCGCCAAGGCCCGCATCGAGGTCGCGGAAGGCCAGGAGATTCCAGCGGGTGGCCTGCTCGCCCGTCAGCCCAAGGAGGGCGGACGAACGCAGGACATCGTGGGCGGTCTGCCCCGCGTCACCGAGATCTTCGAGGCTCGCATCCCGAAGGACCCGACGGTCCTCGCGGAGATCTCGGGCCGGGTCGAGCTTCACAGCGACAAGCGCAAGGGCAAGATGACCATCAAGGTCGTCTCCGATGCCGGGGTCGAGCACGACCACCACGTGCCGCAGGGCAAGCAGCTGCTCGTCCACACCGGCGATCTCGTGGAGGCCGGCGACGCCCTCACCGAAGGACCGCAGATCCCCGCGGACATCCTCCGGATCAAGGGGGAGGAGGCGCTCTACCTCTACATGCTCGACGAGGTCCAGAACGTCTACCGCGCCCAGGGCGTGCCGATCAGCGACAAGCACATCGAGGTGATCCTGCGTCAGATGCTCGGCAAGGTGAAGGTCGTCAAGCCCGGCGACACCGACCTGCTGCCCAACGACGTCATCGATCGCTTCGAGTTCCAGCGGAAGAACAAGGCGGTCATGTCGATGGTCCGCATCAAGGATCCCGGCGGCACCGATCTCGTCACCGGCACCCTCGTGGACAAGGCCGAGGTCAAGGAGGCCAACGCCATGGCCGACGCCGCGGGCAAGGACACCGCCAAGACCGAGAAGGCCCGCCCCGCTCAGGCCAAGACGCTGCTGCTGGGCATCACCAAGGCGAGCCTCCAGTCCGAGTCGTTCCTCTCCGGAGCCAGCTTCCAGGAGACCACCAAGGTGCTCACCGAGGCGTCTCTGAAGGGTGCCGTGGACACGCTCGAGGGCCTCAAGGAGAACGTGCTGCTCGGACACCTCATCCCCGCAGGCACCGGGTTCCGGGCGTACTCCAAGATGACCGTTCACAAGCACGCCCCCGCCCCGGGCGAACTCGACGGCGAGGAGTCGGTGCTGACCGAACTCGCCGAGGAGGCCGAAGCGCTCGGTGCCCAGCGGGCCCAGGAGGGCGTATCGCTGGTGGACGTGGTTCGCCAGAGCGAGGCCGCTCCCGTCGCCGAGGGCGATGGCGGTTCGATGGTCAACTGATCGCTTCGGAACGGCCTCGGGTCGTTCAACCCCCAGGCGCTCGCGACGCCCCTCGATTCTCCTTCACCGCCTCCGTTCCCGGGGGCGGTGTTCTCTTGCGCCGGCGGCGTGGCGGCCTCTCGGATCAGGCGGCATCTCCCATGCCCGCGACAGCGGTCCTCCTGCGCGCTACCGCGTTCCGCA
>Ga0075477_10000873_pt1 | contig 13606 bp, 10 predicted proteins | sample DEB08_DNA_FD_76338 | JGI IMG/M metagenome (GOLD analysis project Ga0075477, IMG submission 76338) | Aqueous microbial communities from the Delaware River and Bay under freshwater to marine salinity gradient to study organic matter... | ecosystem: Environmental > Aquatic > Marine > Coastal ...
CCGGCCAATTGCGTGCGTCGCTCGGCGAGCCGCGGGAAGCGCCTGTACGCGTCGTGTTCGATCTGTTCGAGGGAGCGACCACTGAATGTGGCCATGACGAGGTTTTCGCGCACCGTGAGATTGGGAAAGATGCCGCGTCCCTCAGGGATGGTGCACACGCCGGCCCGTGAGAGCGCATCGGCCGAGGCTCCGGTGACATCGCGGCCGGCCACGACGAGTTGACCGGACGACGGGCGAAGAAGTCCGCTCACCACCTTGATGGTCGTGCTCTTGCCCGCGCCATTCGGACCGAGAAGGGCCACCACCTGGCCGGGTTCGATGGCGAACGAGATGTCGTGCATGACCTCGATCGCCCCGTAACCGGCGCGAATGTGACGTAGTTCGAGGATGGGTCGGTTCACGACGCCCCCAGGTAAGCCTCGAGAACACGTGGATTCTGGCGGACCTCGGCCGGCGGACCGTCGGCAATGATCTCGCCGAGGTCGAGAACGAAGATGTGATCGCACACTCGCATCACGAGATCCATGTCGTGTTCGACGAGAAGAACCCCGAGTCCCTCGTCAGCGAGTGAACGGAGCAGGCTTCCGAGATGCTCGCTCTCGATGTCGGAGAGACCCGACGCCGGTTCGTCGAGCAGAAGAAGCTTGGGTTTGGTGGCGAGAGCGCGAGCGATCTCGACGAGGCGAGCCGATCCGGTGGGCAGGTCGCCGGCGGTGCGATCGGCGACGTCGGTCAGGCCGACGCGAACGATCAACTTCTCGACGGTCGACGAAACGTTCGTGAGCATGGCGAGTTCTGCAGCGACGCGGATGTTGTCGCGAACGGTGAGCGACGAGAAGAGTTCGAGTCGCTGGAAGGTGCGCGCCACACCGCGTTGGGCTCGTTTGTGCGGAGCGAGGTGAGTCACGTTCTCGCCGTCGATGCTCACCGAGCCGGCCGTGGGATCCTGGATCCCGTTGATCACATTGAAGAGCGTCGTCTTGCCGGCGCCATTGGGTCCGATCAGCCCGGTCACCTGTCCCGCTTTGGCCAGGAGAGTGGCGCCGCTCACCGCCATCACGCCACCGAAGCGCACCATGATCTGGTCGACGTACAGGAGGGCCATCAGATACTCACCCGAAGTTCGCGTTCGGCCTGCTCGATTTCCTCACCAGTGAACGATCGGTCGAGTCCGAGGACGTCGGGGGAGTCCTTGTGCACGCGGGGTTCGTTCTCGATCATGCGTTGCGCACCGAGTCCGATGACGGCCACCAGGATGACGACGGCGACGAGGCGCTGACCAGTCACGTCGAGTGCGGTGCTCCAGTCGACGCCCCCGCACAGGACGAGCCCGGCCGCCAGATACAGGATCGTGCTGTTTCGTCGGGTGCGATGAGTGGAGTCGACGATGGCGGCGAGATTGGGTGTGACGGCGAGGAACCACACCACTCCGGTCACGAAGAACGACCAGTGCGACAGAACATCGGCTGCGGTGAGCGCCCAGATGACGATGGCGCCGAGGCCGGCGAACGAGATGAGACCCCATCGGCTCTGCAGTGATCGGAACGATTCGGCGGTCTGCAGTGCGGCGCCGTTCGGGTTACGGCCGAGGGTGATGCCGATGGTGCCAGGCAGAACCTTGGCCAGATTCTTCAGCGACGGCACGACACTGGCCAGGATCGAGTTGCCGCCCAACAGGATTCCGCCGAAGAACGCACCACCGACGGTGCCGACACCTCCCACGACGGCGAGCAGCACGACGGGCAAGCTTTGGGTGAAGTCGTAGTGCTGCGGGCTGACCTTGTCGCCGGCGAGTGCACCGGCACAGGCACCGATTCCGGCCGACATGGCGAAGGCGATCACCTTGGTGCGCGTGAGATTCATGCCGAGTGTCGCCGCTGCGGCCGGTGAGTCCTTCAAGGCGATGAAACGTCGACCGAGGCGACTTCGTCGGACGCTCACCACCAATAGACCGAGTATCGAAAAAGCCACGGACGCGAGGATCAATCGTGAACGTGGAGAACCGATGTCGACGAAGGGGACGTCGAGAACCGGAACGGCGATGTTGCCGGTCTGGAAGGTCTGACGCTGGTTGAACACGAGCTTCGACACCAGCACCGCGAACGCTGCTGTGCTCAAAGCGAGATAGATGCCGGTGAGGCGTAGAGCTGGTAGGGCGACGATCGCTCCCACCACCGCCACGATGAGAATCGCCGCTACGAACGTCAGGAGATTTCCGTTGCCGGGCAACTTGGCCATGGCGATCGCACCGAGTCCGGCGAACGTGAGAGGTGCGAGCGACATCTGTCCGGCGTATCCCGTGAGCGGCACGAGCGACAGGGCGACGATGGCGAACGTGAAGCCATTGAGGAGGAGAAGGGTGTTGGCTCGGGTGAGCATTCCCGAGATACCGATCGTGATGGTGATCAAGGTGACGGCGCCGAGAATCGCCGTACTCCACTGCGGCACCCGTGACTCCTCGCGGAATCGGGTGACGCCGGCGCGCAGACGTGATTGTGGACGGGCCAACAGGGCGACGAAGAGGATGATGGTCGGAATCGACGCCCGTACACCCGAGAGCGAGAAGCCGAAGAACGACTGCGGGAACCACGACGAGTCGGAATACGCGAGGTAGTAGGCGTCGAGAAGTCCGAGGAGGGCGGCTCCGAAGAAGGTGAGGGGCAGGTTCTTCAGCCGGCCGATGATCGCCGCCGCGTAGGCATTGATCACGAGGAGGACCAAGGGTTCGATGTTGAGTTGCTGTTCGCCGGCCAGCAGGATTCCGGCCAACGCGGCGAGCGAGGCGCTGATCGCCCAGGCGAACATCGACACCCGATCGGGACGGGCGCCGTTCAGTTCGGTGAGGCTCCGGTCGTCGACCACCGCGCGCATGGCCACGCCCATCCGCGTCTTGTAGAGCACGATGCGCAGGACGATCGCAACCAAGATGGCGCAGCCGAAGGTGATGATGCGATGCCAGGAGACGTTGATGCCGCCGATGGCAACGCTGTTGCCCTCGAAGAACTTGAGGAAGGCCTCTCGACTCGAGTCACTCGGCCAGATCCAGTTGGCGAGACCGATCATGAAGGCGAACAACGCCACCGTGACCGACAGTCGCACGACCTCGGTGGTTCCCTGCAAGCCGCGCATCACCACGCGTTCGGTGAGGATGCCGAACAAAGGCGCGAGGACGAACAGGGTGAGGAACAGTGCGATCGGTGCCGGAAGGTCCCAGTCGAATCGCAACTGCCAGTAGGTGAACGCGGCCAGCATCCCGGTCGCGCCGTGAGCGAGATTGAAAATGCCCGACGTCGTGTACGTGACGACGAGTCCGCTGGCCACCACCGCGTAGATCGCACCGGTCGACAGACCGATGATGGTGAAGGTCAGCAGTTCCTGCATGCAGGTTCTCCGTCCGGCCGATCAGTCCGTCGGAACCGGTCAGTTCTCGCGTGTGGGATCGATGCCCTGGGTCGTATCGCCGAAGTCACCAGCGAGTTCGGCGATACCTGGATCGTCGCAGTGCCAGCCGTTGCCGTTGTCATCGGCGCTACCGAGCACGGGGAAGACTCGTACCCACTCGCCGTTGTCGATACCCATGATGATCCCGCACTCGGGTGGCAGTCCCTCGGCTGGATTCGACTCGGTGTGCAGGCCTCCGGCGTTCCACGACGTGATCGTCTTGGCCGCAGCGAGCACGCACTCGCGCTCGAGAACGTTGTTGTTGGAGTCGAGGCACTTGTTGGCCGCCGTGGCGAACAGCAAGTAGGCCGACGTGGCCTGTAGGCCGAGACCGGCGATGCGTCCGTTCGGATTGTGGGCGGCCATCATGTCGAGGTACGACCGCATGCCGGGGAACTGGTCGGCCTCTTCGAACGGTGCGTACGCCGTACGTACACGGAAACCCTCGGTCGCTGTGGAGTTGCCCTCGGCCACCATCTGTTCGGTGTAGTGGTTGGCGTCAGCGAAGACCAGTTCGGGAACGTAACCCACTTCGCGCATGGCCTTGTAGAGGAGAATCAAGTTGCCGGGTTCACCGACGAAGGCCATGGTCGAGACATCGCCGTCCTTCAACTTCTGTGCGAACGGAACCCAGTTGGCCTCCCCGGTGGGCGAGTAGGCGATCATCTGCGTGACTTCGTAGCCGCCAACAGCGTCCATTCCGGCGGCGATCTGATCGGCGTTGATCTTGGTGATCGTGACGTCGGAGTAGACGATCGCCGTGTTCTTCACGGCGTCGGGATACGTCTCGGCGCCCCACTTCAACCAGCCAATCGGCTTCACGTAGGCCGGGTTGGGCAGTGGCTGGACCTTGCCGTTGCCCTCGGCGGCCGCCGTCGAGACGGTGTAACCGGGGACGCTCACCATGCCGCAGTCGTGGAATCGCGGGTACATCTGGTCGTCGAAGACCCATCCACCACCCACCATGGCGAACACTTCGGCGCAGGCCTGTTCGATGGCTGCTGGAACGTTGAAGAGCTTGCCGTCGAGGTCGACGACCTCGATCGGTAGACCACGGATACCGCCCTGCTCGTTGCACCATCCGGCGAAAGCCTTGGCGGCGTCGAGCATCTCGACGGTGAGGCCGGGGGCTCCTTCGTAGCCGTGATCGTTCTGCGTACCGAGTTTCAGCGTGTCGCCGCCGTTCTGACCGTCGGCGATGGTGGGAACACCGGCATCAGTGGCGGGACCGCAGGGACTTTCCATGGTTCCGAACATGGGGACAGCCGGTGCCTCGGTGGCCGGCGGTGCCTCGGAGTCGGTGGGGGCCGAGGTGGCTGCTGGCGCGTCGGTAGCCGGAGCAGCTGTGGTGGCCGCGTCGTCGCTCTCGCGGTTCGAGCACGCCACGGTGATCGTGAGCAATGCACCCAGCACGACCGCTCCTCGGAGTCGACGGCGTGACGAATCGGTCGAACGTGCGACTACTTGCATGGTTCCCCCTCTGTCGGTTTCGACGCCCCCGCGTCGCCCGGTCGTGACGTCGACACTAGCAACGCCCGGTGTGCCCGCGTCAGACGACTTCTGCTACGAATGACTCTGTGTCAGGAGCATCTATCGGGTCCCTCCACGGAGACTCCTTCGTCGCTCCTCTCGAAGTGGCCTATCCCTACAGTCGAACAGTCGGAACGGCCCTGTCCCGTTTCTTCACGTCGCTGAAGGAAGGTCGTCTCGAGGGGACGAAAGGGAGCGATGGGCGGGTCTACTTTCCACCAGCTGAATTCGACCCTCAAACCGGTGAGCAGCTCACCGAATGGGTGACGCTTCCCGAGACGGGGCATGTCGTCACCTGGGCCTGGCAGTCCACGCCGGCGCCGGATCAGCCACTCGATCGCCCGTTCGCGTGGGCGCTGATCGCTCTCGACGGAGCCGACGTTCCGCTGTTGCATGCGGTCGACGCCGGTTCGATCGACGCCATGTCCACCGGGATGGCCGTGAAGGTGCGCTGGGCCGCCGAGCGAGGAAACGGGATCACCGACATCGCTTGTTTCGAGCCCGGGTCCGATGTGTCGGGAGGAAGGTCATGAGCGAGGCCGACGGCATCGTGCGACTCCGTCAACCAATCGGCGTCGAGTACTCGTGGTCGGCCGGACCCAACGCCACCAGTCATCTGTCGGGTCTGATGAACGGCAAGCTGATCGGGAAACGGTGTCCGAGTTGCACCCTCGTGTACTTCCCGCCACGTAACGGCGTGTGCCCGAAGTGCGCCGCCATCCTTGCTGAAGACGTCGAAGTCGGACCGAAGGGAACCATCTCGACGTTCTGTGTGGTGAACGTTCCGTTCCTCGGCCAGAAGGTCAAGATCCCGTACGTCGCAGCGCAGATCGTGCTCGACGGAGCCGACATTTCCATGCAGCACCTCATCCAGGAATGCGAAGCCGACGAAGTTCGTATCGGCATGCGTGTCGAGCCAGTGTGGAAAGATCGATCGGAGTGGGGACCGACTCTCGAGAGCATCGCCCATTTCCGTCCCACCGGTGAACCCGATGCGGCCCTCGGTTCGAAGGCGGGTGAGAGCTGATGCGTGACGTCGCCATCGTCGCCACCGCCCAACGGCCGAGTCAGATCGGTACCCAGCTCACCTCGGTCGAGCTCATCTTGCCTGTCGTCGCCGAAGCGGTGAAGAACGCCGGAATCCAACGTCAGGACGTCGGATTCTGGTGTCACGGAAGTTGCGACTACATGAGTGGGCAGCCGTTCAGTTTCGTCGCCGCGGTCGACGCCATCGGTGCCTGGCCGCCCATCGTCGAGAGTCACGTGGAAGCCGATGGCGCACTTGCGCTGTACGAAGCATGGGTCAAGTTGCAGACTGGCGAATGCGATATCGCCGTTGTGTTCGCGAACGGCAAGACCACGTCGGGGCCCATCGATCGCATTCTCACATTGCAAGCCGATCCGTACTTCGTGACTCCGCTGTGGCCCGGTTTCGATGCCATGGCTGCGCTGCAGGCCCGAGCCTGTCTCGATGCCGGAGTCGTGACCGAGGAGCAGATGGCCGAAGTCGCAGTACGTAGCCGTCGTGACGCCAAGTCGAATGCTGTTGCGCATCTGAAGGGCGATTACACGGTCGATGAACTCTTGTCGGGGCCTTACACGACTGCACCGTTACGAGCGCACGACTGCAGTGTGCCGGTCGACGGGGCAAATGCGGTCGTGTTGGCGGCCGATGACGTGGCTCGCCGCCTGGCGAAGCGACCGGCGTGGATTCGCGGCATCGACCATCGAATCGACACGCAGCGTCTCGGTGCTCGGTCTCTCACCACGAGTGATTCCACGCGCATCGCCGCTGAGAAGGCCGGCGTCGGTCGCGACAAGGTCGACGTTGCCGAGATCTACGCGCCGTACACGCATCAGGAATTGTTGCTGCGGTCGGCGATGGGTCTCGACGCAACGACGACGGTGATCAACCCGAGCGGTGGTGCCTTGGTGGCCAATCCGGCCATGGCAGCCGGTCTGGCTCGATTCGTCGAGGCGGCCGAAGCGGTGTTCGCCGGGCGGGCCGATCGTGCAGTGGCCCATTCCACGAGTGGGCCGTGCTTGCAGCAGAACCTGGTGTGCGTGATGGAGGGCGACTGACATGGCCGAACGTTGTGCAGTGGTCGGAGTGGGGCAGACGAATCATTCGTCGTGCCGAGCCGACGTGTCGATTGCCGGACTGGTGCGCGAAGCCGTCGATCGGGCACTCGCCGATGCCGGAATCACCATTCAGGATGTCGACGCCGTGGTTATCGGCAAGGCGCCCGATTCTCTCGAGGGTGTCGCCATGCCCGAGTTGTGGCTAGCCGATGCCTTGGCGGCTCACGGCAAACCAGTGTTCCGCGTGCACACGGCTGGTTCGGTCGGCGGATCGACCGCCATCGTGGCGGCTCAGCACGTGATGGCCGGAATCCACGGCACGGTGCTCACCATCGGATTCGAGAAGCAGAGCGACGGCAATGCGATGTGGGCTCTCAGTGTCCCGATTCCGTTCGGTATGCCGGTGCATGCCGGAGCCGGCGGATACTTCTCGCCGATCGTGCGTGGTTACATCACACGATCCGGCGCGCCATCACACATCGGCGCCATGGTGGCCGTGAAGGATCGCACCAACGCGTGCAAGAACCCGTACGCGCACTTGCACGAGCCCGACTGGACACTCGAGAAGGCACTTGAGACCCCGATGCTCTGGGATCCGATCCGCTTCATCGAGACCTGCCCGTCGAGCGATGGGGCGATGGCCCTCGTGCTCATGAGTGAGGAACGTGCCGAGAAGATGTCGGGCCCGAAGGCGTGGGTGCACGCCACAGCGATGCGCAGCGAGCCGACGGCGTTCGCCGGTCGCGAGCAAGTGAGCCCGCGCGCGGGTGAGATGTGCGCCGAAGATCTGTGGCGCAAGGGTGGAATCACCAAGCCGGCCGAAGAGATCGACGTCGTCGAGATGTATGTGCCGTTCGCCTGGTTCGAACCCATGTGGCTCGAGAATCTGGGCTTCGCTCCGCGCAACGAAGGTTGGCGATGGGTCGAGGACGGCGTCACCGAGATGACCGGGTCGCTACCGGTCAATCCGTCGGGTGGCGTGTTGTCGTCGAATCCGATCGGCGCGTCGGGGATGATCCGGTTCGGTGAGGCGTGCATGCAGGTGATGGGCACGGCGGGGGAGCATCAGATCGACGGGGCGAAGAAGGCCGTCGGCCACGCCTACGGCGGCGGCAGCCAATTCTTCGCCATGTGGCTCGTCTCCTCCCTCAAACCCTGACGCAAATCGCGCACTCTGTTGCGCAGATGACCCCCTGGGTTCACTTGCGCAACAGAGTGGGGAGTTATGTCAGGGAGACGGGGGTGCCGGAGAAGGGCTTGTTGACGAGGTCGAAGAAGTCGTTGCCCTTGTCGTCCACCACGATGAAGGCCGGGAAGTCCTTGACCTCGATCTTCCACACGGCTTCCATCCCGAGTTCGGGATACTCGAGCACCTCGACCTTGGTGATGCAATCCTGCGCCAACCGAGCGGCCGGACCGCCGATCGAACCGAGGTAGAACCCGCCGTGCGTCTTGCACGCGTCGGTGACCGCACGTGAACGATTCCCCTTGGCGAGCATGACGAAACTGCCCCCGTTGGCCTGGAACTCGTCGACGTAGCTGTCCATCCGCCCGGCCGTCGTCGGACCGAACGATCCACTCGCCATGCCGTCGGGCGTCTTGGCCGGACCGGCGTAGTAGACGGCCATCTCCTTCATGTAGTCGGGGAGTCCTTGGCCGGCGTCGATGCGCTCTTTCAACTTGGCATGGGCGATATCGCGCGCCACGACCATCGGACCAGTCAGCATCACCCGCGTCTTGACCGGATACTTCGACAGTTCGGCGCGGATCTCGCTCATCGGACGATTCAAGTCGATGTGAACCACGGCGGTTCCTTCGAGGTCGTCATGTGTGACCTCGGGAAGATAGTGAGCCGGATCGGTCTCTAGTTGTTCGAGGAAGATGCCGTCGCGGGTGATCTTGCCGAGGGCCTGCCGGTCAGCCGAGCACGACACTGCCATCGCCACGGGGCACGACGCGCCGTGGCGGGGCAGACGGATCACTCGCACGTCGTGGCAGAAGTATTTGCCGCCGAACTGTGCACCGATTCCGGTTTCTTGCGACAGCTTCAACACTCGGGCTTCCATGTCGACGTCACGGAATGCATGTCCGAGGTTCGAACCGGCCGTCGGCAGCGAGTCGAGGTAGCGCGTGCTGGCCAACTTGGCCGTCTCGACGGCGTGCTCGGCTGACGTACCACCGATCACCACTGCAAGGTGATACGGGGGACATGCCGCCGTGCCGAGTGTCTTCATCTTCTCGAACAGCCACGGGAAGAGCGTCTTGTCGTTGAGGAGAGCCTTGGTCTCCTGAAACAGGTACGACTTGTTGGCGCTGCCACCACCCTTGGCCATGAAGAGGAACTTGTAGGCGTCGCCGTCGGTGGCGGCGATCTTGATCTCGGCCGGCAGGTTGTTGCCCGTGTTGACCTCGTCGTACATGGTGAGTGGTGCCATCTGGCTGTAACGAAGATTGCTCGTGAGGTACGTGTTGAACACGCCGCGCGCAATGGCCTCCTCGTCGCCACCGCCGGTGAACACGAACTGACCCTTCTTGGCCTTCACGATGGCAGTGCCGGTGTCTTGGCACATGGGCAGGATGCCACCCGCCGAGATGGTGGCGTTCTTCAAAAGATCGAGGGCGACGAATCGGTCGTTGTCGCTCGCTTCGGGGTCGTCGAGGATGTTGCGTAGTTGCTGCAGGTGGCCGGGTCGCAGGAAATGGGCAATGTCACGCATCGCCTCTTGTGTGATGAGCGTGAGAGCTTCAGGTTCGACACGTAAGAAGGTGCCAGCCGAGGTCTCGAAGGTGCTCACACCTTCGGTGCTGACGAGGCGGTAGGGAGTCGTGTCGGGACCCAGCGGGAGGAGTTCGGTGAAGGCGAAATCGGCCATACCGTCACGCTATGCCCCACGACGCGACAGCGCCGATTCAGCGCTCACACCCCGTCGGTCACAGAGCGGTGCGTAGGAGCAGCAGCGAACCGGAAAACGCGCACAGGGTGAGGATGAGTGGACGCATGACCTGGGCGGGAAGCAGATGCCCGATGCGCGACGACACGGCGAGTCCTCCGAACACGCCTGGAAGAATGACGGCTGTCAGAGCGAGTTCGTGACGTCCGACGGCTCCTGACAGCACGAGCCCGGCGACGCTGATGGCAGCACCGATGGTGAAGAAGGCCGAGATCGTCGCTCGTACGGTGACAGGTTCGCCACTGCTGTACACGAGGGCGATGGGCGGACCACCGATTCCGGTGACGGTGCCCATGAAACCACTCGCGAATCCGGCTCCGGTGAGCGTCGACGAGTTGGTCGGGATCACTTGTCCGCGTCGTGCGGTGATCATCGACACGAGTACGGCGAACAGAACGGCTGATGACACGGCATAGGCCAAGGTGTCGTGGCTCATGGCCCGCAGGGCGACCACTCCGATGAACACACCAGGGAATCGGCCGAGCAGCGCCCACTTGAAACCAGTCGAGTCGATGTGCGCGCGATCTCGGGCCGCCACGCCGACGGTGAGTGGAAGCACCGCCACCATCAGTGCGGCCGGCACGAAGGACGGATCGATCATGGCGAAGATCGGCGAGGTGAGCATCCCGAGACCGAAGCCGAGCGTTCCTTGGATGGTTGAGCCGATCAATGCGAGGACGACGCACAGAGCGACCATGGGTAGCGACAATCCGGCGATATCGGCGGCGATCATCATCGATCCTTCAATCTCTTCGGATCGGCGTTCGCCGGATCGTCGGGCCATTGGTGTTTGGGGTATCGGCCGGCCATTTCCTTTTTCACGTCGGCCCACGAACCGGACCAGAAGCCCGGTAGGTCCGATGTGATCTGGATGGGACGGTCGGCGGGAGACAGTAGTTGCAGGACGAGTTTCACGCGACCTCCGCCGATGGTCGGATGCTCGCGCGTACCGAACAGGTCCTGCACGCGAATCGGAACGACAGGAGCGGTGCCCTCTGCGACGCCACTCGAATAGTCGATGACGATCGACCGGCCGCTCACGAGTTCGAGACGAGTGGGCGCGAGTTCGTCGAGCTGTGAACCTTCGGGCCATGGCAGTTGCGAACGAAGAAGCGTGGCGACGTCGAGCGTGGCCACGTCGCTCATCGACGTCATCCCGGCCAGGTACGGTTCGAGCCATTCGCTGGCCGATGAGACGAGCGACTTGTCGCTCCAGTCGGGCCACGGTTCCCCGATCTCGCGCCTCAGGAACGCCACCCGACTGCGCAGTTCGGTCGAGGACGGGGTCCACGGCAGATCAGTGAGACGTGTCGAGATGATCCGATCACACAACGCTCGTTGGACCTCGGCCGAGGGAGCGGGTCGACGTCTGTTGTCGGACAATGTCATGCGATCGAGCCGTCGCGTGACTCGTTCGACGATGTCGCGCTTCTCCTTGTCCCACACGACGTTCGATTCGACGACGACTTGGTTGGCGAGAACGCGACCGATGGTCGACTCGTCGACGGCGGCGGCCATGCGGATCCGCGCGTTCTTGCGGTCACCGTCGAGGTCGGCCGCCACCACGAAGGCTTCACCGGCCAACGAGTCGGTGGGACGACACCAGGCGGCGTTGCCGTTGCGCATCTGGAACTGGCCGGGCTGGCGACGAACGGCCAACCGATCGGGGTGGGCGAGCAGTAATACCCGACCCGCATGGTCGGGCTCGATGGTCGACCAGTCGAGATCGGCTCCGACTCGGCGTGCCAGGTCGCGCGTGCGATCTCGCCATCTAGCGACAGCCCCTCGATCGGCACGATCGTCGGAAACCAGACCCGACACGATCTGAAGACGCAACGACACGTCGACGGGGACATCGTCGGGACGTCCGCGCATCACGTCGCGATCGTCGAGTAGGGCGGCGACGGCACACGCCAAACCTCGGTCGGCCGGCTCGCAGGCCGTGATCATGTGGGCGAGGCGCGGGTGAACCGGGACGGTGAGCATGCGGCGACCAGTGTCGGTGAGTCGTGCGTCCACATCGAGAGCGCCGAGCATTGTCAACACGTCACGCGCGTTCTGCAATGCCGCCGTCGGTGGGGAGTCGACGAAGTCGAGTTCGTCGAGTGGTGTGCCCCACGCCGTGGTCTCGAGTACGAAACCGCACAGGTCGACCGACTCGATCTCAGCGGCGAGATGGGCGCGACGGGTGCCGTGTTCGAGTTTGCTCCAGCATCGGTACGCAACACCGGGTCCGAGTCGTCCGGCACGTCCCGCTCGTTGATCGGCTGAAGCACGCGACGTAGGGATTGTGGTAAGGCGCGTCATCCCCGTGCGCGGATCGTGACGCGGCACCCTCGCTTCTCCGGCGTCGACCACCACCGAGACTCCATCGACGGTCAAACTCGTCTCGGCGATGTCGGTCGACAGCACCACGCGACGTCGTCCGGGTGGCGATGCTGTGAGTGCGAGATCCTGATCGCTCACTGACAATGCACCGGCAAGCGGATACACGTCGACGTCACCGAGTACACCAGATGTCGACAACATCGATTCGACACGCCTGATCTCGCCGATTCCGGGAAGGAACACCAGAACGTCGCCGTCGCACTCGCGTAGAGCGCGCACGATCGTGGACGAGACAGCGTCGTCGAGGCGTTGTTGTTTGGCGGGAGGCGCCCAGCGAACGTCGACCGGGAACTGCCGTCCGGCACTCTCGACGACTGGCGCGTCGCCGAGCAGTCGAGCGAGCGGGAGTGCCTCGGCGGTCGCCGACATGGCGAGGATGCGTAGGTCGGGTCGCAGCGTTCGCCGAGCGTCGAGACACAACGCCAATCCGAGGTCGGTGGGCAGATTGCGTTCGTGAACTTCGTCGAAAATCACGAGGCCGACACCTGGTAGCTCAGGATCGGATTGCAGACGACGGGTGAGTATTCCCTCGGTCACGACTTCGAGACGCGTCGACGAACCGATTCGACGCTCGTCGCGCGTCTGATAGCCGACGAGGCCGCCCGGTTCGTCGCCTACCAACTGCGAGAGACGTCGCGCGGTCGCTCGCGCGGCGAGGCGACGGGGCTCCAACATCACGATGCGTCGATCGTGGAGCCACGACGAATCGAGCAACCTCAATGGCAACAGAGTGGACTTGCCGGCACCGGGTGGCGCGACGAGAACACATGACGAACGTTCGTCGAGCGCACGTCGCACGTCGTCGACGACCTCTTCGATAGGGAGATCGGTGCGCGGGACGGCGGGAATCAGAACTGGCTCAGGCCACGGCCGGGGTGCCGTGGAACGACACCGGATCGCCAGGGGCGGGGATCGACGGCACCGACCACGACGTGGTGTCGGCAATCGATTTGGCAACGGCTCGCCATTGCATGGCGTCCCAACCTTCGGCGGCCGCCGGCACGGTTCCGTCGGATCGAAGGAAGACGAAGGCGGGGAGCGACGTCAAGCCCAGACTGCGCACGAATGCCCGATCGGGATCGGCGAACACCAGGAATTCTTTGGCCATCGGTCCAAGAAAGGCGCGGGCTTCGTCGTCGGATGCTGTGACCACGAAATTCACGCGAACAGCCGAGCCGGCGAAACCGCGCAGAACCCGAGCGGCGGTCTCGAGG
>Ga0075477_10000880_pt1 | contig 13572 bp, 7 predicted proteins | sample DEB08_DNA_FD_76338 | JGI IMG/M metagenome (GOLD analysis project Ga0075477, IMG submission 76338) | Aqueous microbial communities from the Delaware River and Bay under freshwater to marine salinity gradient to study organic matter... | ecosystem: Environmental > Aquatic > Marine > Coastal ...
CCTTGCTGTTAGCAGCATTTTCAAGCGAATTAACGAAATGTATACTATCGGGAGAAAGACATAAGATGAACAACAATGATAAAGATCTCCTATATGATTTGCACAATTATGGTGCTAATCTAGATACAAGGGAAATTTTTTTACATAATTACTATACTTCTGGCGACGACGAAAATCCGGGAGTAGAGTACAAGATGTCAAACACTTTTCTTAAAAATCTACGTGCGCTAGAATTAAAATCAGACAAACCAATAATTATTCATATGCAGAGTGTTGGTGGTGAATGGTCTGACGGCATGGCAATTTATGACGCTATTACAATGTCTAAATGCCATATAACAATGATTGCTTACGGACAAGCAGAGTCAATGAGTAGCATTATATTTCAAGCTGCGGATTCTAGACTAATAACTCCAAATACATACTTCATGTCTCATTATGGAAGTAGTGCTGTTGGTGGTCACTATCTAAATGTTCAGAACTGGATTAAGTATGAAAAATACATATGCGACATAATGCTAGACATTTACGCTTCCCAGTGTGTTAATGGCCCATACTTCGTAGAAAAATACGGAAGAGGGTCTACCACTAAAGTTAAGAATTACCTAAATACCAAACTTAAGTCTGGAGACTGGTATGTTAATGCAGAAGACGCAGTTTATTACGGATTCGCTGACAAAGTTATAGATTCATGGCAAAACATAAACTAAAAACAATTGACGAAGCTTGGCTTGGAATAGATTCTTTAGAGGCGGATCTGTTTAATCCCATGTCTGTACTCAGAGCAACTGATGATGATTTCAACTTAAGGTTGGCTTGGCTAATGACTAGGCCAGAATATTTGTCGTTTATATGTAAAGAAATATTAAATGTTCAACTGTTGCCATCTCAAGCTCTATTTCTTAAAGAGATATGGAATAGAAAATTCCCAATGCTTATAGCTAGCCGAGGCTTTGGTAAATCATTCATGCTTTCTCTCTATGCTGTGCTTAGGGCGCTCATATTGCCACGTAGAAAGGTAGTTGTTGTCGGTGCTGCATTTAGACAGTCTAAAGTTCTTTTCGAGTACATGGAGACGATATGGCGCAATTCTCCTATGCTCAGAGATATATGCGATGGAGACAGTGGACCACGTAGAGATACTGACAGATGCACCCTTCGTCTTAATGATAGCACAGTTACATGTTTACCACTAGGCGATGGACAAAAGATTAGAGGTCAAAGAGCTAACGATATTATCGCTGACGAATTCGCTTCTATACCTAGAGAGATTTTCGAAAACGTTGTGGCTGGTTTTGCAGCTGTGAGCGCAGACCCCGTAGAAAATGTAAAACGTTTAGCTGCACAGAAAAAAGCAGAAGAGCTTGGAGTTACTATAGAGGTTGAAGAAAAAGAAGTAAAGAAAGATAATCAAATAATCTTATCTGGAACAGCATACTATGATTTTAACCATTTCGCAACTTATTGGAAAAAATGGAAGTCTATCATTAAAAGCCAAGGCGACAAGCACAGACTGAGAGAAATATTTGGAGAAGACCCTCCAGAAAATTTTGATTGGACTCAATATTCTATTATACGTATGCCTTATGAGCTTTTACCTAAAGGCTTTATGGATGCAGATCAAGTTGCAAGATCTAAGGCTACCGTCCATACTGGTATTTATCAGATGGAATATGGAGCTTGTTTTACCAGAGATAGTCAGGGATTTTTCAAGAGATCTCTTATTGAGTCTTGCGTTGTTTCGGAAGAAGGATTAATAAAAGACACAAACAACAACCCAATTAATTTTGAGGCGGTTCTACTTGGCAATAAAGATAGAAAGTATATATTCGGTGTTGACCCTGCGTCTGAAGTTGATAATTTCAGCATAGTTGTGCTAGAAATTCATCCAAGCCACAGAAGGATCGTACATTGCTGGACCACCACTAGATCAGAACACAAAGAAAAAGTTAAGCGTGGATATTCAACTGAAGCAGATTTCTATGCTTATTGTGCTAGGAAAATACGCGACCTTATGAAACTATTCCCATGCATACACATTGCTATGGACGCTCAAGGTGGCGGTGTAGCAGTTATGGAATCATTACATGACAACGATAAAATACAAGACGGAGAAGTTGCCATATGGCCAACGATAGACGACGATAAGCCAAAGGACACAGATGATGAAAGAGGATTGCACATTCTTGAAATGTGTCAATTTGCTAAATACGATTGGCTAGCCGAAGCTAATCATGGAATGAGAAAAGACTTTGAGGATAAAGCTCTACTATTCCCTTCGTTCGACTCGTTAACACTATCAATATCTGAGCATGAGGATGATACTAAGGGAAGAATGTTTGACACTCTAGAAGAGTGCATCTTAGATATAGAAGAGCTAAAAGATGAACTATCTATGATACAAATGACACAGACTAATGCTGGAAGAGACAGGTGGGACACCCCAGAGGTCGTCGTTGGAACCGGAAAGAAAAGCAAGATGAGAAAGGATAGATATTCTGCACTATTGATGGCAAATATGGCCTCAAGAGTTTTGCAAAGAACTCCCGAGCAAGCTGATTATGAATTCTACGGAGGTTTTGCTACTGGTGGCTTTAAAGAAAAACCTAAAGAAAATTTATACACTGCCCCAAGCTGGTTTTCTGATTACATGAAAGATGTGTATTAAAATATGAACATTCGCATTACCATTCCAATTGAGGCTTAATCAATATGAATAACGACGACATGATAACTTGGCAGGACGGAGATGATGCTGGAAGAGCAAGTGCTTTCTCTAAGTTTTCAGACAATGTAAGCTCATATACTGGACTTACGAAAACCCAAGGAAATCACTATAGACATTTCCTAGACATTGAGCCAAACAGATCTGTTAAACCCGGTTTTACTTCTAGAGACTACTATGCTTTTCGTCCTGATGAGGCTGTTCCTCAACAGCAACGTCGTATTATCAAGATGTGCATGGATGCTTACGATAAAGTTGGAATTATTCGCAATATTATTGATTTAATGGGTGATTTTGGCAGTCAGGGCATTCAGATTGTACATCGAGACAAAAGCGTTGAAAAGTTTTATCAGCAGTGGTTCAGGAGCGTAAATGGAAAAGAGAGGTCAGAAAGATTTCTTAATAATTTATACAAGACTGGCAATGTAATTATATACAGAAGCTATGCCAATATTACACCTAAATTGAAGGACTATATGAAGGCTCTGGCTAACGATATTAAAGTTGAAGTTCCTGAAGCTCCAGCAAACCAAATCCCGTGGAGGTATAATTTCTTCAGCCCACTAACAGTTAAAATGAAAGATGGTAATCTCTCTTTATTTATGGGCTTGCAGAATTACACAATTACAACCAACTCTTTTTTTGATAAATTCAAGGCTGGTGAAATACCAAGTCATGTTTTAGAAACTTTACCACCCGCTATTAAGCAAAGTCTCATAAGAGGAGAAAAGGATATACCACTTGATCCAGAAAGATTAAGTGTTCATTATTACAAAAAAGACGATTGGCGTCAGTGGGCTAATCCAATGATTTACGCAATCCTTGATGACATTGTAATGCTTGAAAAAATGCGTTTAGCTGACATGTCTGCTTTAGACGGAGCAATTTCAAACATTCGTCTTTGGACGCTTGGCAATCTAGATCATAAGATTTTACCTAACAAAGCTGCTATCAATAAACTTCGCGATATCCTTGCCAGCAATGTTGGTGGTGGTACAATGGAATTAGTTTGGGGTCCAGAGCTTTCATTTACAGAATCTAATAGTGAGGTATATAAATTCTTAGGATCTGAGAAGTATACGTCTGTTCTAAATAGTATATATGCTGGACTTGGAGTTCCACCTACTTTAACTGGCATGGCTAATAACGGCGGTGGATTTACAAACAATTTTATCTCCTTAAAAACACTACTAGAGAGATTACAGTATGGCCGTGATCAGTTGGTTAAGTTTTGGGAAAAAGAACTAGAAATAGTAAGAAAAGCTATGGGTTTTAGATACAGGGCGCACATACAGTTTGACCAAATGACGCTCTCTGATGAAGCCGCCGAAAAGAATTTACTAATTCAGCTAGCCGACCGTGACATCATTAGCCAAGAAACCTTACTTGAAAGATTTAAAGAAATACCCCAGATAGAAAATATTAGGCTTAAAAGAGAAATGTCTAAGCGTGAAACATCTGGCCCACCAAAAGCTAGTCCTTATCACAATCCCAATCACCAGCAAGACTTGGAAAAAATGGACAAGCAGGGACAGATAAATCTTAAGCAGGAAAAAGAAAAACAGAAGAATGCGCCAAAGCAAAATACTAATACTAACATCAAAAACAATGGCCGTCCACCAAATACTAAAGATAACGGCCCAAGAAAACAAAGGACAGAAACTCCAAAATCCAACCCCGGACTGGCAGAGTTATTAATATGGGCAGAAGATTCATACAATATTATATCAAAATCTATCAATGAATCATATCTTAGTAATCGTAAATTAAAAAATTTACGCCAGCTAACAAAAGCTGAAATAATTGATCTTGAAAAAATTAAGCTAGACGTATTTACAAATTTACCAATAATGTCTGATGTTACCCAAGAAAGAATTGTAGCTTCCTTGAGGTCTAGCCAAAAGACTCCTACCAATTTTTCCAATAAACTAAAAGATTCTAATATATCGCTAAATGATATGCCCGTTGATGTCTACAGAAAAAATATAATAGCCTTATTTATAGACAGCGTAGTTTAATGTTAAATTTTCTGTGATTTTGTGTATTATTCTTAGTAGAGGCGCAAATGAATATATTTAAACAAGAAATACAAGACGGTATAGCTCCGTTAGTTCAGTCTAACGCGAGTATAGCTTACTGTGTACCAGCTGCGCTATTGCCTGTAGATCCTTCAATTGATGAAGATTCTGAGCGTAAGATAAGTCTCGTTGCAGATAAAATTAAAGCTGCTAGCGCCAACCCCGAACAAATAGACCTCTACTATATCACTTCTGTTTTAGTGTCTACTGGCTGGAACAAGAACGATGATGTATTTAATGCATCAATGACTTGGGCTGCAAGACATACCCCAGAAGATAAACAATTCAATTTTATGCACAATGAGAACGATATCATTGGGCATATTACTGGAAGTTATGTGGTTGACAAAAACGGAAACCGTATAACAGATGATACTCAGCCGGATGATTTTGATATTATCACCGAGGCTGTGTTATATAACAGCTGGACAGATCCAGAAAATAGACAGCGCATGAATCAAATTATTGCCGAAATTGAAGAAGGCAAATGGTTTGTTTCTATGGAGTGTTTATTTGCTGGCTTTGACTATGCTTTATTAGACGAAGATGGTAATGCAAAACTTCTTGAACGTAATGAGGGTTCTGCATTTTTAACTAAACATTTACGAGCCTATGGTGGTACTGGAGAATACGAAGGCTACAAAATTGGTAGATCATTAAGAGATATTTCTTTTTCTGGCAAGGGTCTTGTATCCAAACCAGCGAACCCAAGAAGTGTTATTCTTGATTCTAGCAGAGCTTTCTCTCTAAGTTCTAACTCAACGATTACTACTTTTCCTAAAGGAGAAAATGACATGTCAGATATTAATCTTTTAGAGAAGCAGCTTGCGGATGTAAAGAGTGAGCTAGCCTCTGCTAAAGAAGAAAACAAAGTTCTTCTCGCTCAGATTGCCGAAGCGGCTTCCAAAGAAACTTTAGAGTCGATGGCAAAGCTTGAAGCCACTGTTGGTGAACAAGAAGAAGCTATTAAGACTTTAGAAGCTTCCTTAGCTGAAAAAGAAGCATCCATCACAGAACTTCAAGAATCAATCGCTAAGAGCGAAGAAGAAATGAAGGACAAGATGGAAGAGCTTAAGAAGATGAAGAAGGAAAAGAAGACGGAAGCCCGTAAGGCTGCTCTTCTTGACCTTGGTTTTGAAGCTGAAGAAGCTGAAGAATCAGTTGCTTCTTATGAATCATTTGACGACGCAACTTTCGAAGCCATCATCGCAGCAATGACGAAGATGGAAAAGAAAAAAGCATCCGTCAAGAAAGACGAAGAAGAAGACAAGGAAAAAGCTGCTATGCCTAAGAAAAACATGGCTGAAGAAGCAGAAGCTGAAGAAGCTGAAGCCGAAGAAGCCGCCGAAGAGGCATTGGCAGAAGTCGAAACCACAGAAGCAGCACTCGTTGATGCTTCAGATGATACAGATGAATTAGAAGCCACTAGAGCAAGCGTTGCTGAATGGCTCGAAAATAACGTACTTAGCAAGTGATTAAAGGAGAAAACAATTATGGCTCTAAAATCAGACAGATATGAACTTCAGACTGACATTAGCTTTTTTTACAATGACGCTGCAACCACTCGCGGTTGTTTAGTTGGTCATGGTGCTACTGCCGGTACTGGCGCAGCTATGGATCAGGGCGTGAATCTTTGCGTCAAGTCCACTTCGGCTGCTCCTCTCGGCATCCTTCTTAACGATGTCGTTGACAAAGACTTAACTCGCGTTCACCTTAACCAGTACAAGGATGAAGTGCAAAAGGGTGGTAAGGTTACTATCCTTCGTAAAGGTTATGTTTTAACTAATAACATTACTAACCCTAACGACTGTGACGCTGGTGAAACAGCTTATCGTTGCGACGACGTTGCTGGCAATGTCGCCTCTTCTGGCACTGTTTCCGTTGGTAGTTTCCTCTCAGCTGTTGACGCTGATGGTTACGCCAAAGTCGAAGTCAACCTTCCCTGAACTTAATACAATTAAAGGAGAAAACTAATTATGCCAATTAACGAAAGACCTAGTGATGAATTTATCGCTCTCCTACGTAAGTCAGGTGATGCCGATATCAATGTGGCTCAGGCCGCACAGCGTGAATTCGCTAAAGCTTTGGAGCTTCCGCTCCGCAAGGGTGTCCTTGTTGGTAACATCCTTGGTAACATTTTTGAAACCATTAATGTGGAAGCCGGTTCAACAACTGAATTCCCTCTCGACCTTATCAGCCCCGGCCTTGAAGGCGAACATGTCGCTTATACAAATCCCGGTCATGGTAGAATTCCAGAGCGTTCGGTTGAAAGCGATTATGTGATGATTCCAACGTATAACGTTGCTTCGTCCGTTGACTACCTCCTACGGTATGCTAGAGAAGCCCGCTGGGATGTGGTTGGTCGTGCCATGCAGGTCATGGAAGCTGGTTTCGTAAAGAAGATGAACGACGACGGATGGCATACGCTTCTTGCTGCTGGCGTTGATCGTAATATTCTTGTTTTTGACGGTGATGCCACTGATGGCATGTTTAGCAAGAGACTTGTTTCTCTAATGCAGACCGTTATGCGTCGTAACTCTGGTGGTAACAGCGCTTCAGTTGGTCGCGGTCGTCTTACCGACCTATACGTATCACCAGAAGCTCTAGAAGATGTTCGTAACTGGGGGCTTGATCAGGTTGATGAAGTCACTCGTCGTGAGATTTACACAGCGTCAGAAGACGGCGCACCAATCACGCGAATCTTTGGCGTGAATCTCCACGACATTGATGAGCTTGGCGAAGGTCAGGAGTATCAAAGCTTCTTCACTAGCCAGCTATCAGGTAGTCTTCAAGGCACTGACAAAGAACTTGTCATTGGTCTTGATCAGTCCAGCAACGACAGCTTTGTAATGCCCGTTAAGGAGCAGCTACAGGTTTTCGAAGACCCAACTTTACACCGTCAGCAACGCGCTGGCTACTACGGTTGGGCAGAGCTTGGCTTTGGTGTTCTAGACAACAGAAGAATCATTTTAGGTTCTTTCTAGGTCTAAATATCAACCATACGATTAAGCCACCTCCACCTGCTGGGGGTGGCTTTTTTTGTGTATATAATAGTGTATTGTTGTTTTTCTGAAAATTACTAGGAGATAAAATATGGCTGCTATATCGGACTATCTAGAGAAGAAGTTATTGAACTTTATTTTCAGAGGAGGAACTTTTGATAAAATTGAAAATATTTCTGTAGCCTTGCTTAACTCTACCCCAAAAGACAATGACACTGGAGCCACAATGGACGAAGTGCCAGAAAAAATAACAAATGACGCTGGCGCTGAAGTATTCACCCAATATCAAAGATATTCTCTTGGCAAACCATTAGATGTTGGAAATTCAAAATGGACTGAACCCGGACAAGACGGAAACTCTGCTTACTATGTTTATAGCGAAACCTCTTATCTGGTTGATGATACTCCAGTCGCTGGTTCTGGTTATTTTTATCCTCTTTACCTGTTATCATCAAAAGCACAAAGTTCTGGTAACGGATCTTTTACATCCCTAGAGTTTAATGAACATCCGGGAGTAACATTCTACAAGCCAGACAATGTTGGAGCGCTAAATTCACCAACAAATCCAGATCCAACACAAATCATATATCGTTTTTACGATGGCAATGGTTTTATTCAAAATTCAGAAAATATTACATTTAATCAAGCTGGTTCTGGCGGCTGGGGTACAATTGAAGCCGTCGCCTTAATGGATAGCTCAGTTTACGGAGAAGGTCAAATTATTATGTATGCTCCTCTAGAGGTTCCAAAGCCAATTGGTCAAGGTGACGTAGTTCAGTTTATACCATCCCAACTAGAAATCAGCCTGAAGTAAAATGATTATACCAAAAAATGTTCTTGTAGATAATATCACTAATGATATTATTGATAATTCTATAGGCGAAATATCGCCCCAAGACATCAGAAGAAATCTTTTAGATTTAATAGACTCCGTAAGCTTGCTTACTGAGTTTAATGACCTCAATTCTTTGAATTTCTCTACAGTTGACCCAAGAACAACAAGAGTTGGTATAGACACACTTTCAAAAAGAAAAGCTAATGGCTATAGTAGTGTTGACAATACTGCCGTTGGTTACGCTTCTCTTAAGTCTCAGATTGATGGCTCTCAGAATACAGCTATAGGATCTTTTGCTCTGACATGCAATATGTATGGCGGTGATAACGTTGGTGTTGGTTATCACTCTCTTGGTAGCGTAATTAATGGTTATGCAAACATAGGTGTCGGAAGTTTTTCTTTAAATAACAACAAAGAGGGCAACTTTAATATTGCTATTGGTCACGGCGCTGGATATTATGTAGAGCGTAATCATGATTATCAATTCTTCCTTGGCTCTCACCCGATAGACTCAGATTATATATGCTCTGATAAAACAGGTTTCGGGCTAGTGCCTTTGCTAAAAGGGGATATGTCTCCAGACAATTTAAGGCTAGGTATTGGAGTTAGAGACTTGCATAGTGGAGCAGCATTGCAAGTTGCTGGCAATATTCATCCATCAGTTACCAACACTTATTCTTTAGGTGTTGATTCTTATAGATTTAAACACCTGTACTTACAATCTGCTATACGCTTCAACAATAATGATTTCATATCCTATGATGAATCAAATTCTAAGTTCAGAATAAGTAATGACACTACTGTTAATGGTTCTGTTATTATTGATAATCATCTTGCCGTTTCTAATAATATAACTAGCAGTAATGGACACATCGAAGTAGCGTCTTATGTCTCTGCTACTTCTGGTATTTTCTCCAAAGGTATTAGTTATAATGGACATATTACGCCCGAAGAAAATTTATCTTATGATTTCGGCAATTTAAGAAAACAAATAAGAAATGCTCATATATACAATATTTATTCTAATGGTGTTGCTAGATTTAATAAGTTTCATGCAGAAGAGCAAACACACTTTAGAAATAAGACTATTTACTTAGCTTCTGCCGGAGATTTAATCACCATTGATGGCGGTGGCCCAAAGGGCATCTATCAATATTTTGATCCAAATCAGACAGATGTTGATCCAAACCTGCATGTTCAATATTTAATTGACGAAGAGCTAGAAGGCGCTGGATTTAAGCTTGGAGCTAGCGGAATAGATTATGTTCGAACTTACGAATTAACATTTAAGTCCAGAGATCCTGAGTTGTCAAATCTCTCTATTGACGACGTTTACTCTAGATCATCTTGGTTTAGCAATATTAGCATAAGCCTAGAAAACGGTAGGCATGTCAAAGCAGATAGAATTATACATCCTAACAAAGTGGGAATGTTTACTTATAGCGATGATCTTGGATTTTTTATAGAGAGCGGAGTTGCATATCTTGCAGAAGAAACAAATCATAAAGACAGGGCTGGACTTGGTGATGTAAACTTTATAGCTAATAGTGGAGAAACAGATGAGTACAGCTTATCTGTGCAGTCTCCACAGTCTGGCGTAAATCTTTTTTGCAATTTCTTTGATTATACCTCAAATCTATCATTTGATTCTGATAATAAAACCAAGGTCACAGGATTTAAAACTGGATACATCAGTGACTCTGAACTTGCCTTGCCAAACTTCTTCAACGAAGAAAGTGTACAAAGACCAAATAGATATGTCATATCTTCATACAACGACTCTTCTTATGCGAAACGATGCTTCACTTTACTTCAAGATTCTTCTGAAGGATATGTTGGTATTAGCAATTTTGATTACTCTGAATCTATGTTGCCAGACACAATGCTTAATGTTAGAAGCACTGGCAATGCCATCTGTAGATTGACAGCTGAGAATAATCTAGAGACCGAGGCTAGCCTAGAGCTTTTGGCTGTAGATAATTGTCATAACTACGGAGCTTCACTTCAGTACACTAAACATAGTGGCGTCTTAAATGTAAACGTATTCAATAATTCAGAACAAAATACAGCTATCTCAATAAATGACAGAGATGGCCATGTAGGAATTTTGAATAAGGCTTTATCATCAAACGCTATGCTTTCTCTAGGAAGTGAAGAGTACACAGAAGCTCACATCAGCATGAGACAATCATCTGGTGTTCCAATTCCATCTTCTGGATATGGACAAATTTTTACAAGAGAAGTCACAGGTCTTGACATACAAAGTACATTACTTTCCTTTATGGATAGTAGCGGAAATCTATTTAATGTTGATCTCACAGCTTCCAGCGCAGACGGCAACATTATAGACAAGCCTCTAGGTCTAGATACTCTTGGTAACACTTTCGGCGGTATACGATCTCCAGAATCTAGGCTTAATATAACTTCAACAACAACTCGAAATACAGCTATAGGTTATGAAAGTCTATCTAGAATTAATGATGGACACAGCAATACTTCTTTAGGCTATCGTGCCGGTAAGTTAGTATCAAATGGATATAATAATATTTACATTGGTTCTAATTCTGGAAGTGAAAATACTACAGAATCAATTGTAATAGGCACTGACATGTCTGCTCAGTCCAATGAATTAAAAATTGGACATAATAATAATCCATTAATATCAGGATATTTTGGTTCACAGAATAGGTATGTCAATATAGACAATAAGTTAAAAATAAGTAACCTTCTTTCACTATCTGCCTCAAATCTTTCATTTGGTGTTGGTATGGGCGGTTTTTCTATTGGCCCAGAATCATCTCCGCTTGTAACTTTTGGACAATTCGCTACTTCGTTCCACATGCCTATTAAAGTACAAACATCAATTATGTTTTCCGATGGAAAGTTCGTAGAAGACGGTTCTTTTCTTGATGATATTACTTCAAACACCAACGAGTTAAATATAACAAATAATAGAATATCACAAAACGAAACCTCATTTAATGACTTAAAGCAAAGCTTTGACTTATTGGTTGTCGAGGGTATAGTTTTAGACGATGTTCGCCCCGGACAGTTACCAAATTCTTTCAATGATGATCCTCTTAGAATACAGATAAGGAAAAAAATAGTCAATACAACAAATGACAGACTACAAGATGCTCCATCTTCTTTTCAAGATCCAAACATCATTGTTGTAACACTAAGAGATCCATATTTAAGTATACGCCAAGGAGACTATGTTATAGCTATGAAGGTCAATGGAGAGTATAGGCCAATATCTGTGACCGGCTCACCTTGATGATGAGAATTGTGAGGACTCATGACAACTACAACTCCCTCCCCAACATACTTTGATTGTGATCCAGAAACTAAAAGTTGCTTTAGGGAAGAGCAGAGATCTAGAAGGATAAGGTCTGCCCCACAAGACTACCCATATTTCAAACATACTACTACCACTACCACTACTACAACTACCACCACTGTAACCACAGTACCCCCTCAGTATCTTTTTGATTTAATATCTATACCTGACTCTGGTGATTATATAGTATGTCCAGCACTTGAAGAATTCAAACCTCCAATGTACTTTGACGCATTCGGTGGAGATGAAAAATTTTCAAGTGGAAATATGATTTTCCATAAATTTTACAATGATGGCTTTTTTTTCATTGAGCCTTACGACGATCAAGTTTTCGAATATGCTAACATAGAATTTCTACTTGTTGGCGGTGGTGGCGGCGGTGGCAATTACGACGGCGGCGGTGGAGGTGGTGGAGGTGGTGTAAAAAAATCTTCATTTAATTTTCCAGCCGGTTCTTATGAGATAAAAATAGGAATTGGAGGATCTTATGGTTCAAATGGTGAGGACACTTCAATACCAAAACTAGGTATTAAAGCTATCGGCGGCGGCGCTGGAGGAAATGCTTTTTCAAATAACGCTAAAGCTGGGGGAAATGGTGGCGGCGCTGGTGGCAGAAGTACTAGCGTCGGCGGTCAAGGAATTGGTGGCAATAACGGCGGTTCTTCGCTTGGCAATTTCGGTGGAGGTGGTGGAGGTGGCGCTGGTTCAGATGGTCAGTCTGTACCAATCACTGTTGATGGCAAAACATTAGACGCTGGAAATGGTGGCGCTGGAATAGCAATAACATTTGATGAAAAAAAATACGCATATTATGCCGGTGGCGGCGCTGGAGATGCTTTTACTGGTCTTCTTCTACCAAGATCATTGGGTGGTGGTGGCGGCACTCTCAACAAAGACGGCGTAGACGGACTTGGCGGCGGCGGCGCTGGTTCTGGAGGCAGGGGTGGAAAAGGGTTTTGCATGATAGGATATATCCCAGTAACAACACCTCCCCCAACAACGACTACTACGCTTCCTCCAATTCCTCCAGATCCCGTACAAAACCTATCTGCAACTGGGGAATTTCAGCAGATTAGACTAACTTGGAATGACCCATTGTATACTGGAAGTTCTTCAATTTCTTCTTATACCTTTAATGTTTACAATAATCTCGGAAGTCTAATTGACACATTAGTAGTTTCTCCAAGTCTTATAGAGTCCATCCAAACTGGAGATCAACAATTTCCAACTAAAATTTTTGTAGTTTCCGGTTTAGAAGACCAATTATCATACACCATAGAGGTTCTGGTTTCTACTTCCGCAGGAAATAGTTCTGGAGTTTCTGTTTCTGCTCTTACTGTAACAACAACTACTAGCACTACAACTGTTCCGCCAGATTTCGTTTCTTTTACTATTGATTTTGACGGTGACGTAGAAGCTGGATATATTGGAAGTGAATCAATTACAATTAATGGTCCAGAATTTTCACAAAGAACTGTTTCTGTTCAAGTACTAGCTAGTGGCGGATATGTATTTTACCAAAAACCCGACATTTCTATATTTGGCGATGGCAGTAAATACATAGACATAGACAATATTACCGCATCCCCAAG
>Ga0075477_10000882_pt1 | contig 13565 bp, 8 predicted proteins | sample DEB08_DNA_FD_76338 | JGI IMG/M metagenome (GOLD analysis project Ga0075477, IMG submission 76338) | Aqueous microbial communities from the Delaware River and Bay under freshwater to marine salinity gradient to study organic matter... | ecosystem: Environmental > Aquatic > Marine > Coastal ...
AACCTCTAACTCTCCGGGCTCCACATGCGCACTCACTGCCTTCATGTTCAAACCATCGGTAAATACCAGTCCCTCGAAACCGAGTTCCTTTCGAAGAAGGTCTGTAACCACATTTTCACTTAAGGATGATGCCTGCCCTCCGGTACCGTAAGCGGGTATGTTTAAATGCGCTATCATGGTAGATGCCGCGCCAGCTTGGAATAATTGAGCGAAGGGAATCATTTCCACCTCTTTTAAATCGGATTTTTCTCCGGGGATGGTGGGGAGGGTTTTATGCGAATCGCTATTGGTATTCCCATGGCCCGGAAAATGCTTCACGCAGGCCATTACACCGCCCAACTGAAGTCCGCGCATGTACGCCTCGGAAAACTCAGCCACCTGCCCCGGCAGCTCACCGAAGGAGCGCGAATTGATGATGGGGTTAAGCGGATTGCTATTCACATCGGCCACCGGTGCAAAATTGATGTTCACCCCTACGGCACGACACTCTCTGGCCAATTGTAGTCCAAATTCATAGGTGAGCTCGGAAGTGGGCAGTGCCCCCTGCGTCATCATCCAGGGGTATACGGGCGTACTATCCAATCGCATGGAAAGCCCCCATTCTGCATCGATCGCGATGAAAAGCGGAACTTTGGCGGCTTTTTGAAGGGTCTCGGTTAATTTTGCCTGGCGATGCGGACCGCCGGTTTTAAACATCAACCCGCCCACACCATACGACTCCACCCATTGAAGGAGCTCATTGGTATGGCGAAGATCACGATCGGAGTACGCCTCAATCATAAAAAGCTGCCCAATCCGCTCCTCTGCAGAAAGCGACGCATACACTGAATCCACCCATTTTTGCTGGTCCGACTGCGCAAGCACTCCACCAGCTCCGAAAAGGAGCAGAATCAGACTCACGAAGGTATTTTTCGCAATTTTCATATACTTCAAAGGTATGAAATTGGCTGCGGTTAGCCTTGCTTCTGCACGCGCTTCAAATCCAATAGGTTAACGGGGTTTGGCTGCATTCCGAGCAGGTGATGAGGAACAAATCGGAGCACCTCATCGTAATACAGTGGAATGGCCCATACCTGTTCCGTAATTTGGTCGTTTAACTGCTGGTAAATCGCCATGCGCTCAGACCAATTGGAAGCCTGCATCGCGCTTTGATAAAGGCGGTCGTATTCATCATCTTGAGTGCGGGTATAATTGGGGCCAAAAGGAGCGCGATACGGACCGTAAAAAAGGCTCAAATAATTCTCTGGATCGGGATAATCGGCAATCCAGCTGCCGCGGAAAAAGAGTGCTTTCCCGGAAGACATCATCTGCCGGAGCGTGGCTGGGGGGACCACATCTATTTGTACCTCAATGCCCAGATCGCCCCATTGATGTTGCAGGAATTCAGCGAGATCCAGATAGCTCTGGTTGGTGCGAAGCGTGATGGTAAGCGGCGTTTCTGGATTTTGGTCTTTCCATGAACGAATCCATGCGCGCGCTGAATCCGGACGGTAATTGGGAGGAAGTATTGCCATTTTGTGGTTATGCTCTTTGGAATGATCTCGGGTTGATGCAATTTCCTCTGCCGACGCGAATCCCCTTTCCGATACCATAACCTCCGCAGACTCGAACCCTTTAAAACCCGAGGGGACCATGCCATTGAGCGCAGGCTCTCCTATGCCATTTCGGAGATAAGTAAGCATCTCGCTGCGGTTGAATCCCTCATTGAGTGCTCGGCGGATGCGAATGTCGGATAAAGGGTGATTCACGGGCATTCCCTCCTGCAATATTCCCAAATATTCCGTATTCAGATAGGGGGAACGAAGCAATTGAAATCGGTCTTCGTATGCGGGATTTAGACCTCCCTCCGCTGTGAGTAACTCATCTTTGTAACTGGCGTCGAGTCCGCTTAAAAAATCGATATTTCCCTTTAAGAACTCCAAAAATGCAGACTGCTTGTCCGGTATAAATGTGATGGCAATGGCCTCGAGGTAAGGCAATGCCCTACCCGCGGAATCCTGCTCAAAATATACTGGATTACGCCGAAGCACGAGTTTCTCTTTATTCACCCATAGTTTAAACTGAAACGGCCCCGTACCCACAGGGTTTCGTCCAAAATCTGCCCCGTAATGCGTTACCGCTTCCTCGGGAACCACTGCCGTATATTCCATGGTTAAAAGAGATAGAAACGGAGCAAAGGGCTGTTTTAATTCAATAATTAAGGTGTCGCTCGATGGAGCGTATAGCGTGTCCAGATGATCCATGGTCCAAGCGCCTGGACTGGCTAATTTAGGATCGCGAAGGCGCTGAAACGAATACACAAAATCTGCGGCCTCCACTGCGCGTTTCTGTTCACCGAAGATGGCGCAGGCATGAAAAAACACATCATCCCGTATATGAAATAAATAACGGGTTCCCGTGGAATCTACCTCCCACCAATCGGCTAAATCGGGAACCACGCGAAGCTGGTTATCCAACTGAACCAAGCGATTAAACATGTTGTGCACGGGCCAAATATTGGCCTGACTGCGAGCAAATGCGGGGTCTAAACTGGTGATTGCCGCCGTTTCATTGTACCGAAATACGGTCTGAGGGTCGCGATCGTACTGCGGCGAGGTGCACTGCGCTGTTACAAAGGGAATAAACCACCACACCAATCGAAATATGGACTCAAACCGAGCGAACTTGAATTGCATTATCTTTGCATCATGAATGTATCGGGAAAAGTAGCTTTTTACACCTTGGGGTGCAAATTGAATTTTGCTGAGACCTCTACCATCGGCCGCCAGTTCGAAACGGCTGGATACGAACGCGTAGAATTTGAGGAAGTAGCGGATGTATACGTAATTAATACGTGCTCTGTAACCGATAATGCCGATAAGAAAAACCGCCACATCATCCGATCCGCGCTCCGATCTAACCCCAATGCATTCATTGTAGTGGTGGGATGTTACGCTCAACTTCAACCCGAGGAGATTGCGGCCATCGATGGGGTAGATTTGGTTTTGGGCGCGGCAGAAAAGTTTAACGTGCACCAATACTTAGGTGACCTTACCAAGACTCAAGGACATGGGCAAGTTCACAGCTGCGCAATTGAAGAAGCCGACTTTTACACCGGTGCATACAGCATGGGAGACCGCACTCGAGCCTTTTTAAAGGTTCAAGACGGTTGCGATTACAAGTGTACCTATTGCACTATACCACGTGCGCGAGGCGTGAGTCGGTCGGCACCATTGAAGCAAGTAGTGGAACAGGCCGAAGCGCTCATTAAAGAAGGCGCCGTGGAGTTGGTGCTCACTGGCGTAAATATTGGCGATTACGGGAAGGGGGAATTTGGAAATAAAAGACACGAGCACACTTTTCTGGAATTGGTGCAAGCTCTGGATCAAGTGGCCGGGGCAAAACGCATTCGAATTTCCAGTATTGAACCGAACCTTTTGCGCGACGAACTCATTGCATTTACCTCAGAAAGCAACCGCTTCGTTCCGCATTTTCATATTCCATTGCAGTCGGGTAGCGATGAAGTGCTCGGGTTGATGAAACGCCGCTACCGAACGGAACTATACCGAAAAAGAGTGGACGCCATTCACAATGGTATGCCGGATTGCGCCATAGGAATCGACGTGATCGTGGGATTTCCAGGAGAAACTGATGAACTCTTCATGGAAACCTATCAATTCTTGAATGAATTGGACTTTACCTACCTGCACGTATTTACTTTTTCAGAGCGCCCGAACACCGAAGCGTGGGATATGCCTAATAAGGTAGCGCCCGCAGTTCGAAACAAGCGCAACAAGATGCTTCGCATTCTAAGCGCGAAGAAAAAGTTGGCGTTCTATGAACGCTTCATCGGCACTACCCGCCCCGTTCTATGGGAGACGGAAAACAAAGATGGATACATGTTTGGCTACACCGACAACTACATAAGGGTGCGAATGCCCTATCGAGTGGAATTTTCCAACTGCGAAGTGCCCGTTTTACTGCAATCCTTAAATGCACAGGGTGATGTAGATGGACAATTAGTTACCGAAGAAGTGTCGGTTCCACTCCAGTCCTAAATCCACTTTGAATGTTTTTTTGCGGTAATGGGTCACAGGGCGAATTCCCTTGATCACATTGGTAAGCCACACCTCATCCGCTTTTAATAAATCGAAGGGAGAAATAGGTCCCTCCTCCACTTCGAGGCCTTCTTTACGCGCCTGATCTATAACTTGTTTTCGCAATACCCCTTTTACACAGCCCTCTTCTAGCGATGGTGTTCGAAGCTTTCCCTGTGCCCATAAAAACACATTGGAGGTATGCCCCTCCACCAAATACTTCCTCTCGTTAAGAAGTAGAGACTCTTGGTAGCCATTTTCTCGAGCGAATATACCCGCTAGCACATATAGATGAGCACTTAATGCTTTGGAATTACTAAGGGCACCCGTTTGCTTATAGAAATCGGTATAGAGTTGCACGCGGACCTCATCAACTGCGTCATCTGTGGCAAAGTTCACCGGCTGGACCGATATATATACCCCAATATTGTTTGAATCTGGTATGTAGGCTCCTTTGGCATCCCGATAAACCGTGAGACGTACTCGGCAACTCGATGCTTCTAAATTATTGCGGGTAATAGTCTTTAAGATAGCATCCGCCATAAACTCGGGAGTAAAATCCATGGGAATATCCATCCGATGGATGCGCATACCCGACATCAAGCGGAAGTAATGATCCTCCAGAAAAAAGAGTTCCCCATTTTGGTAGCGAATGGTTTCAAATACGCCATCGCCATAGCTGAAAGCGCGATTATCTCCTGTGAATAAAGGTTTATCTGCGGGATAAAAGCCGCCATTGAAATAGACCTCGAGGGCCTTTAGATTTTCTTCGTTTTGCATGGAGCGAAGATAAAAAAAGCCCCTCTACCGAAGTAAAGGGGCTTCGTCTATTAAGACAAAATACTTATTTCACCACGAATGTACGCGTAGTAGCTTTGCCGTTATCCAGCATCACTTGAACGGTGTACATTCCAGCCGGCCATGAAGAAACCTCTATAGAAACTGATTTGGACATGATGTCCGAAACCACTTCGATTTGCTGGCCCATTACATTGGTTACCGAAACGCGCTCGATTTGCTCTGTGCGATCGTTGAGCTTTACGGTTACCTCATCCACTGCAGGATTTGGATATACTGCAATAGCACGTGCCAATTCCTCGCTCTCATCTACGCTGAATGTTTCGTATCCAGGCAATTGGAATTGAGTCATTACGCGAGGTAACATGTAGCCCTGAATGGTATCGATGTAGGTGCGGCCCTGAGCAGGTCCCATGTTGGGATTGCTCAACAATCCATTATTGTGGATATCCTGAGCCACGAAAGAACCACCCGTTTGAGCGTTAATCGCTGCCACTACAAAGTTTAGGACATTCAAATCCCACCATTGCCATGGTGACGAATTGTTAAAGAACTGTACGGGAGAGAAAGGCGTCTCTACGGGGAATAATCCTTCGAGGTCGTTTCCTACGGTTACTGTGGGGTTAATTAAACTCCAGTTATCGTAGGTCTGACCGTACATACTGCGCGCACGTGCAGTGTAAGGATCGCCTGAGAAAGACAAGTTGGCGAATGCGGCGTTGTTTCCGAAATCGCGTACTTTTTGCATCCATACATTCGCACCCTGAACTTCTACTACGTTTTCTTGAGTAGTAGGAACAATTACAATACCCTGCTCGAATGGCGCAAAGGGATCACGCATAGCATGGAAACTCACAAACGCTCCTTCACCACCTTCTAACCAAGAAGTATCTGCGAGAGCTCCACCGATATTCACAAACATGTTTACGTCGGCATCGTAGCCCACGTGATTGTCGTTGTTAAACATACCACCAAATCCGTCTAAGTTTCCAAACAGCATGGTATCTACGTAACTCTGACCGGTAGCCGCATAGGTGAATTTGGGGAGTGAAACCTCCGAAAACTTATCCATGGTAGCGTAGGCAAGTGCAACGTATCCTCCTGAACCTTCGCCAAAGAGCGCAATTTTATCGGGATCAATACGATAGGTATCGGTAGTTGCCGCATCTTTTTTGAAGTAACGCACTGCCGTTTTAGTGTCTACAATCGCACGGAACACCGCCATTAACAAACCGGCACGACGGCCTTCTGCTGTGGTATCCAGGGGATTCCAACCCAAGCGGTAGTCAATGCTCGCTGCCACATATCCGCGACGCGCCCATTGCTTGCACATTTCAACAGCTGTGCTATCGATGCGCTGACCCGTAGCTGACCCATTAATTACAATAGGTAAAAAATTACCTGTGTGGATGTAAATAAACAAAGGACGATCCGTTTCAGTATCAATTGCCTGATTGGGTTCGTACACATCCATTTTGAGGTCAATTAACACAGGAGCTCCTGTGAGAACCTCATAATTGGAACCATACGTAACATCGGTATGCACGGTTAATTCAGAGGTATCAAATACTTCATCGAGGTAACGCGTTTGGGCGAAACCCGATACAGACCACATTGAGATGGCTGCTGCACTTAACAAAGAGAGTAAGTTCTTTTTCATGTAAAATCGATTATTGATTCAATTTATAAAGTTAGACAAAAAATTGAGATACACAGCAAACGGCTTAATCTTTAAATAGCTCCACGGTTGCTTGTACATATACCAAACGACCTACTATAGGTCCGCCGTAGACTTGGAATACGCGATTATTTAGCAAATTACTTCCCCCTGCTTTAAGTGTGGTATTCCACTTTTCAATGCGATAATTCACTTGCCCATCCATCATCCCGTAAGAATCAATAAACCCTGTAAACTGGGGAGAACCCTCAAACAAGAATCCCTCCACCCACTTGTAATTTACACCAAAGCCGAGATTTTTTGGATTGGTGAATGGAAATGCGATGTCGCGCACGGAGAATCCCAAATTGAATTTGTGTTCGGGGGTATTAAATGCGGGAATGATGTTATCATCAGCACCATCCAATACTAAGCGATTCCACGAATAGTTACCCTGCAGGGTGATGTATTGATTCAAATAATAGTTTAAGCCCACAGAAGAACCCATGGTCCGGACGCGCTCATTGGAATTTGCGGCAATTCGGTAAGCCTGGACACTCGATGGCGAGTTGGTGAGGGTGTTGTACACCAAATCGATTCCCAGTCGAAATCCAATAAAATCGGTGTACCAGCTGTGATACGCGGAAACATCGACATACACCTTCTTCCACCACGAAGAACGCATCCCCACCTCCACCGTGCGCACGCGCTCGGGACGAATGGGGTCCATATCAAAGTAATCCAGTGAAGTGGGGTTTTGAGTCGATAAGAAATCGCGGAACGAACCCACTGTGACCAAACTATCGTAACCGTTGAGATTACCGAGTAGAATGGCGCGGCCCACGTTGTAATACAAATATTGATCCTGCAATGTAGGGTTCCGGATGGCACTGGAGAACGTCATTCGAAATGTGTTGTTCTCGTTGGCATTCATAACAGCGGATACGGCCGGCGAGAACAGGAGATCGAAATTTTGATTTTTATCGGCCCGAGTAGTGATGTTAAGCTTTAACCGGTCGTCCAACAAGCGTTTCTCCAGCCCTGCATAGAGCCCTAACTCTCGGTTCACTATGGCCGATACCGAATCGCTAAATATCGTACCCTGCGAGTTGGGGCGGTATTGACGGAAATTTCCACCAACGGCTACAAAATCGGCCCATTCGGGTGTAAAGCGATATTCGCCCTGTACGTGATCAAGTGCGGAACGATCGAAAAACCGCGAACCGCCATCGGCAAAGCTCTTAGTTATAATATCGTTGTACAGCGAGTCGAATTCCGCAGACCCCGGCTCAACAAAGGCCTGTAGGGTCGGGTTAAGCGGAAAATCTACATTCTCGCGCACCAAATCGTGCCAGTCGGTGAGTTCGGTTTGATAGTTGGCGAGGATGCCGTTCAACGCTTCGTAGTCGAAAGGGCCAGGCTGGTTGTAGATGGCCTGAACGCCGGGCAACTGCTTCACAGCTGGCGTAATAATCTGAGCCCACAATGTGGAGTACGCCCGAATCCACTCCTCATTTTCCATGGCATATTCCTGTAACTTAAATGCAGTAAATACGGCATCATAGGTATCGCCCGCATCTTCGGAGGTGGTGTAGGCCCGAACGAACCATTTACCCTCTTCTCGCAGTTCCACCTTGTGTTGCCTAAATTGAATGTTTTTTAGGCGGTATCGGTTATCCCCCTGGTATACCGTGGTTCCCGTGCCATAATTGAAGCCATAAATGGCCTCGATTTTTGGGGTGATGCGGTAGTGTAAACTAGTGGAAAACTTTCCGTTTTCGGTATCGTAGTCTACGAGATCTTCCTCTCGGTATCCCGTGCGAAATAACACGCCCAACCCGGGATATTCGCGAACATCGGCGGGGTTGGTAAAGTCGTTGTTATTGGTGGATACATCCTCATCGCCATAAATATTAATGGCATCCCATCCACCTAAATTACCCTCCTCAACCGGAGAATTATACACCGGGCTGTAATTAGTGGCTTCCCAATCATCGGCCTGCATGTAATACAGATTGATTTTTAGAGCCAACTTATCCTCACCAGCCTTATTTTGGTAAACCCCTGCATACCTCAGCGCGGTTTCACGAAGCGCCCTTTCCCCACCTTTAAAAGAAATGTCGAGACCCCGAAACTTCCAAGGATCTTTCGTGGTCATGTTGATGACTCCGTTAAACGCGCCCGGCCCATAAAAAGCCGAACTAGCCCCTGCCACTAACTCCACGCGCTGTACATCTAAGTCGCTGGCACCCAAAAAGTTTCCTAGCGAAAAATTGAGCCCCGGCGCCTGATTGTCCACGCCGTCTATTAATTGCAGTGAACGCACGGGACTCGTGGAATTAAATCCGCGGGTATTGATTACTTTAAAGCCGAGCGAAGCTGCGGTCACATCGACCCCTTTCAAATTTCCCAGATTTTCGTAAAAAGACCCGGATGGAGCCTCCTTGATAGCAATAAGGTCAAGCGATTCCACAGTGAGAGCTTCCTCTTTTTGCTTTTTGGTAACCCGTTGTTCCACAACCGTTACATCGGCCAAATTGAAGCTGCTAGATTTCAGTTTAATCACCAGATCTGTCTGTGCCGACTTCACCTCATAGGTAGTGGGTTCGTAGCCGATAAATTGAACTATAAGCTCTACGGGAAACGTCTGAGAAGCAGGGATGCTCAACTGAAAGGTTCCGTCGAAGTCCGTGCTCGTTCCTGTGGTCGTGCCCTTTATTAGCACACTTGCACCAATAATGGTTTCGCCCGATTTGGCATCGGCCACTTTACCCGCAAGTAGTGTTTGAGACCAGGCGCTCCCGATGGAACAAGCAATCATAACAATGCTTATTACGGAGCGCAAAACTATACGTTGCGCATTAATCATCTTCCCAGTTGCTTTGGTGATACTCAACAAAGATAATCGCTCGCGCGAATAGTGCAAGAAGGTATGCCTCGATTTTGCTAAGTTTGTGCCAAATTTAAGACCCCACGCCATGATTAACGGCAAAAAAGTAATTGTAGTTTTACCCGCGTACAATGCGGCTAAAACCCTCGAAATAACCTACAACGAAATCCCCATGGACATTGTAGACGAGGTGGTACTCGTAGACGACAACAGCAGTGACAACACCGTGGAACGCGGAAGGGAGTTGGGAATTAAACATATTGTTCGCCACGAGCAGAACAAGGGCTATGGGGGAAATCAAAAGTCGTGTTATAAAAAAGCGTTGGAGCTCGGCGGCGATATCGTGATCATGGTGCATCCCGATTATCAATACACCCCAAAACTCATTGCGAGCATGGCCTACATTATAGCTAACGAATTATATCCATGCGTGCTAGCCAGTAGAATCTTAGGCAAGGGAGCGCTTCGCGGGGGCATGCCATGGTACAAGTACGTGGCCAATCGCATTCTCACATTAACTCAAAATATTCTCATCAGTTACAAGTTAAGCGAGTATCATACGGGTTACCGCGCGTTTTCGAAGGAAATCCTCGAGACCCTTCCTCTCGAAAATAACTCGGATAATTTCGTATTCGACAATCAAATGTTGTCTCAGATTATCTACAAGGGCTACGATATTGCGGAGGTTACCTGCCCAACCAAATATTTCGATGATGCCAGCTCCATTAACATCAAGAATTCTTCTATCTACGGACTGGGTGTTTTACGCGTATCGCTGGTGCATCGCCTGTGTAAATGGGGCCTGTTGAAGAGTCGTTTGTACGATTTTAAATCGATTTAGACTCCTCAGGTTTCGGGTTGATGCGCCGCTGGAGGCTGGTTTTTGGAGTTTGGGCGTTTAGAATTTAGGGCGTGGGTTGATGCGCCGCTGGAGGCCGGGCTTGAGCATAGGCCCTTGCCGTTCCCCCCAACGACGAATTTTAAATACCGACTAATACCCGATTTATTTCTGTTTCACGGATTTCAGCAACGAATCCCCCACTGCTATTGCGGCATAGGTTTGCTCTGCAACTTCACCCATGAGTTCTTTTTGCGATTCCAGATATTCGATCGCACCGTTGAAACCCATTTCCGCTGTTTTGGGGTTGCTATATTGGCCCATCCAATCCATCATGGCTTTGCGCGCGACTTCAATAGACTTTGCGGATTGCATGGCAGTTACCGAATCCTCGCTTGATATGGCCAAACTATCGGCCCAAAATTCCAATTCCGCTTGCATTTTATCCATTGCGGGCAAAAGGGCCATTACGGTATCGTGCAGCTGCATGAGTTCGGCTTTTTGGGCATCGAAAGTGCGAATGGAGTCTTGCTCTGCTTCGTAGTTGGGGTTGGAGGTGGAAATGCATGCATTGAAAGAAAATGCGAACAATAAGAAGATCCCTGCGTATTTCATGGTGTTGTATTTTAAGTGGTAAAGTTAATGCTAACTTTGAGGAATTGAAAAGAAACAGGAGTGAAGCAGCTTGATGCGAGAACGGCTAGCGATTTAGAGTGGGACGATCTGAAACAGAGGCTCAGTCGGGAAGCTGTGGGAGCAAGCGTAAGCGAGCAGCTGTTGAATTTGGGCCCCTACAAGCGGATAGATGATGCCCTCCATGAACTGCATCGCACAAAGGAATATCTCACTTGCCGGCAAAATGGCGAGTCCATACCTCGATTAGATTACGATGAAATCCATCGCGAAATTAAACTCATGGCGGTAGCGCAAGCGCAATTGGAGCCGGAGTCTTTCTTTAAACTCAAACGCGCATCGGTACTGTGCAACCAATTGGTCCGCTTTTTTAAACCGCTGCGTTCGGAATACCCGCTCCTAGCCGAATTGGTGGGGCAAATGCATTATACCAAGGACATCGTTAATGCCATCGATAAAGTTTTTAACGAACGGGGAATTATTCGAGACCAAGCGTCTCCGGAGTTAGCCGAAATCCGAAGAGATATCCGGTCGCTTCGGCAAAAAATTAATCATCAATTTGATCGTGAGATTCGCAAATTGCGCGCGGCGGGAATGTTGGCAGAGACGGATGAAACCTTTATCCATGAGCGGCGCGTTCTCGCTGTGGAATCGTCGTTTAAGCGAAAAGTTTCAGGACATATATTGGGGTCCTCGAAGTCGGGAGCGGTAACTTTCATTGAGCCAGAAGCCAATTTATTGGCAAATAGCGAGTTGGATGGCAGGCGGGATGATGAGCGGCGCGAAATTGCCCGAATCCTCAGAGCGCTTACAGCAGAACTCCAAGGTCATCTACCCTTGATTTCACTGTATCAACACGTGCTTTCCGAATTGGATTTTGTGCAGGCAAAAGTACGGTTGGCTCTGGCAATGGATGCCGATCTTCCACAGATATCTAAGACGTCCCATATTGAGTTAATCGATGCCTATCACCCTATACTCTTGCTTAAAAACAAGCAAAGTGGCGCATCAACCATTCCACAAACCCTGCAAATGGACCCGCAACAGCGCATGCTGGTGATCTCCGGACCTAATGCAGGCGGTAAATCCATTACCCTTAAAACCGTGGGCCTCCTACAGATCATGTGGCAATGCGGACTCATGATCCCGGCAAAACCCGAGAGTACCATGAGCTTCTTCCAGCAAATTCTATCTGACATTGGTGATCATCAATCCATCGAAAATCAACTGAGCACCTACTCCTCACGACTGAAGACAATGAAAACATTCCTCGAGCAGGCAAACCGCAAGACGCTGCTGCTGCTCGATGAATTTGGCACGGGTTCCGATCCCGAACTCGGTGGTGCCTTGGCGGAAGTTTTCTTTGAAGAACTCTACCTAAAAAAGTGCTTCGCGGTAATCACAACACACTATGGAAATATAAAAATCAAGGCGGATCAGCTTCCGAACGCCATTAACGGCTGCATGCTGTTCGACCGAAAATCGCTAGCGCCCTTGTACCGGCTAGACATGGGGGCACCTGGTAGCTCGTTCACGTTTGAAGTAGCCCAAATAAATGGAATCCCCATGGATTTAGTGGAGCGGGCAAAAAGGAACTTGAAGCGGGGAACGGTGCGGATGGATGAGTTGCTGAGCAGGCTGCAGAAGGAAAAGGCGAGCATCGGACAGCTGCGAAAATCGTTGGAAGAAGAGACCAGCGCGGCCCGAAAAATGGAGCGGGAATTCAAAGAGCGACTCGATGTGCTGCGGGAAAAGCAAGAACGACTGAGCGAGAAGAGCAGCGAACAGAACGATTGGGTGGTCAAAGGGAAGAAACTTGAGCAATTCGTTGAGAAGTACGGGCGAAAAGGAAAAGCTCGTGAAACGTTGGAAGAAGTTCGGCGATATCTCGCCATGGAACGGGATAAAAAGCGGGACAAGGCCAAGAAAAAGCAGGCCACCGCGCGTTCCAAAACCTCTAAGACTCCTGCGCAAAAGGCTCCTAAAATGAAACGACATTTAGATCTGATTCAGGTGGGGAGCCAAGTAAAGATGGATGGGTCGAATTTAAAGATGGAGGTTATTGCACTAGAAGATGGAATGGCCACACTCAGCTATGGTTCCATGAAAACCAAGGTGGAATTGAGCAGATTGGTCTACATGGATCCGCGCAAAGCCTGATTTATTTGATGGAATGAATTGTTCAATTCGCTTTTTATGGGTTGATTCAGGTGCCTTCTAAAGCGCACGATCTCTAACCATTTGGTCCAACTGCGCGTATAATTACGGTAGAACTTGAACGTAGATGGCAGGGCAAAAGCTGCGGTTGCACCGATTAATGGGCCGAACATCAGGCTCAATCCCGCAAAAATATGAATGGCCCACAACGGGTAGAGCAGTAAACCAGCCCCAAATTTCGCCGTGGCTTGAAAGTGCGGGTCGGTGACTTTGCGCATCACCACTCTTTTAACCGCATAAGGCACAGCCTGAAAAAGGCCTGAAACCAATCCCAAAGGGGCAAATAGGATTAACAATAAAAGTCGGGGCCATAAGTGAGCGGGTTGATCATAGCTCGCTACAACTTCCGGAGCCACTTTGTACTTTGATGCATAAAACTGTAATGGTTCCAAAGGCATGCTCCAATGATGACGCGGATTTTCGGGTGCAACTACCCGATTTACCAGAGCTCTCCCC
>Ga0075477_10000899_pt1 | contig 13457 bp, 8 predicted proteins | sample DEB08_DNA_FD_76338 | JGI IMG/M metagenome (GOLD analysis project Ga0075477, IMG submission 76338) | Aqueous microbial communities from the Delaware River and Bay under freshwater to marine salinity gradient to study organic matter... | ecosystem: Environmental > Aquatic > Marine > Coastal ...
ATCCCTCGGTGGTGGATGGCAGGCGGTGCAGATTCCGCTGGAGGGGGCGATCGATGGAGCCCGCATCGCCCGGGTCCGGGCCCGGCTGACCGAAGCGGTCGAGCAAGGGGCCAACCTTATCTGTCTGCGAATCGACAGCCCTGGTGGATCGGTCGAACAGAGTCTGGTGCTTGCCACGACGTTGGCTGGTCTCGATCCGGCGGAGGTCCGCACCGTGGCCTGGGTACCCAGTCAGGCGCTCTCCGATGCAGCGTTGGTCGCCTTGGCATGCGATCAACTCGTGATGAGTGCGGAGGCAGTCCTCGGCGGGGAAGGAGCGGGCACGCTCGATCCGCGATCGCTGCGGGCGTTGCAGGTTGCCTGGCAGGAATCGGTCGCCAAGCCACGTGACCGTTCCTGGTCCTTGCCCTTGGCGGTCGTCACGCCGGGAATCGCGGTGCGTCGCTACACGAACAAAGACACCAGGCAGGTGGGCTACTTCAGTGAAGAGGAACTCGCAAAGCGGCCTGATCAGCAGGCCTGGCAGGCCGGGCCGCAGATCGGTGTAGGGCCGATGCGTGTTACCGGTCGGACAGCGGAGTCGCTCGGCATGACGGCTCAGCTCGTTGAGTCGGCGGCGGAGTTCTCGGCGGTCTATGGGCTCGAAGGTGATATGGCGATCGCCGAGCCGAGCTGGGTCGACCTGCTCTTTGATGCCCTCGCGCAGCCGGGTGTGGCCTGGCTGTTGCTGCTGATTGGCGGTGCGGGGCTCTACATCGAACTCCACACCCCAGGCCTCGGGCTCGGTGGCTTTGTGGCGATGGTCGCCTTCATCGTGTTTTTCTGGAGTCAGTATCTCCAAGGCACGGCAGGCTGGCTGGAGGTGATGCTCTTTCTTGCCGGTCTGTTTTGTCTGGCGGCAGAGATCTTCATCCTGCCTGGCTTTGGCGTGCTGGGGCTCGGGGGCGGCCTCTTGATCGTGGGCTCGCTCGTCTTGGCGAGTCAGTCATTTATTGTGCCGGCCAACGACTATCAGCTGCGTCAGCTGCGTTCATCGCTGTTTGGAATCTTGGCGGCATCGGCTGGGATCCTGGCGATGGCGGTGTTTGTGCGTCGGTGGCTCCCGTCGACGCCGATGCTGCGAAACGTGCTGCTGGTGCCGCCGGATGAAGTGCCTGCTGAACTGGCCCACGACCCCTTGGAAGAACTGATTGGGCTTGAGGGAGTGACGACCAGTCGACTGGCGCCTGCCGGTACGGCGCGGATCGCAGGCGTTGTGCAGAATGTGTCGGTGGAAGGTGGTCTGATCGAGCCGGGGCGTCCGGTGCGTGTGGCCGAGGTGCGAGGTGGGCGGATACTCGTCCGTGAGGTGTCATGAGCCCGGCGATCTGGATCGTCCTGCTGCTGGCGGTAGGCCTGTTGGTGATGGTTCTGGAGGTATTCATTCCCTCCGGTGGCATCCTTGGGTTTGTCAGCGTGGTTGCCATCATTGCGGCAATCGTGATGGCCTTTGTGGAGCAGGGGCCAGCGGTGGGGATGCTGGTGCTCTCGGCCGCGGTCGTGACAGTGCCGGGAGTCTTGATCGCCGCGTTTCGCTGGTTTCCAAGAACGCCGTTGGGCCGACGGGTGCTGCCACCGCCGCCAGATGCTTCGGAGGTGTTGCCCGAGTCACCGCTGAGGAAGCGAGCCCGCGGGATGGTGGGCCGCACCGGACGGGTGGTTCGTGAGATGCTGCCCTGGGGCAGTGTTGAGATTGATGGCACCACGCTTGAGGCGGTCAGTGAGACGGGGCCGATTGCCTTGGGAACGCTGGTGGAAGCAGTTGGGGTGCAGGGCATGGGGGTGGTCGTGCGGCCGGTGGATGCCGCGCAGACAAAGGCGTCTGGCAGCGGTCTCACAGATGACGAGGTCACCCCGTTGCCTTCGGCGGATGAGCAGCCGACCGCGAGGCCGAGGCCTGACGCATCACCGGGGCTCTCCAGCACGCTGGAAGACTTTGAGTTTGAGTCGTTTCAGCGGGAAAAGGGCTCGTCTGACGGCTAAGCTGCGGGCATGGGCTGCTCGCGGGCTGCTTGACTGCGGGGTGCTGGCGATCAACCATCGATACTGGTCTCAGTCTGGTTGAGGCGGCCGTCTGTCGCGAAGCCTCACTCTTGGAGCGTGCTATGTGGTCACTGGTGTTTCTCGGTGCCGGCATCTTTGCGGTGCTGGTGGTGCTCGCGTTTCTGGCGAGATATCTCCGGCTCTGGCTGCAGTCGTATGCCTCGAGCGCGGGCATTGGCTTGTTTGATCTGGTGGCGATGAGCTTCAAGAAGGTCAATCCAACGGTGATTGTCCGCAGCAAGATCATGGCGGTGCAGGCTGGCCTGGGCGACGCCAGCGGGATCACCCTGCAGTCGCTGGAGGCCCACTACCTTGCTGGTGGTCGGGTCCCCTTGGTGGTTCAGGCTCTGATCGCAGCCAACAAGGCCAAGATGACCGAGCTCGACTATAAGCTCGCCACGGCGATCGATCTGGCCGGCCGCAACGTCCGCGAAGCGGTGCAGACAACGGTCTATCCCAAAGTGATCGACTGCCCCGGCCCAACGAGTGGACGGGATTCGCTCGACTCCGTGGCGAAGGACGGTATTCAGCTCAAGGTGCGAGCGCGAGTGACAGTCCGCACCAACCTCAATCAGCTGATCGGTGGTGCCACCGAAGAGACGATAATCGCCCGAGTGGGTGAAGGCATTGTGTCGGCGATTGGCTCGGCGGATAAGCACAGCGACGTGCTGGAAAACCCCGACCGCATTTCGAAGACCGTGCTCGCTCGCCGTCTCGACTCTAATACGGCATTTGAGATTGTCTCCATCGACATCGCCGACATCGATGTCGGTGGCAACATCGGAGCTCGGCTGCAGGCCGACCAGGCTGAGGCCGACACCCGGGTGGCCCGAGCCAATGCGGAAGGCCGACGGGCAATGGCCGCGGCGCAAGAGCAGGAGATGGTTGCCGGGATTGAAGAGAAGCGGGCGGAGCTCGTGGCTGCTGAGGCCGAGGTGCCGAAGGCGATCGCGGATTCGCTTAACGGCGGACGGCTCGGGATCATCGACTACTACAAGCTGCGGAACCTGCAGGCAGACACCGAGATGCGAAAGAGCATCGCCACCGCTGGACCGGTCTCCGCTGCGGTAGATGCTGCGTCGTAAGGCAGCTCCACGCGGTCTCGCCGACGGGACCTCATGCACGACTCATGTGAGTGACAGAGGAACAACGGATGGAGTTCGTCAGCGGAATCCTGGTCGTGCCTCTGGCACCGTTGCTGGCAGCTGCCGTCGACTGGCTCGAGGCGGTGCTACCGCTGATCTTTGTGTTGGTCTGGATTGTCTCGCAGATCGCCAACGTGGTTGGAAAAGTCCGAGGCGGTGCCAAGAAACCTGTGGCTGTGCCTCCACCACCACGGCCCGTGGTGAACCCGGCAGACCCACTGCCGCGGGGAGGTGTGCAGCCTCGGGTGGTGAAGCCGCCACGCCCGGCTCGTCCAGCGGGTGTAGGACTCGATGAGCAGCTCCGGCAGCAGATTGAACAGTTTCTGCGTGAGCGGCCCCCGGAGTCGATTGAGCTGGAGCAGGTGAGCCCACCAACCACACCGGCACGAAAGCCCACGCCTGTCGTGCAGAAGCCCCGTCGTACGCCCACGCCGCCCAAGCCACCTGTGGTCACTGCGAGACGGCGGGAAGTGGGCGAGTCGACGATGAAGGAGATGCCACACCTGGCGTCATCGCTGAAGCCGGCGATTGCCGATGAGCCACGGTCACAGCCGACGGCCGCGTCTGTTGCTATCGCTGGCACGATTGCGGGGCTGCTCGCCGACCCACGGTCGCTGCGGCAGGCGATCGTGTTGCGGGAGGTGCTCGATCGGCCGGTGGAACGCTGGTCGTAGGTGGGCGAGGAGAAGGCCGGGTTGGTGCGTTGGGCATTCTCGCTTCCGCCCTCCGTGGTTCGTACGACTGAAACGCCGTCTCACTCGTTTGTGCTTCGGGGGAGGCCGGGTTGGTTCGTCGGGCGTTCGCTTCGCCATCGTGGCTTCGCTCACTCGGGCATTCTCGCTTCCGCCCTCCGGGCTTCGCTCGACTGCAACGCCGTCTCACTCAACCCGGCCTCCCCCTCGCTGTGTATGCGTGGCGAGTGGCGAGTGGAAATGTGAGGGCGTTGAAACCTGCTGGCGCTGGCTTTGATAGCAGGCGAGCGGGAGGTTTGCTGGGCTGCGTGGCTTACCCGGTTTCTCGTGGCCTTAGGAGGGCTGCGCAGGCTGCGGGGGTGACTCGGCTGCGGGTGAAAGGATTGCTGGTTTCGCGATGCGAATCGCCTTGAGGGCGGAGCGTCCACTGGACTACAAGCCACTGGTAGCGGCGGTGGAGACACGGTCGTCTTCCGGCGTGTGGGCGAGGATGCCCAAGCCTCGTCTGCACGTCGGGATTTTTCTCATAAGGTTTCACGCACAGTTTTCAGCCACCCCCCGCATCTGCACCTCTCATCCTCTGCGTAGCGAACACTGCGTAGCGAAGGACGCATGGTCATGCCGCAGTTTCTCAGCATGCCGGTTTTTGCCTGTGGCAACGCTATGAGAGCGTGGTTGCCCTGTGGGCAGCGGTGTGTGACTGTGATCGTCCTACTCGGGCTCGCGATGCTGGTGCTCGCCCGGCCTGATGCGTCTGCGGCTGCTGAGGAGTTTGCCGTTGCCGAGGAGCCGGTTGCAGCGGCAACATCGCCGCTGCCGGCGCGGGTGCATGTGGCGGCAGGCAGCACCTACCTCCGCGCGGGCCCTGGTGATGACTTCTATCCGACCGCCCGGCTGACGCGGGGCGAAGTCGTCGAGGTCTGGGATTTCGATGGGGCTGGCTATGCCGCTGTTCGTCCCGTGGCAGGCAGTTTCAGCTGGATCCGGGCTGACGACCTTCAGCTGGTGCCGCTGGCTACCGAGGCAGTCGATGGCGAACAGCAGGTCGGTGTGGTCCTGCATGACGGCGTGGTCTCGCGGATTGGCTCTGAACTCAACGACTGCCGTCACGCTGCACAGGTGCGGCTGGAGGCGGGTGAACGCGTGCGAGTCATCGACACTGTCGAGCTGCCGGGTGGACGGTATCCCGGCACCTGGATGCGGATTGAACCACCTGCTGGAGAGTTTCGCTGGATCTGGGCTGCCGACCTGGCCCTTCCGCCCGGTATCCGTCCGATCACGCCACCTCGTCAGCACTCCGAGATCGAACTGGTCTCAGGCGTGCTCGAGCCACCGCCGGGACCTCCACGCGAACTCGATCCTCCTCGGGCCACACCGATTCCGGAGGCCACCGAACCGTCCCGCTCCGACGACACCCCCTGGTACAGCCGCTGGATGCCACAGGGGTCGAGTGTGTTTGAGCCCTGGAACAGGCCAGTCACGCCCTCGACAGCAGCCGGCGCCGTGGCGATCAGTGGTGATGAACTCGATGACATCGACCTTGAACTCTCCCTGGCAGTGGCGGCGCCTGAGGAGCAGTGGAATCTCAACCCACTCCGCGACCGTCTGAATCTCGCCAGCGCACGGGCGACCACGCACCAGGAACGGCTCCGCGCCGATGCCCTCGATGCCCGCTTGGCTCGGTTTGAGTCGATTCAGGCTCGCCGTGCAGTCCTCAGTGAAGAAGCAGCATCAGCGGAGAATCAGCTGCGGCTGGGAAGCCTTTGGTCGAGCCTCTCAGCACTCGGCAGCCGGCCTGTGCGGCCTGGCGTGTTGCCCGGAGGTGCTCCTGCCAATGGGCAGCCCACCTGGACGCCCCCGGATGCCGTCGAGACCACTGGTCGTCTCGCCACGGTGGTCTCACGCCGCCCGGACGCTCCGCGATGGGCATTGGTGGATGCCAGCAATCAGGTACTCGTGTTTGTCACACCATCAGAGTCGCTCAACCTCTCCGCGCTCGTGGGGCAGGAGGTCGCGATCCGTGGTGCCCGAGGCTACATGCCGGAGTATCGCAAGCCCTACTTGGTGGCGACTGAGGCGCGGCTGCGAATCGCCAACGCCACACCATCGAGCACCGACATGAACCGCCGGTGAGCCGATGCAGTCAGCGGCTTCTCAGCGAGTGGTGCCGCCGGTTGGTGACTGTGTTTCAGTGCTCATCCAGCGACTCGCCAGGCGTCCAGCGATGTCAGGTTCTTCCGTGATATCACCAGCGGCACCTCCCGCACGACGGGCTGCCATCGCCAGCTGCTGTTGCTGAGCTGGGGCGATCTGCGTGAGCCGTGCGGAGAGCCGCTCAACACCGAGTGGGTTTTCACTCGCCGTGCGGGAGAGATGCCCCATAAAGAGGCAGATCTCATGCACATTCCAGCCGGCGGTCGTCACGATCAATGGCTGCAAGGTGCGGGTCACGATCTCAAACCCGAGCCCATCGACATCGAGGAAGGCATCGGTCTTTAGACAGACACGGTTTGGTGGTGTGCCGGGCGTGTCGTTGTAGCTGTAGCGAAGCAGCACGATGCAGGTGCCGGTGAGTGGCTTGGGCGCGAAAGGACCGCTATAGCCACCACGGCCATGGAGAACGAGGGTTCCCTGCGAACCATCACCACTGTGGTAGAGCATCCGCATCGTGCCCACGGTGCCGTAGCCATCGGCAAGCCGCCACTGCTCAGGACCGGCAGGGTCGAGCGAGAGCTTGCTGATCTCGAGCACCCGCCAGATGTCGACGATGCCTTCTGGATGTTTCAGCCCAAACCTCAGCAGGTCGGGATGGCAGTCAAACTCCTGCGTCGGTAGCCGACGGTAGAGCGTGGTTGAGCGTACGCAGTCGCGGACCAACTTCGCCTTGTCCCGCGGCAGCATCACATGGCTGAGCGCCTCGAGTGCGTCGCGTCGCGCGGCCCGACTGGAGCTGCCCGATTCGGTCGTGAGGACCTCCGGGTCAGGCCGGTCGAGTGATGCAGCAGCAGCTGACGGAAGCCAGCTGACGAAGGTGACAGCTGCCACCCCTGCTGTGTAGAGAATCGTGTTGCCAAGGCGACCGGCAGACCGGTAGCGCCCCCCTAGACAACGTCGCATTAAGGCCCCCCTTCGCGAACGTCACAATCGTTTCCACTGATATCTTCGTCACAGGCCGCACAGTCGAATCACTGCGGCGATGCTGCGCGGCAAACTCAACGCGTCCACCCCAGGCAGCCAACTCGGCGGTGCTTACCTATTTAGACGCAGGGGGAGAAGATGCCGGGGATGTTTCGCCGGGCGGGGTTGGAGCCTGCGGTGGGCTTTCCTACGATCCGCCCTCGCGCCGAAGCCAAAGCCCGCGCGGCGAGTGTGCCGTGGGCTGCTGGTTGAGGTCTGAACACCACCAAGGCGAGCATCCTCGAACACGAGCGTCCTCGAACAACTGTGCGACTGTTTCCGAGAAGGCAGACTGCAGCGATGCCGCCGAGCGACGCGGACCCTGCCGAGGCCACACAGCCCGTTTCCCCAGGCTCGACCAGGGACGCTCTGCATGCCCACGCCGGCAGCAGCGAGAGTGTGATCGGTCGCATGCTCGTGGCCTGGACGCGGCTCTGCCTGAAAGCCCCTGGGACCATCCTGGCGATTGCCCTGATCACAGCGGCGGCGGCAGGACTGCTGACCCAGCAGCATCTCGGCTACAAGGTCAGCCGTGTTGATCTGCTCGATCCCGACAGCGACTACAACCGGCTCTGGATCGACTACCTCGCCGAGTTTGGGGAAGACGACGATGCGGTGATCGTGGTGGAGGGTGCCTCGCAAGACGAGGTTGTGGGCGTGCTCAGCGAGGTCTCGGCTGAGCTTGCCAAGGAAGAGACACTCTTCCACTCCGTGCTACACGAGGTTGACCTGACGGAGATTCGCTCCAAGGGCCTGCACTATCTCGATGTTGACGACCTGCAGTCGATCGATCGGTTTCTCGCTGAGAGCGAGCCGATTCTGGCGGGTGGCTGGTCGTATCTGAAGGTCGGCACGATGATCGGCGGCCTGGGGAGCCGCGTGGTTGCCGGTACCCACGGAGACGCCGGGGAGCCACCACTGGAGGCCCTCGAGCGGTATTCCGAAGGGCTGCTCACGAGCCTCTCTGCGGCGGCCTCTGGCGGCATGAGCGGGGAGCTGCCTCAGGCCTCAGCCTGGCCTGGGATGCCTGGATCGCTGGAATCGCTCTCCGATCTCTCCAGCCAATACCTTCTCGCCAAAGATGGCACCCTTGGCTTCGCCCTGGTGCGGATCGCCAAGTCACAGGATGGCTTCGCGGGTGCCTCGGAAGCCACCGATGAGCTGCGGCGTCTGCTCGACGTCGTGTCAGCACGGCATCCACAGGTGGAGATCGGTCTGACAGGTCTTCCGATCATGGAAGACGACGAGATGCGGTCGAGCCAGAACTCGATGATCAAGGCGAGCATGCTGTCGCTGATCGCAGTGGCGGTGGTGATTGTCGCTGGCTTTGGTGGTGTGCGGCATGCCCTGCTCGCCAATGGTGTGCTGATGATCGGCATGGCCTGGGCGTTTGCCTGGGCAACGATCTCGGTCGGCCACCTCAACATTCTCAGCGTGACGTTTGCGGTCACGATGATCGGCGTTGGTATCGACTACGGCACCTACTACGTCGGCCGGTATCTCGCGCTGCGACGCAGCGGGCAAGACTGCGAGGCGGCGCTGCTGGGTGCGAGCGCGACTGTCGGGCCGAGCATCCTGACCGGTGCGATCACCACCTCGATAGCCTTCTTCTCCGCGGCCCTCACGAGCTTTGTGGGGGTTTCGGAACTGGGCATGATCGCCGGCGGCGGCATTCTGCTGTGTGCAGTCGCAGAGCTGTTCGTGCTGCCGGCCACGATCGCGCTGGTCGATCGCAGTGGCTTCTTCCCAACGGTGCCAGAGCCGGTTCCGGTGCATCATTGGCTGCGGCCTGTGATGCGGTATCCCCGCTTCGCTGTTCTCGCGTCGATGGCAGCAATCCTGCTGACCTCCTCAGGAGTGCACGACCTGGTCTATGACCACAACCTGCTCAACATGCAGCCGGAAGGGCTGGAGAGTGTGGAGCTGGAGAAGAAGCTGCTCACCGAATGTGATCAGAGCGTGTGGTATGCCCTCTCGATTGCCGACACGCGTGAAGAACTGCTCTCGCTGAAGGAACAGTTTGAGGCGTTGCCCACTGTGGAGCGGGTCGACCAGATCGCCTCGCTGCTGCCGGTTGACGAAGATCTCAAGCGGCCGGCGATTGAGCAGATTCGTGGACGATTGGCGGGCCTGCCCGAGCGTCCTCCTCAGATTCCGGTCGACCGCATCGACGCCCTCGTCGAAACCCTCGCCTGGGCTCAGGCAGAGGCTGCGAAGAGGCCAGGTGGCCTGCGGTCTGCCTGGCACCTCGAGCAGTGTGGCGACATTCTGCGACAGATGCCTCCGCAGCAGAGCAGCCTCGTGCTCGCCGGCTTTCAGCAGGCTGTTGCGGGCGACATGCTCACTCGCATGCACGCCTTGCAGGCGGTCTCTGATCCGGAGCCGCCTCGGCTGGAAGACCTGCCGGAGAGTCTTGTGGACCGCTTCGTTGGCTCAAGCGGAAAGCAGCTGCTGAAGATTTACGGTCGTGGTGACATCTGGGACTTCGATTCGCTGCAGAAGTTTGTGCAGGATGTACGGAGCATCGATCCGCGGGTCACCGGTCATCCCCTGCAGGCCTATGAGGCATCGCTGGAGATGAAGCGGAGCTACGAGCAGGCCGCGGTCTACTCCGCGATTGTGATCCTGTTTGTGCTCTGGTTTGACTTCCGCAACCTCGTGCACTCATGCCTCGCGGTGTTGCCGCTGGTGGCTGGGATGCTGCAGACGCTGGGGATCATGGGACTGGTGGGGATCCCACTCAATCCTGCCAACCTGATCGGCATCCCGCTCGTGTTTGGGATCGCAGTCGACTACGGCGTGCACATTGTGCATGACTACCTGGAACGACCAGGCACCTACCGCATCAGTCCCTCCACCGCCAACTCTGTGCTCGTTGACGCCCTGACCACAATCCTCGGTTTTGGTGCCCTGATGGTGGCGAGCCATCGTGGACTCGAGAGCCTCGGTCGCGTGCTGACGCTTGGGGTTACCAGTTGCACCATCACGTCGCTGGTGTTTCTGCCGGCAGTGCTGCGGATGCTGCCGAGACGTAAGGTAGCGGCAGCGGTTGCTGAGGAACTGGCTGAGGACGGCGGCGACCAGGCGGCGGATATCGTGCCGATGCTGGCAACGCAGCCGCAGCCGCCTGCGGAGTGGCGAGAGGCCGCCTAAGCGAGTCGCTCGCGAGACGACGGCAGGGAGAGCAAAAGCTCGAGAAACGTTTGCGTTTTTCGATCGAGCGACGTGCTCTGCACCTCTCTTGGTGATAGAGACCGGGCCGATGCCGTGTACCTGGAAGTCCTGTTGTGACCGCTGACCGCTGCGCGGTATTCCCCACAGAGGCCCGAGGCCGTGATCGAACACTCCCATGGAAGGGGACTATCATGCAGAAGGTGGTGAACCGGATGATGCTCGCCGTGATGCTGGCCGCTGGCCCGCTGATGGCTTTGAGCATGGCTGCGGAGAGTGAGCGAGTGGTCAACGTGTCGATGGCAGACCAGTTTGGCTCACGGCGTGCGACCAGCCAGATGAAGGGCGACGTGGTCGTGCTCGTGTACGCTGAGCGTCATGGAGCCGAGGCGAGCCGAGATCTTGGCCGTGCCCTGCATGTTCACTTTCATCCCAATGCCGCGAAGGTGCCGTTGCAGCAGTCAGCAGCCCAGCCAGTGACGGTGCCAGCTGGTTGGCCTGAAGGTGTTGAGACGCCCGATGTCAAAGTCGTCGCGGTGGCCTGTCTCTCGGAGGTGCCGAGGATGTTTCATGGGCTTGCCCGTAGCCGCTTTCGCAGCGACTCCCCACATCTGCCGGTGTGGCTCGACTTCACCGACACGATGAAGAAGAACTTTGGCCTCAAGGGTGGTGTGCCAAACGTGGCAATCCTCGATACTGAGGGGCGGCTGCATGCGGTGCACACCGGAACCTTTAAGGGCTCTCAGCTTGAAGAGCTCGCCACCACGATCGACAGCCTGCGGATCGCCTCGGCACAGCAGGCCACAACGATCCGGACGGCAGCCGCTCCCACCTCGAGCAGCACGAAGTGATTGGCAGCACAAAAGCCGGCGACGAGACAACCGGTATGACTGACGTCGCTACTGACGTCGCTGCTTGATGCGACGGCTTTCACGGGTGAGCGTGTCTCGTTCCTGGCTGGTGAGGCTCGCTTCGCCAGAGCGACTGATCTTCTCCAGGATGCGATCAACCTCCGCCTGACGGCTGCCCTCGTCCTCTGTATCGAGGCGATCGTCATCGCCACGGTAGATCTTCATGCCACGGCGGGATGCGGTCCAGCGTGAAAAGGTCTCGCCGAACTGTTCGGTGAGGCTGCTCATGTTGTGCCCCTGCCAGGCGTAGAGCAGGCCGAAGGCAGCTCCTCCAAGGTGTGCAACATGGGCCACATTGCCACCCCCACCGGCGGCCCCCTGCACGTCGGAGACGAAATAAAGGATGCCGAGCGCCCAGGCAGGCACTGGCAGGATGCCCCAGATTAAGACCGTCTGCCGTGGGTAGAACCAGATGAAGACCGCCATCACTGCCATCACGCCGCCACTGGCCCCGATCAGGTAGGCCTGCTGGCTGTTGCCAAGCTGCATGCTCAGCAGCCAGGCCAGGCCTGCGATGACGACGGCAGAGAAGTAGAAGCGGAGGAAACGGCCGCGGCCGATCACATACTCCACCTCGCGGCCGAAGAACCACATCGCCACCATGTTGAAGACGAGATGCCAGGGGCTCCTCGGGTCGTGGGCAAACCCGTATGTGATCAGCTGCCAGCATTCCCAAGGGCGGGAGAACATATCGCCTTTGAGGGCGAGAAAACTGGTGATCGGAAACTCGCCCGCGGCCAACAGGTTCGCCACCCAGAGGGCGACATTGGCCACGATGATCGTCATGACAGCCGACCACTCAGGTGCAAATCCCTCGTCGCGGCGGTAGTAACCCCGGTCTTGAAAGCCCATGGAATGCTCTGGATCTGCAGATTCCGCACGCTGGCGGGAGAACGCAGGCGGCCTCGTTCCGCCTCTCAAACAGTGCATGCTAGACGGCTGTCGCAGAGAGGGGCAACCGCGGGCCCTGCCGCCCGGCTGGTGAGTCTGGTACAAACCGCTGGCGGGAGAACTGCCAGAGATCAGCACGCCAGTCACAGGCCGCTGAGGGCAACACGCACATCACCAGTCTGACGTTGGAGGAGAGTCATGGGTCTCAACGGATCACTCGGCCGCAAGCTGCGGATGGGCATCGTTGGCGGTGGGCCAGGATCATTTATCGGTCGGGTGCATGTCACAGGTGCTGTGCTCGACAACCGGGCCGAACTTGTCGCCGGTGCCTTCTCCAGCAGTCCGGAGAAGTCGAAGCAGGCGGCCGCCGACTATTTTGTGGATCCCGCTCGGGCCTATGGCTCCTACGAGGAGATGTTTGCCACGGAGAAGGCGAAGCCAGAGGGGGAGCGAATCGACTTCGTCTCGGTGACCACGCCCAACCACATGCACTTTCCGGTCGCCAAAGCGGCCCTGGAGGCAGGCTTCCACGTTGTCTGCGACAAGCCTCTTACGCTGACGCTTGCCGAGGCAGAAGAACTCGCTGGCCTCGTGGAGCAGCTGCCGGTGGTGTTTGCAGTGACGCACAACTACACCGGCTACCCCCTTGTACGGCAGGCCCGTGAGATGGCCCTCTCCGGGGAGCTTGGTGAAGTGCAGGCGATCCGGGCGGAATACATCCAGGGCTGGCTGCGAACTCGGCTTGAGCAGGAGGGACAGAAGCAGGCTGCCTGGCGGACGGATCCGACCAAGAGCGGTGCCGCCGGTGCCTTTGGCGACATCGGCACGCACGCCTACAACCTCGGTCGCTACATGACCGGTGTGTTGCCCGAGAGCATCTCGACGCATCTGAAGATCTTTGAGCCTCCACGCCCGCTCGACGACTACGGCCATGCGGTGGTGCGGTATCAGAACGGAGCGCTCGGCACGGTGACCGCTTCGCAGATCAGCCATGGGCGGGAAAACGATCTGCGGATTCAGATCGATGGCACCAAGGCAAGCCTGGAATGGCACCAGGAAAACCCCAATCAGCTCTTTGTGCGTCGCAACGGGCATGCCCACCAGATCTACACACGCGATCCGAATGCGGCCTTCATGAATGGCCTCGGAGCAGCCGCCTGTCGCCTGCCAGCAGGCCATCCGGAGGCCTTCTTCGAAGCCTTTGCCAACGTCTATCGTTCCGCCTACGACGCGATGTCGGCGGCGATTGCTGGTGAGACGTTTGAGAAGGTCGACACCGTCTACCCCAACATCTGTGACGGTGTGGAGGGTATGTACTTCATTGAGCAGTCGGTCGCATCGAGCAAGGCAGACGGTGCGTGGCTACCGCTGGCTCACCGGCTCGCCCG
>Ga0075477_10000905_pt1 | contig 13427 bp, 8 predicted proteins | sample DEB08_DNA_FD_76338 | JGI IMG/M metagenome (GOLD analysis project Ga0075477, IMG submission 76338) | Aqueous microbial communities from the Delaware River and Bay under freshwater to marine salinity gradient to study organic matter... | ecosystem: Environmental > Aquatic > Marine > Coastal ...
CGCCGGGGATCGCGGGGATCGCGGCGATGGGTGCCAAAGGGGTCCTTGCGCCACATGCGTTCGATGAAGCCGTCGCCGTCGAGATCGTCGGGGCCGTCCTCGTCGACGCGTCCGTCGCGGTCGTCGTCGACCGGAGCGACTCCGGTGCGGCTCGAACTCGAGGTGTGAGGCTCCTCGAACCACGAGGCCCGACCGTCGGGATTCACCACCGGAACGAAGTACCACGCGGTGCGGTCGACGAGTTCGCGGATCGACTCGACCTCGTCGTAGGCCTCGAGCAGGTACCAGATCGAGTAGAGCACCGTCTCGGTCGCCTGGATCTCGTTGGCGTGGATCGAGCCGTCGATGTAGACGCCGGGCTTGGCGGTGTCGGGGCCGGTCCGGGGGTTGTTGATCGTGAAGAGCCACATCGGACGACCTTCGTGGCTCTCGCCGATCGACTCGAGCGTGGCGAGCTCGGGATGCGCTGCGGCGAGACGTTCGAGGATCTCCCCGACCTCGTCGAGCTCGTAGTAGCGGTTCCACGCGAGATCGACCTTCGCGTCGATCTGCTGCTGAGCGCAAAGCGGCGCCGCGGCCGCAAGCGCCGCGGCGATCGCGATGACGGGGCGAAGGGACCGCGGCGTTCGAGCGAATCGTGGGCGGTTCATCGGGAGCCCTCCTCGAGGACGGTGCCGTCGGCGTCGACGGTGAAGGCGATCTGGGGCAGGAACGGTCCGAAGGCGACGATCTCGATCGGATCGCCCTCGGGAGACGTGGAGACGATCCAGGACAGGTCCCGACGTCCACCGGGCGCGATCGAGTCGATCACGGTCTGCGGCATGCCGCTGCGGATGCGCTCCTTCGGCACCGAGAGTCGCACCACCGTCGGCGGCACGATGTCCCGGGCGCCCATCGTCGTGGCGGTCGGCATGCGACCTTCGTTGACGACCGCGAGGTCGATCTTCAGGAGTCCCGGCCCGAGTCGCCGCACCGTCGGCTCGATCACCCGAGGTCGAGGACGGCGTGCGACCAGGTCCGCGACGAACGCGGCCTGCCCGTCGGCGAGTCCGGCGATCTCCGCGATCGGCGGCAGGGTGTCGAGACCGGGCACGAACCCGCCGATCTCCACTCGACCGAGCGTCGGGTGTTCGATCTCGGTCCAATCGACGAAGCCGAGCCCGTCGCGATCGTCCACGACGGCGAGCCACGCTGCGGGATCGTCGATCGACATCGGACTGCTCGAGGGCTTCGCGGTCTCCTCCGACCGGCGTCCACCGCGCCGTCGGCGGTCGCCGCGGCTCGATTCGGCGTTCGGAGCGGCCGCAGGAGCCGCCGTGGGATCGTCGGACGTGGCGTCGCCTTGGCCCTCGGTGTCGGGAGCCGATTCGGCCTCGGAAGCCTCTTCCGACTCGGCTGGTTCGGGCCGCCACCAGCCGGTGCAGGCGATCGTCGGAATGCCACGCTGGTGGTAGAGCCACGCGGCGAGACTCCCGGCGTCGTCGCGATCGGCCGCGCGATCCTGTCCGGTCGTCTCCTTGAACGACTCGGCAAGCGCCTTGTGAAGCTCGAGGTCCGCCTCGTCGATCTCCGCGGGGATGCGCCCGCCGGCGACCTTCGGTCGCGGATCGGGGAGGTTCACGACGTTGTCGCCGCGGCCCACGACGATGGCCGCGTAGATCCGAGGCCGTTCCAGCACGAACTTCGCCAGGCCGAGCGACTCCGGTTCGGAGAGCGGCCACGGGCCGGCATCGGATGCGAACTCCGGCCAGCGGTGGGGAAAGTTGCGATCGGGATCGACCCCGCCGGGTCCGTCCTCGGCGATGACGCCGTCCCCGTCGTCGTCGAGTCCCTCGACATGGACGCTGTAGCGGGGGAGTTCGCCGTTCGCCGCATCGGCACCTCGCAACAGACGCGGGTCGCCCTCGTCGAGGACCCATGCCGCCCGATCGCTCGGTGGTGGATCGAGACGGCGAATCATGGTGATGACGCCGTTGCCATCGAGATCGTTCGGTCCGTCCTCGTCGATCTCGGGATCGCGGTCGTCGCGCATCGGTCGGGCGTTCACGCCGCTGCGTGGCCCGGGTCGACGGAGGAACCGCGCCGCGGCGTCCGGATTCGCCCTCGGCACGAGGAGCACCGCGACCTCGTCGAGCAGATGCGGATGCTCGAGCAGCATCCGCTCGGCGACCGCGGCGACGATCTCCGTCGAGGCGAGTTCGGCACCATCGAGACCGCCGACGATGAGAATCGCGGGGCGCGAGTCCGCGTCGTCGCGGTCCGAAGCCAGGGTGAGGGCGTGGATCGGTCGCCCCTGGTGACTCGTCGCGATCGTCTCGAGACCGACCTGCCGGGGATGGGTGGCCGCCAATGCGGCCAGACGGGCTTCGAGAACCGCGTCGTCGGCGTATCCGTCGAGGAGGGCGCGGGGCGGGGCGGCGGCGGATGCCGTCGACGCGATCAGGAGTCCGGCGGCGATCGCCGGGACGGAATTGGTGTTCATGCGAGGGTTGTAGCGGAAGCGGCGGACGACGGTTGACGGTCCCGATGCACGCGACCGGTCCGAACCTGCCGCCCACCGGTCATACTCTTGCAAACCCCTTTTCGAGGACCGCCATGCCCGACGCCGCCCTGCTGGAGTACTTCGACAGCCCCTCCGACGAACCGTTCCTCATCGAACACGTCAACGAGGAGTTCACATCGGTCTGCCCGAAGACCGGTCATCCCGACTTCGGATCGATCACCGTCCGCTACGAGCCGATGGCGGTCTGCGTCGAGCTGAAGAGCCTCAAGCTCTACTGCCAGAGCTTCCGCAACGAGGGCATCTTCTACGAGGCGGTCACCAACCGCATTCGGGACGACCTCCAGCAGGGCATGAGTCCGCGCTGGCTGCAGGTGGTCACCGACTGGAAGGGTCGCGGCGGCATTCGGTCGCGGATCGTCGCGACGGCGGGCGATGTCCCGTCGGAGTGGCGACGCGGCTGAGCGGACCTCGATGTCGCGAACGGGTCCCGGGCGGCGGATCGAATCCGCGAATGGTCGCGGCAGGCGTCAGAAGAGCGGCGCCTCGAATACGGCGGCGCCGCCTTGGGTGGTCCGTCGTCCCGCCGTCGGCAGTGGAATCCGCCCGGCCCCGTCCGGACCGACGAGATCCCTCAGTGTCCGAACGGTCTCGAAGTCGAGTTCGCCGTGCCGGAATCGAAGGCGGCCCGAGAGGCTCTGCCAACGTCCCATCAGTTCCGGCGAGAAGCCGCCGAGGTCGTGGGTCTCGAGCGGCCGGCGCCGCAGCGCCTCGAGATCCTCGAGCATCGTGAACAGCAGGTCGCTCTCGGCGAGGTAGCGGCCTTCGATCGCGGCGAGTTCGAGTCGTCGAGGTTCGTCGTCGCCGACGAGCTCCCGCGCGGTCTCGATCGCCGACACCGCCGGCATCGAGGGCACCACGTCGGGCCAGGCCGCGCGACGCACCGTGGCGAGGTAGGTCGCACGTCGATCCGCGGGCACGGCGCCGGCGAGGCGATCGAGCTCGTCTCGCATGAACCGCGAGCTGCTCGACCGGTTCTCACGCATCCTGCGCTCGGCTTCGTGCAACCGACGTTGCCGCGCCTGCATGGTGGCCATCAGCGCCTCCGGGTCGCCGCCCTCCGCGACGAGAGACGGCCCGGAGAACAGCTCCGACCGCGCTTCGCGAAGCTCGGGGACCAGACTTCGAAGGCTGTTCCAGTGGCGATCGAGCTCGTCGCGATGACGGCGAACGTGCTCTTCGAGCAGCGGTCGAAGCTCGGGACGAGCCGTGGCGTCGGGCACCGCGTCGAACAGCAGTCCGAGCGCCTCGAGGCGCAGGTATGCGGGCTCCCAGGGAGGAGTGGCGCCGCCGAGATCCGGATCGAAGCGGCCGTCGCGAAGTCCCGATGCGACGGCGAGCAGTTCCGCGGCACGGGCGTTTCGCCACATCGCGAGACGCTCGACGGCCTCGGCGTCGAGCAGCGACTCGAGCGATTCGAACATGACGCGATCGGCGTCTAGACACTCCCGAAGCGCCGCGTCGATTCGTTCGAGGTTGGCACCGCGACCGCTTGCGAAGGGAATCGGCGCGCCCGGCCCACGTGCCTTTGCGACATCGGACTCCGACTTCAAGACGTCTCGGAGCTCCGCGAGCGTCGTCTCGAAGCGGTCGGAGGCGTCGAGGCGCAGCTGTTCGGCGACGATCAGAAGGTCCTCGCCGAGTGCGACGTCGGCAAGAACGCGCTCGAACAGCTCGACCGAGATCGGGCGAAACGGAGGGACCGTCGGTTCCGGGGTTCCGAAGACGAGCTCGCCGCCCTCTCCCACGGCGAGGCTCATCACGATGGGTCCCGAGATCTGGAAGGTCCGGCCCTCCTCGAAGGTGTCGTCGACCGAGGCGACGACCGTCGTCGTCGCGAACTCGATCGGCGCGCCTTGGATCACCTCGATGTCGATCGTGCCGGCCGCCTCGGCGGCTCCCCCGATGAACACGGCGCCGCGTCCGCCTCGCCCGGGCAGGTTCGCGGCCCGGCGGTTGGTCTCGAGCTCCTCCAACTGCAGCAGGCCGGAGAGCCGATCGCGGACCTGCTGGGGCAGTTCGTTCCCCAGACGGCTTCGCAACTCCTCGAGACGATCGGCATCGGGCTCGAGGGAGGGGTCGGTCCCATCGCCGCCGACGATGGTCAGCCGCACGCGGCGGGACGTGCCCTCGAGCCTGGCCAGCTCGAACGCCAGCATCGTCCGCTCGCGGTAGTAGGCCTCGCGGATCGCGGCGATCGCCTCGGCGGTCTCCGGGTCGATGTCGCCGGAGGCGATCTTGTCGTCGATGGGTCCTCGAAAGAGCCGGCCAAGGGGGTCGCCACCGCCGTGGTTGAGCTTCGCGAGCAGGATCGCCAGGCGTTCGTCCGCGATCGCGCCACGCAGACGCTCGAGGCTCGCGAGCTGCTGCGCGAGCAGGGCGTCGGCGCCGCGGGCGTTGGGCCGCTCGACGTCGAGGCCGTCGACGACCATCTCCGCGACGATCGCGTCGAGGTCCGGGCGGCGTCCCTCCTCGGTGGCCGCGGCGACCTCGGTCTCGATCGCGGCCCGACGGTCCGCGTCGGCCCGCTCGAAGGCGATTCGCTGCTCGGCACGACGGATCGAGGACTCGAACTCCGACTCGACGGCGACGGCGAGGGCCTCGGCGAGGCGACGGTCGTGGTCGGCGAGACGCTCGCGGATCGAGGCCTCCTCCTCGGGCGTCGCGTCGAGGCGCTCGATCAGTCCGGCGAGGTCGATCGGGTCGACGCCGCCGAAGAAGCGGCGTCGGGCCTGCAGATCGAGGGCCCGCTTCCGCACGGCACGGGTGCGCAGGAGCTCGAGTGCGGTCTCGTCGAGGTTCGCCGCCGCCGCCGCCTCGGCCCAGAACGCCTCCTCGAGGGCCGCGAGTCGATCGAACAGGCGACGGTGTTCGGCGGCCTGCCTGGCGGCGCGATCGAGTGCGTCGGCGGCGATCTCGGGCGGACCGAACTGCTCCTCGGGGTATCGCTCGAGCCACGTTTCGATCTGGCCGTCGCGGAGGCGTTCGACCGCGGCGAGATACGTCTCGTGCGCCGTCCAGACCGCGTCGAGTCGATCGGCGCCCGGCTTGGAGCCGTCCAGACCTGACTCCTCGAGCCAGGCTGCGACTTCGGCGCCGCGGCGCGGATCCGGCAGGCGACCGCCGGTTCCTTGGGCGAACCCCGACGTCGAGAGCGTTCCTGCCGCGATCGCCGCGGCGAGGACCCCGGACGCGGGTCGGCGGACCGCCGCGAGGTTTCCAACGAGGTGGCCGACGAGATTCCCAGACGCCTGGTTGGGTCCCTGGCAGGAGCGGGTTCGGGGGCGAGCACTGGTCATGTCGGGTCTCCGGTGCATTCCGTCGAGGGATCCCATGGAGGCATACCCCCGAGGGCGAGGATACGGCGACGCCCCGACCGGGTTGCGACCGGGGCGTTTGTGCGATCTTCGATGGGGCGCAGACGCCCGAGGCGGACCCGAATCAGCTCGGGTTCGGCGAGGCGACGGCCTTCTCCTTGCCGGCGGAGGTCGCTTCGACCTTGCCGTAGGTCCGCTTGCGCGGCTCGACGAGGGCGGTCTCGACCTTCTCGAAGGAGATCTTCGATCCGCCGGTCGCGGGGTCGAAGGTGGCGACGGTGGTCGCGAGGAACTGCTCGTCGTTCCGCTCGGTGAAGTCGGTGCGGTAGTGGCTGCCGCGGGACTCCCTGCGCTCGAGGCCGCCGCGGACGATCGCCTCGGCGACGACGAGCATGTCGCCGACCGCACGGGCGTAGGCGAGGGTCTGGTTGGTCCACATGCCCGTGTCGGAAAGACGGATGCGCGAGTACCGCTCGCGGAAGGAGGCGATCGTCTCGAGGGACTGCTCGAGGCGTGGTCCGCTCTTCACGACGGTGCTCGCGGCGGTCATCTCCTCGCCGAGCTCCTTGCCGATGGCGTAGGGGTTCTCGCTGCCGTCGGCGTCGAGGAGCGCCTTCATGCGGGCCTCCTGGGTCCGAACCGCCGCTTCGTAGGGTGCGCTTGCCGCGTCGATGGCGGGCGTCCGCTCGCGGGCGTAGTTGACGACGCCGGCGCCGCAGAAGAGACCGTCGAAGATGCAGGAGAGCAGGGCGTTTGCGCCGAGACGGTTGGCCCCGTGGTACTGGTAGTTCACCTCGCCGAAGGCGTAGAGGCCCTCGATGTTGGTGGTCATCGAGTTGGGAGAGCCGTAGACCATGCCCTGCAGATCCGACTTCGCCTCGTAGGTCGTCCACAGGCCGCCCATCGAGTAGTGGACGCCGGGGAAGATCTTCATGGGCGTGTCCACCGGATCGTCGCCGACGAACTTCCGGTAGATCTCGATGATGCCGCCGAGCTTGCGCTCGAGGTACTCCCGGCCGAGGTGCGTGAGGTCGAGGTAGACCATGTTGCCGCCGCCGACGCCGAGGCCGTCGTGGACGCAGATCGAGAAGATCTCCCGCGTGGCGATGTCCCGCGGCACGATGTTGCCGTACTTGGGGTACCGCTCCTCGAGGAAGTAGTACCGCTCGGCCTCGGGGATCTGCCGGGGATCGCGGCTGTCCCCCTTGGTGCGCGGCACCCAGACGCGGCCGCCTTCGCCGCGGGCGGACTCGCTCATCAGGCGCAGCTTGTCGGCGCCGGGGATGGCGGTGGGGTGCACCTGGATGAACTCGCCGTTGGCGTAGTGGACGCCGGCCTGGTAGCAGCGGCTCGCCGCGGCGCCGGTGCACATCACCGAGTTGGTGCTCTTGCCGAAGACCAGTCCGCATCCGCCGGTCGCCATGACCACCGCGTCGGCGCGGAACGAGCGGATCTGCATGGTGCGCAGGTCCTGGGCGACGATGCCCACGCAGCGGCCGTCCTCGACCACCGGGCCGAGGAACTCCCAGTGCTCGTACTTGGTCACCTTGCCCTCGGCCTCGGCGCGTCGCACCTGCTCGTCGAAGCCGTAGAGCAGCTGCTGTCCGGTGGTCGCGCCGGCGAAGTGGGTCCGCTTGTAGAGGCTGCCGCCGAAGAGCCGCAGGTCCCGCTGGCCTTCGGAGGTCCGGTTGAACGGGACGCCCATGCGATCGAGAAGATCGATGATGCGTGGGGCCCAATGGGCCATCTCGTGGACCGGCGGCTGATGGGCGAGGAAGTCGCCGCCGTAGATCGTCTCGTCGAAGTGCTCGTGTTCGCTGTAGCCCTGCTGGCGGGCGATCTCGTTGCAGGCGTTGATCCCGCCCTGGGCGCAGACGGAGTGGCTGCGCTTGACCGGCACGATCGAGAAGAGGTCGACGGGAAGCCCGCCCTCGGTGATGCGAAGGGTCGCCGAAAGGCCGGCGAGTCCGCCGCCCACCACGATCACCCGATGTCGTCCGCCTGCTGCTGCCATCTCGTTCGACTCCTTGTCGCCGGTCTCGCGTCTCGCCCGGCGATGCTCACTCCGCGGGTGCGAGACCCTCGCTGCTTCGGACTCCCGCCTGCATCTTCACTTCGACCTGCTCGGCCTCCTGGATGTCCAGCGTCGAGAAGCCCCAGACCGCTGCGACGCCCATCGCCGCCAATGCCAGACCCAGCGCCGTGCACACCCGGCCCCACCGCTGCTGGGCGGTGCGGCTGACGGTGAGGCCCCAGGTGATCGCCGCGGTCCAGAGGCCGTTGGCGAAGTGATAGACCGCCGACAGCACGCCGACGAGATAGAACGCCGCCATCAGCAGGCCGAGGCGTCCGTCCTGGAAGTGGATCGCCGTCGTGGACGCCGCCGCCTCGGGGTCGAAGGTCGGGAAGAAGCCGCCGTAGGTCCACCCCCACCGAAGGCTCGAGAGGTGGAAGAAGATGAAGACCAGCGCGACGTAGCCGGTCGCCCGCTGCAGGGCGTATCGCCAGTTGCCGCCGTAGCGGTAGGCCGAGACGTTCGTTCGCCCGGTCCGTGCGAAGACGATGCCCATCGCCGCATGGAAGAGCAGCGGCAGCCAGATCAGGCCCACCTCGATCAGGACCAGCGCCGGCAGCGAGTGGATGAAGTCCACCTCGTGCTGGAAGGTGTAGACGCCACCGGTTCCCGGGCCGTAGGGACTGTGCCCGAGCTGGTTGCCCCAGACGATCGAGGAGTTGGTCGTCAGGTGCGGCAGCAGGAACACCCCGATCGGCACCACGCCGCTCAGGGAGTGCAGGCGCCGAAGCAGGAGGTAGTGGCGATCGAGAAAGCTGCGGGAGGCCGGGGAGGACCCCGTTCCCGGAGCGGCGGCGAGTGTGCTCATGAGGGGCGAAGTATAGGTGTCGGGGTGTCGGGTTTTCCCCGTTTCGTCGGCGGAATCGCCTCCGATGCGGCCGGACGACAAGACGGCGCGCCGGGCCGGGATCGCCCCGCCGTGGGCAATCGGGCGGCCGACGCCCCGTCCCTCATGTGCACGGAACGCCGTCCGGGGTCTCAGCTGCCTGGGATATGGAGGCCGCTGGGGGTGGTGGTCCCACCGGCACCCGCTCCCGAGCCCCCCGCGAGATCGCCGGCGTCGGTCGAGACCTTGCCGGCGGCCATCTGGGTCGCGACGAGCTTGGTCAGCTGGACGTAGCGACTGCGAAGTTCGCCGAGCACCTGCGAGAGCTCCTCCGACTCGTCCTTCTCGAGGTTGCCCCTGGTCTTCTCCTCGAGCATGCCGAGCAGGTCGATCGCGAATCGAGATCCCTCGAGATCGACCACGACCCGTCCGGTCTTGGGGTCCTGCATCGCACCGAGGCCCATGATCGCCTGCGAGGCGAGCATCCCGACGAGGCCGCGGAAGTCCGGCGTCGGCAACTCGCCGCGTCCCTCTCCAGCTTCGTCGCCCTCGTTCTTGGCGGCGACCTTCGCCTCCGCTTCGGCAAGACGGGCTCTTTCGGCCTCGGCCTGCGCCTTCCAGTCGGAGTCGATGTGGAGCTTGGGTCCGTCCTGATCGCTGTCGGTCATGGTCTTCTCCGTCCTCGGGTCCTCGGAAGGTCCTTCGAGATCGCTCGAAGGGACTCGAATCGAGGACGTCGTCGGGACGTGTTCGGAATCGTCGCTCGATGCGGATCGGCGGGCATGTCGCCGCGGTTCCCCAACGATCGGCGAAGTATAGTCCGCTGCCATGACACGCCCGCGTCTCGGCCTGCGGCAGCGCACGTCGGCGCCGACGACTCGACGGTCGTCGAGTGCGGCGTGTGCCGTCGACCGTCGCTCGATCTGGCCTTCGACGGCCGCCGCGTCGGTGCTGACCGTCCTGCTCGCGGGTTGCGCTTCGGACGGACCGACCACGCCGCCGACGGAGATCACCCTCGCGGACTTCTCGACGCCTCCTTCCGCGCCACGCACGATCGTTGCGGTGCCGGAGGAGGTCTTCGCACCCGAAGTCGAGACCGAGGTGTCGGTCGAACGCGTCGGCGACGCCGTCGTCGAACAGGAGCGCGAGGTCGTCGAGGTCGACACGGCCGAAGGTCCGGCGCCGGTGATCGCTTCGCGGTCGTCGGCGCTCGTCGAACCGCTGCCGCCGGGGCGCGAATGGCCGGTCGAGAGTCTCGTCGGTCAGATCAACGGACGTCCGATCTTCGCCGGCGAGTTCCTCGAGCCGATCGAGGCGCGTCTCCTGAGAATCGCCGGCCTGCCCGATCGGGCCGAATCGCGACAGGCGATGATCGAACTGGTGCGGCGCCGCTTCGAGGAGTTCGTGGACAGCGAGCTGGTCATCTCGGAGGCCGAGAGCGGTCTGAGCCCGGAGCAGAAGCAGGGATTGTTCGCCTGGTTGCTGGACATGCGCGAGGAGGAGATCGCCCGTCGCGGCGGCAACGTCGCCAGTGCCGAGTCGAGCGTTCTGGAGGAGCAGGGCCTCTCCCTCGAGGAGTTCATGGATCGTCGCCGGGACCTGGCCTTGGCGTCGGACCTTCTGAGAAAGAAGATCGAGCCCCGCGTCATCGTGTCCTGGCGCGACATCGAGCAGGAGTACCGACGCCGCGAGGTGGAGTTCAATCCGCCGGGCCTGGTTCGAGTGGGCCGGATCCGCCTGACCGAGCGCGGCGACGGCGCAGAGGCGATCGCTTCGGTGAAGGAACGGTTCGCCGCGGGCGAGTCCTTCGCGGAGGTCGCGACCTCGCTGGGCCTTCCCGACGGCGGATTCTGGCGGCAGTTCCCGCTGCCTGCGGAGGGCATTGCCGGCCTCGATCTGGCGGCGCCGTTCCGGGAGGCGATCGACGGAGTGCCCGTCGGGCAGGCGGGTCCCCCGATCGAGCGCCCGACTTCGACGACGTGGCTCGCGGTGCTGTCGATCGATCGACCCCCGGCCCTGAGTCTGTTCGATCCCATGGTGCAGCTCGCGCTGCGAGAGGGGCTGCGGGCGCAGCAGTTCGCGATCGAGCAGCGGCGCTACCTCGAGTCGCTGCGGCGACGTTGGGTGAGCGACGATCTCAACACGATGCGAGCCCGACTCGTCGCGATCGCCCTCGATCGCTACTACCGCTGAGGGCCGAACCCGGATCGGGCCGCTGGTCGTGCGACCCACCCGTGGATGACTGCCGGAGTCGCGAGAAGGCGTCTTGATCGCGTGCCGGCCTCGGCTTGCGCGATCTTCGATGGCCCGGACAGGTGGCGATCACAAGGTGCCGGTCCGGGGAGATATGGGGCCGCGTCCGACCGATGTCGATCTTGCGGAAACCCGGTCCCGAGCCGATACTGCCCGCCCCGCGGCGGGGATCCCGAGTGGTCCCAACGCCGCGCTGCTTCCACCACCTCGTTCCTCCACCGTTGCGGCCCCGGCCGGAAGGCTGAGGACGGGGCTCATCGTCCGTCCGGATGCCTCGTTGGATCGCGGTTCGCATCCGGTCGCCAACCGTCGCTCGTTCGCGGCTGGCCCGTCCCGAGTCCGGCTCGGATTCGTACGGAGACCGCCCGAACTCTCCAACGCGGGTCTGCTGGAGTACGTCCCAGCGATCCCCAAGAAAGGACCATGCCCATGTCGTTCGATGCCGCCGTCCATGCGAAGGCCACCGAGCTCGACCTGAAGGCGATGAAGGCGTGTGCCGAGGCCGGCAGCGGACACCCGAGCACCGCACTCAGTCTGGGACACATCGTCACGGTTCTTCTCTACAACACCATGCGTTGGGTTCCCGAGGCCCCGCGATATCCGACCTCCGATCGACTGGTCCTCTCCGCCGGCCACGCCGTCCCGATCGTCTACGCCGCCGCCGCGGATCTTGGGATCGCCTTCGGGAAGGACCCCAACGCCCTGCGTCCGATGCAGGAGAGCGACCTGATGAGCCTCCGGGACGTGGCCTCGTCGATCGACGGCCACCCCAATCCCGCCGAGGGCTTCCCCTTCTTCGATGCGGCGACCGGCAGCCTGGGGCAGGGACTCTCGGTCGCGGCCGGCCTCGCTCTTGCGGCCCGCACCGACGGCATCGACAAGCGGATCTACTGCATCTGCGGCGACGGCGAGAGCCGCGAGGGCCAGGTCTGGGAGGCCGCCGACTTCGTCATCGAGCACCGGCTCGCGAACGTCCTGCCCATCTTCAACTGCAACAAGTTCGGCCAGTCCGACGCGGTCAGCGACCAGCAGTCGCCCGAGAAGATCGCCGCGAAGTTGCGGGCGTTCGGCTTCGAGGTGTTCGAGATCGACGGTCACGCCCCCACGGCGATCCGCGACGCGTTCGCAGAGTCCGCCAAGAAGGCGGGTGAGGGCGTCTGTTGCGCCGTCGTCGCCCGCACCGTCAAGGGCTGGGGCATCCCGATGCTGCAGACCGGCGGATGGCACGGCAAGCCGGTCGTCGGCGACAAGCTTCGCCAAGCCGAGGAGGAGCTGACCGCGACCCGCGTCGGTCTGACCTCGGCCCTCGCCGGCGACGAGCTTCGGATCTTCCCGCCCGACCAGTACGAGGCGCCGGCAGCGACCGCCATCGAGGTGCCGTCGTTGCCCGAGGCGATGAAGTCCTGGGACATGCTGAGCACCCTGCAGGCGGGCAAGCTCTCCTCGCGGAAGGCGTTCGGCCTGGCGCTGCGAGCCCTCGGCGGTGCGAATCCGTCGGTGTGGGCCCTCGATGCGGACGTCAAGAACAGCACCTTCGTCGAGTGGTTCGCCAACGATCGCGCGATGAGCGACCGCTTCGCCGAGTGCCGCATCGCCGAGCAGAACATGGTCTCGGTCGGCGTGGGTCTCTCCGCCGCCGGCAAGATTCCGTTCATGGCGAGCTTCGGGAAGTTCATCACCCGTGCCTACGACCAGATCGAGATGGGCCTGCTGTCGGGGGCGAACCTGAAGGTCGTCGGATCGCACGTGGGCATCACCCCCGCGGCGGACGGACCGAGCCAGATGGCCCTGCCCGACGTCAGCTGGTTTCGAAGTCTCTCGACGGTGAAGGACCATCGCGGAGCGCCGGGCTGCTACGTGCTGCAGCCCGCCGACGCCTACGCCGCCTACGCCCTGACCGTCGCCGCGGCCGAGCATCAGGGACTGTGCTACCTGCGAGTGGCCCGGCCGGAGGTCGAGTTCCTCTACGACGACGCGACCGCGTTCGAGCTCGGCTCCTTCCAGGTCCTGACCGAGGGTCGCGACCTGATGATCGTCTCGGCGGGCTACATGGTCCACGAGTGCAACAAGGCCCTCGAGCTGCTCGACAAGGCCGGAATCGATGCGACGTTGGTGGACCTGTACTCGCTGCCCTTCGACCGCGAGATGTTCCTCGACATCGCCAACGAGAACGGCGGCAACATCCTCACCGTCGAGGACAACTTCGGCGGCGGCATCGGGGCCGCGGTCTCGGAGGCGTGCACCGACAGCGGGGACGCGTTCACGCTGGTGCAGATGACCGTCGATCGGTTGCCCAAGTCCGCGCGAAGCGAGCAGGAGATCCTCGCCTACTGCGGGCTCGATGCGGCGTCGATCAGCGCGAAGGCCGCGCAGATCTGCGGCGTCGCGGTCTGAGCG